>JAEIGA010010575.1_pt1 | contig 13994 bp, 12 predicted proteins | sample 9270691 | NCBI WGS metagenome assembly JAEIGA01 (sample SAMN17057246, study PRJNA624740) | gut metagenome | biome: biome; isolation source: fecal sample | host: Bos grunniens | place: China: Xizang | collected 2019 | reverse complement strand
TCTCATTCCACCAGAACGGTATGTCACTCTCATTCTTCGCACGTGACTTCGTTGATTCATCAGCAGTTGCACCTGAGGTATGGCAGGCTATCAACCCATTCTTCGTTATCGCCCTCACTCCAGTGATCATGGCGATTTTCGCAGCTCTTGCACGCCGCGGAATGGAGATCTCTACTCCTAAGAAGATCGGTATCGGTATGCTCATCGCAGGTCTCGCATTCGTATTCCTCACAGTGTTCTCTATGCTCAAGGGTTATCCTTCTGCAAATGAATTCAAGGCTCTTCCTATCGCAGAGCAGATGGCAGACAAGGCACACTGGTGGGTACTTATCGCAACATACTTCTTCCTTACAGTAGCTGAGCTCTTCATCTCACCTCTCGGACTTTCATTCGTTTCAAAGGTGGCACCTAAGAGCATGCTCGGTCTCTGCCAGGGACTCTGGCTCGGAGCTACTGCTATCGGAAACCTCTTCCTTTTCCTCGGTCCACTCATGTACAACGCATGGCCAATCTGGCAGTGCTGGACTGTATTCGCAGTGGTATGCTTCATCTCAATGGGCGTCATGTTCGGTATGGTGAAGTGGCTTGAGAAGGTTACAAAATAGTAATCATCAAAAAAAAGAAATAAAATGTTCAAAGGTCAACCAAAAGGACTCTTTGCCCTTGCGCTCGCCAACACTGGTGAGCGCTTCGGCTATTACACGATGCTGGCCATCTTCCTCCTCTTCATCCAGGCGAAGTTCGGTTTCAGCGCAGCAGCGGCAACACAGATCTACTCTATCTTCCTTGCCGGCGTATATTTCATGCCTTTCTTCGGCGGTATCCTCGCCGATAAGATCGGATACGGAAAATGTGTGACACTCGGTATCGGCGTGATGTTCCTCGGATATCTCTGCCTTGCGATCCCTACAGCACCGGATATGGCAGGAAAGATCCTGATGTTCGGAGCACTCACACTCATCGCAATCGGTACAGGACTCTTCAAGGGTAACCTCCAGGTAATGGTAGGTAACCTCTATGACGATCCTAAGTATTCAGCAAAGAGAGATGCGGCATTCAGCCTCTTCTACATGGCAATCAACGTCGGTTCGATGTTCGCGCCATCTATGGCAAAGGCTATGACCAACTGGTCACTCAGCAAATACGACCTCGTGTATAACGCAAACATCCCAGCACTTGCACATCAGGTAATGGACGGCACTATCTCACCTGAGAATCTTGCCAACCTCCAGAGCATCGCTGCAACAATGCCAGGAGCTGCGGGAATGGACATGGCTGCTTTCGCACCTTATTACATCGAAAGACTCTCGACTGCATACAACGGTGGTTTCGCTGTAGCATGCGTATCGCTGATCCTTTCTGTACTCATCTATTTCAGCTGCCGTGCATGGTTCAAGCATGCTGACGTGAATGCAAAGCAGGCAAAGGCTGCAAATCCGGCTGCAGAAGTAGAGCTCACTCCAGCACAGACAAAGAGCCGTATCAGCGCACTTATCTTCGTATTTGCTGTCGTAATCTTCTTCTGGATGGCATTCCACCAGAACGGAGCGACAATGACATTCTTCGCACGCGACTACACAGCCAGCAGCGTGGCAGGAGGCTTCAGAATCGGATTCAACATCTGGTGCCTTGCCCTCATCGCTGCATCGGTTTACACCCTCTTCGGAGTATTCCAGGGCGAGACAAAGAAGGCTAAAATCGTAAACGGAGCCATCACAGCTGCACTTTGGGCTGCCGCACTGGCACTTTATGGAAACATGCCTGAGATCGTTAACATCCAGCCTTCTGATTTCCAGCAGTTCAACCCGTTCTATGTAGTTGCCCTCACTCCGGTGTCACTCGCGATTTTCAGCGCTCTTGCAAACAAGGGCAAGGAGCCATCAGCTCCACGTAAGATCGGACTCGGAATGTTCGTTGCAGCAGCAGGCTTCCTCATCCTTACTATCGGATCGATGGGCCTCGCTTCTCCAAAGGAACTTAGCGGAACTGTAAGCCCTGACCTCGTGTCACCTACATGGCTCATCAGCACATACCTCGTTCTCACTTTCGCAGAGCTTCTCCTTTCTCCAATGGGTATCTCATTCGTATCTAAGGTAGCTCCTCCTAAGTACAAGGGTATGATGATGGGTGGCTGGTTCGCAGCAACTGCAATCGGCAACTACCTCGTATCAGTTCCAGGTCTCCTCTGGATGAGGATTCCACTCTGGGCAATCTGGGTAGTTCTCATCGCAATCTGCGTGATCGCAGGTGTATTCATGTTCGCAAACATGAAGCGTATCGAATCTGCAACTGAGTAATATCACACATATCATTTTAGAAGAAGCTGGCTTTTTAGTCAGCTTCTTTTTGTTATATTTGCAGGATTATGGACACAGCACTCAAAGAGACATTGGCAGCTTGGGCGGAAGAATATAACGACCCGAAATATTTCCAGGAGGATCCGATAATCTTCCCTACCCGTTTTGCACGCAGCCATGAATGTGGCGAGGCATCACTTGCCGATGTTGAAATATCAGCCCTGCTATCCTCGCACCTTGCCTGGGGACGTAGAGCCATGATTGTAAGAGACTGCGAGAGAATGTTCGAAGAAATGTCCTGGAGGCCATACGATTACATCATGAACGGCGAATACCGCAACGAAGACAAAAGTCTGCATAGGACAATCAAATGGAGCGAATTCGCAGCAATATGCAGCAGGCTCCGCGAGGTATACTCAAGCAGGGAGAGCCTCGAGGGCATGACTGACATGGAAATCCGATGCAGGATCTTCGGCCAGAAGGAGGACCGAAAGGCTCCGAACAAGAAAATAAGCATGATGCGCAGATGGATGGTAAGAGATGACGGAAAGGTGGATCTTGGCTTATGGAAGAATTCTGACAAAAGGAGTCTTATTCTGCCACTTGACGTACATGTATATGCCCAAGCGACAGCATTGAATCTTACATCACGCAGACAGAAAGACATCATCACCGCCACAGAAATCACAGATGCATTCAGGGAAATATGGCCTGATGATCCATGCAAAGGCGACTTCGCATTGTTCGGCTACGGCGTCAACAACCGATAGGAGATTTCTCCAGCCGCACAGAAAGGAAGAAAAGGAAAATTAAAGACAAATCAATTATATGCCAAGGCTTTATATCATATCAGGATGCAACGGAGCAGGAAAGACCACCGCATCATACACAATGCTCCCGGAAATGCTGGAATGCAGTGAATTCGTCAATTCAGACGAGTTTGCAAAGGGATTGTCACCTTTCCAGCCGGAAAAGGCCTCGATCCAGGCAAGCAGATATATGATTACGAAAGTCCGATATCTGCTTAAGAGACAGAGAGATTTCGGAATCGAGACAACTCTCGCGACACGCACGCTCCTGAAGACAATCCGCCTTGCACAGTCTGCCGGATATACCGTCACATTGCTATATTTCTGGTTGAATTCTCCAGAACTTGCGATTGAAAGAGTTGCAGCCAGAGTGGAAGCCGGCGGTCATAACATCCCGGAAGAGACAATCAGAAGAAGGTATCGTGTCGGCATAGACTACTTCTTTCACGACTATGCCCCTATATGTGAGAGATGGATTCTCGCGGACAATTCACAGATACCTTTCAGAGTCATTGCAGAGGGATCGAAAAATGACCTGATAAACATCAAGGACGAAACAACATACGACAAGATACGAACCCAGGCCTTTGAACGCCATGCTGAGGTAATCAGAGAGCAGATGGAACACAAAGCAAGAAATTCACATGAATAGTCTACAATATTATCTTGATACATTCGAGGTCAGCGTCCCACAGTTGGAAAAGGTTACAGCAACAGCCTTATCACACGGAGGAGACTACGCTGACCTGTACTTTGAATATACGACATTCTTTAACCTGATGCTGAAGGACGGCACTGTTTCAGCCGGAGGTTTCCACACAGATTATGGTGTAGGAATAAGGGTCCTGAAGGGCGAAAAGACAGGATACGCATATTCTGAAAATACGGAGATGTCCGACATGCTTAAAGCAGCAGAAGCGGCATCAGCCATAGCCTTAGGTGCAGATGCATGTCAGGCATATTCGAAAGTAACCGACAGAAAGACAGACTGTTACCCCAATACACAGAACTGGAGACAGCACGAAGCAAACGAGTTCCTGCCATTTATCCTCAACCTGGAGAAAGCGATTTTTGCAAAAGACAGCAGGATAGTCAAGGTCATCATCAGACTCTCCAATTCGGTAAGCGACGTCATGATGTTCAACTCTCTTGGAGAACTGACGACAGATTCCCGCCCGATGGGCAGCATCACCGCTACAGCCGTATTTGAACAGGACGGAAAGACAGAAAACCGAAGCGTCTCGAGAAGCTTCAGGAAAGGTGCGGAAATGATAACCCAGGAGCTGCTGGAAGAGATGGCTGACGAGGCAGTAAAAGGCATCGATGCCAGATTTGAAGCAACAAGGCCGAAGGGAGGTCAGATGAGCGTAGTGATGGGAGCCGGAGCATCCGGTATCCTTCTTCATGAGGCGATGGGACACGCTTTCGAGGCCGATTTCAACAGAAAGGGCCAGTCAATCTTCTCTGACAAGATGGGCAAGAGAATATGCCCTGAGGGAGTCAATGTAGTGGATGACGGCACACTCAGCTGGAACAGAGGCTCAGGCAATTATGACGACGAAGGCGTACCTGCCGAAAAGACTTACATGGTACAGGACGGCATACTGACTTCATATCTCCACGACAGGATAAGCGCCGCTTGGTACGGCATCCCGTCAACAGGAAACGGACGAAGGGAGAACTTCAGATATAATCCGATACCGAGAATGAGGGCCACCTACATGGAAAGCGGTTCGTCTGATCCGAAAGACATCATCGCATCAGTAAAGCACGGCGTATATGTCGACGAATTCTCAAACGGCCAGGTAAAGATCGGAGAAGGAGATTTCACATTCTTCGTAAAAAGCGGCTACCTCATTGAAGACGGAAAGCTGACTGCTCCGATAAAGGATATAAACATTATCGGCAACGGTCCTCAGGCACTGGCTGACATAGTAGCTGTGGGCAACGACCTTAAAATTGACAACGGCACATGGACATGCGGAAAAGAGCAGAGCGTTCCGGTATCATGCGGAATGCCGACAGTTCTCATAAGCAATCTTACAGTAGGAGGTGAATAATGTTGACTGACAAAGAGATACAGGCAGCGAAACGCTGCATTGAATATGCAATGGCAAACGGCGCGGACGGTGCCAGAGCGACATTGAACAAAAGCGTGACTGACGGCTGCTCAATGTTCAACGGCAGCCTTGACAAGGTTACCCATTCGGCTGACCGTTCGATATACATATATCTGTTTGCTGACGGCAAATACGGCACCTTCTCTACAAACAGATTCGGAGATAAGGAGCTCGAGGACTTCATACGCAAGGCCATTTCAATGGTAAAGATGCTGGGAGAGGACCAGTGCAGACAGCTTCCCGACCCTGCAAGAACTGAAAAGAGCGCAATTACGGGTCAGGAGCTCGGGCTTTACGACAGCAGATACTGCGAAATGAACATCAGCGACAGACTCTCCAATGCGGAAAAACTGTCAATATATGACAAGACCGTATGCGAAGAAGGCACTTGGCAGCTGATATCGGAAGAATGCGAATACTCCGATTCGATAGATGACACCTATACCATTGATTCCCAGGGATTCGAAGGACGCCATACAGAGACAGCGTTCACATGCTTCAGCGAGATGACAATCGAAACGGAAGATGGTGACAAATACAGTGCGCACTGGTGGGAATCATCACCGAAATATGATATGCTTGACATAAGTGCATGCGGAAGAAAGGCTTTGGAAAGGGCTGCAGGTCAGATCGGGCCGAAGGATATGGAATCCGGAAGGTACAGAATGATCGTTGACAGCACCGTGGCATCCAGACTTGTCTCCCCTCTCTTCGCCGCTCTGAACGCATCTGCAATCCAGCAGAAAATGTCGTTCCTTGCAGACACTGAGGGCAAGAAGGTATTTTCAGAAAATCTCACAATAATGGACCTTCCTCGTACGGAGGGCAAGCCTGGCTCACGTCTCTTTGACACAGAGGGAGTTGCCACCTGCGACACTGCAATAATCAAGAACGGTGTAGTGAGCAGGTATTTCGTCAACACATACATGTCAAACAAGACCGGCTATGCGCCTACAATCGAAGATATTTCGCGTCCGAAGCTTATGCCATTTATAAATGACAAAAATTGGACTTTCAAAGAAAAAGAATTATCTTTGAGTGCGCTAATGTTTCATTGTGCCAACGGCATACTTGTCACAGGCTTCAATGGAGGCAATTGCAACCCTGCAACAGGTGATTTTTCATTCGGTATTGAAGGATTCGCCTTCAATGACGGCAAGATTTCACATCCTGTCAGGGAAATGCTTATTACCGGTAACATGATGACGCTTTGGAACAGCTTCATCGCTGCCGGAACCGATGCCAGAGAATGTACACGCTGGCAGATTCCGAGCTTGGCTTTTGATGACGTATCCTTCTCCGCCTGATGGTGGAGTACTGTTGTTTTACCGGAAACAATACAAAGACTGATATATATTTGATATAGAAATGAAGATAGAACAGAACAAAGTAGTTGAATTCAGCTACGAGCTTGAGGTTGACGGCCAGATCGTTGACCGCACAACAAAGGAAAGACCACTCGATTACATACATGGTACAGGAAGCCTTCTTCCAAAACTTGAAGCACATATCGAAGGCATGGAGCCAGGCTGCACATTTGATGTGACTCTTGCACCTGCTGACGGCTACGGCGAAGTTGATCCTAGCAGAATCATCGACCTGCCGAAAGCAGCATTCGAAGTAAACGGAGAGGTTCGCGAAGACCTCCTCGTTCCTGGCAACACGATTCCTATGATGAACAGCATGGGCGGAGTGATTCCAGGCGTAGTAGTTGAAGTGACAGAAGACAGCGTCAAGATGGACCTCAACCACCAGATGGCCGGCAAGACACTTCATTTCAAAGGCGAGATCCTTACTGTACGCGAGGCTACTGAAAAAGAGCTCACAGAAGGTCTCCACGGAGAATTCGTCCACACTTGCGGATGCAGTGGATGCCACGGACACGACGGCGGCAACTGCGGCGGATGCGAAGGCGGACACTGCGGCGACGGCGAAGGCTGCGGATGCAACTGATCTGACCGAAAGTAATGCCCTGCCACAATTAAGATAAACACCTGACATAAAACGACCAAGCCATGAAGACTGCAATCGTAATCCTCAACTGGAACACTCGCGAATTTCTCGAGAAGTTCCTGCCAGGCCTCCTCAGTTCCATCAGGAACGTTGAAGGAGCCGAAGTAGTTGTTGCCGATAACGCATCGTCCGACGGCTCTCTAGAGTATGTAAAAGAGAACCTGCCGGAGGTGAAAGTGATTGCCTTTGACAAGAATTATGGCTATACAGGCGGCTACAACAAGGCCATCGCACAGATAATGAACGAAGACTCCCCTGAATACATCGTCCTGATGAATTCAGATATCGAAGTTCAGAGCGGATGGCTGGAACCGCTGGTCAGAAAGATGGAAAGCACTCCTGATTGCGGAGCATGTGCGCCGAAGATCCACAGTTGGAAAGAACGCGACAAATTTGAATACGCCGGTGCTGCGGGAGGCCACATTGACGGCTTCGGATATCCGTTCTGCCGCGGAAGGATCCTTGACATTGTCGAGGCTGATTACGGCCAGTACGACCATATAACACAAAAGATTTTCTGGGGCACAGGCGCCTGCCTTATGGTAAGAAGTTCGCTTTTCATGAAGCTGGGAGGCTTTGACGACAGATTCTTCGCCCACATGGAGGAGATTGACCTTTGCTGGCGTTTCCAGCTTGAAGGCTATAAGATCTATGCTGTTCCGGAATCTACAGTTTACCATGTCGGTGGAGGCACACTGCCTAACAATTCCCCATACAAGCTGTATCTCAACTACAGAAATAACCTGCTGATGTTGAGCAACAACTATCCAAGGACTATCGCACTGGAGTATATTCATAGCGGGAAGGAACTCTATTGGTCGGCAAAAAGAGGAATCAAGGCAGGCTTCAAGGTGATTATGGCAAGACTGTTCTTTGACGACCTTGCTGCTGTGCTTTATCTTCTCACATTCAGGACAAAATCGTTCATGGCGGTAGTCAGGGCACATAGAGACTACAGAAAAATGAAGAGGAGGACATCCAAGATGGAAGTCGCCGAGTATCTTCAGGGCCATATGGATGTGACAATCAGCGGAATGTACAGAAAGTCCATCATAGTTCAGCGAATTCTTGACGGGCATTCGGTATTCGCCAGAATGCATCAAACAGATTTCTAAAGCGACGCGAAATGAGAATAGTAATTGCTGGAGCAGGTGAGGTCGGATCGCACCTCGCGAAAATGCTCAGTAACGAGTCAAATGAAATAACAGTCATTGATTCAAACCCAACAAGACTTAACGCGCTCAGTTCAATTGCAGACGTTATAACCGTCGAGGGAAATCCCTCGGCCATAAAGACATTGGTGGAAGCCGGTGTCGATAAGGCAGACCTTTTCATTGCCGTCAATCCATCCGAATCGCAGGATGTGAACATTGTCAGCGCCATGCTTGCCAAGAAGCTTGGAAGTAAAAAGGTTACGGCACGAATCAACAACGAGGAATATCTGACATACGAGAATAAGTACCTGTTCACTGAAATGGGTATAGACCTGCTTTTCTATCCGGAAAAGATTGCGGCAGGAGAAATCGTGGAGCTTCTCAAGAGGACAGCATCCACAAACTCTATGGACTTTGCAAGAGGCAAGCTTCAGATTGCGGTCTTCAAGCTCGAGGAAGACTCCCCTGTCTTAGGAATGAACATGCTGGAATTCAGTGAATTAGCAGCAAAAGACGGACAAAAGTTCAGAGTTGTTGCCATTGCCCGTGGAAATGACACTATCATTCCGAAAGTCAACACCAAATTCAAATATCACGACCTCGTGTTCATCATCTCGACAAGAGACGGTATGAATGTCCTGATGGGTTATCTCGGCAAGAAGGACATAGAGGTAAACAGCCTCATGATCCTCGGAGGAAGCCCTACAGCTGAAATGGTGGCAAAGCAGATGTCCAAGCAGCTGGACAGCATCAAGCTGATTGAGATGAACAAGAACAAATGTCTTGAGCTCTCTGAAAGACTGCCGGACAATGTAATCGTTGTAAACGGAGACGGAAGAAATTCCGATTTCCTCATGGAGGAATCCATCAAGGAATATGATGCATTCGTAGCGGTCACCAACAACTCGGAGACCAATATCCTTGCAAGCGTTGCTGCAAAGACCCTTGGCATATCGAGAACAATCGCAGAAGTCGAGAACATCGAGTACATCAAGCTTGCGGAAAGCATGGGTGTCGACGCCGTTATAAACAAGAAACTCATAACTGCCGGCAAGATCTTCAAGTTCACTCTTAGCAACAAGGTCAGATTCATCAAATACATGAGCGGTACCAATGCTGAGGTTCTTGAATTCATCGTAGCTCCGGATACAGCTATAACCAAGAAGCCTCTCATGCACATGAATTTCCCTCAAAACGCCATTGTTGGTGGTGTAATCAGGGGAAATGAGTCATTCATTGCAGTCGGCGACACTCAGATCCAGGCATATGACAGAGTGGCGGTCTTTGCTTTGCCAGAGGCTGTCAAGGAGGTAGATAAGTTCTTCAGATAAAGAAATGGCGAGTTATTTACAGATAGAAAACATTTCAAAGAGCTATGGTCCGAAGATTCTCTTCGAGAAGATCGGATTCAATATAAATGAGGGCGACAAGATCGCTCTCATTGCGCCTAATGGTACAGGCAAGACCTCACTCATGAGGATTCTTGCGGGAAAAGACAAATCTGACTCAGGCGGAAAGATAATGTTCCTCAAGGACATCCGCATCGCTTTCCTGGAGCAGGAATATCCGTTCAATCCGGAAAGCACCATCTTCAATCAGGTCATGGAGTCCAGCAAGGAGTTCACGAAGGACCTTGACCAGGAGCATCTTTGGGAGTACGAAAGGCGTGTCATCAAGTTTCTGACAAACTTCAATCTATCCAATCCTGACCAGCTGATGAAGGAACTCTCCGGAGGAGAAGTCAAGAGAGTCGCATTGACACAGATGCTTGCATCTGAGGCAGATTTCTTCATAATGGACGAGCCTACAAACCATCTGGACATTGATGCGATCGAATTTCTCGAAGGCTATCTCAGCAAATCGCGATGCACTCTTCTCATGGTGACCCATGACAGATATTTCCTTGACAGAGTATGTAATACCGTGATGGAAATGGACCACGGAGCGATATACACATACAAGGGAAACTATCAGAATTTCCTTGAAAAGCGTGAAGAACGAATAGCGAACTACAACTCGGAGACTGACAAGGTACGCAACATCCTGAGAAGGGAGCTTGAGTGGATCAGAAGTACTCCATGCGCCAGAACAGGAAAGGCACGCTACCGTATAAACGCATTCTACGACCTCAAGGACAGGGCATCTCAGGTATATACCCAGAAGCAGGTCAACATGGAAGCCATGAAGGGTTCGACAAGGCTCGGAACCAAAATCATAAACTGCAAAAATCTGAGTTTCCACTACGGCGACAGCTGCTATCTCGACGATTTTACATATAATTTCCAGAGATACGAAAAGGTCGGAATTGTAGGACGCAATGGAGCTGGCAAATCAACATTCCTTAACATACTGACAGGCAGAATGTTCGAGGATGACCCTGGAGTATTGACAGGAATCATCGAGCGTGGAGAATCTTTGAAGATCGGATACTACCATCAGAGTGGAATGTCATTCAACCCTCAAGACACCGTGCTTGACATTGTGAATGACACATGGCTTCTGAACAGATTCCTGTTCCCTCACGAAATGCTCAATAACAAGGTTGAGAAGCTTAGCGGAGGAGAAAAGCGAAGACTATACCTGCTCACCATCCTGATGCAGCAGCCGAACCTTCTCATTCTCGATGAGCCGACGAACGACCTTGACATTGTGACACTCAACATATTGGAAGAGTATCTCAAGGAATTCAGCGGATCGCTGATCATCGTATCGCACGACCGTCATTTCCTCGACAAGCTCGTGGACCATCTGTTCATATTCTGCGGAGACGGCCTGGTGAAGGATTTCGTGGGAAGCTACAGCGAATATCGCGAATTCATCAAGGAATATGAAGCCGAGCAGCGTTCGCAGGCCAGAGCCCAGGAAAAGGCAGAGAAGGCGAAAGCGGCAAAGATAGCTGCAGCAGAGGCTCCGCAGCAGGAAGCACCGGCAAAAAAAAGAAAACTGTCGTTCAAGGAGAAGCGTGAACTTGAACAGATCGAGATAGATCTCGAGAAACTGTCTGCAGAAAAGGCGGAACTCGAGAGCAGGATCAGCAGCGGCACACTGCCATATGAAGAACTGCAGAATGCATCCAGCAGAATCGGAGAAATCATCGATGAGATTGACATGAAGGAGTTCAGATGGCTGGAACTGAACGAGGAATCATGACAAAAGACTGACATATTGTCAGCATTTTTCTACTGGCAGATTATTTGCTATATTTGCGGCCTGTTCGGAATAACATAATCCGGGCAGGCTTATATGATAATTACTTTAGTTATAGTCGCATTACTTGCACTAATATTTGGAAAGATAACATTTAAAGAACTTAAGGAACATGTCAGCAAATTCAGAGCAGAAAGATATAAAGGAGACAATCGAGCAGATGGAGGAGACCACTGTACAGGAACAGGAGACAGAAAAGAAAGAGGAGGAGAAGAAAGGATTCCTGAAGAAGGATGCGAAAAAGGAGAAGATCGCACAGCTTGAAAAGCAGGTTGCTGAAATGACAGAAAAGCTGGCTAAGGAAAAGGATGACTATATCAGGCTTATGGCCGAGTTTGATAATTTCCGCAGACGCACCTCACAGGAGAAACTTGAGCTTGTCAGCATGGCATCGACAGATACCATCAAAGGACTGCTTCCGGTTCTTGACGATTGCGAACGCGCACTCAATGTCCTTAAAGATTCCAATGACAGCGAAGCTGCCAAAGAAGGAACAGAACTTATCTACCACAAGCTCATGGCATACCTTCAGAGCAAGGGGCTTGCTGTAATCGAAGCGCTTGGAAATGAATTCGATACAGATCTCCATGAAGCAGTGGCACAGTTCCCTGTACAGGAGGAAGAAAAGAAGGGAAAGGTATTTGATGTAGTTCAGACAGGATACACACTCAACGGCAAGGTTATACGCTTCGCGAAAGTAGTAGTTGGAATTTAATTATGGCAAAGAGAGATTATTATGAGGTGCTGGGCGTTGACAAGAACGCATCGGCAGATGACATAAAGAAGGCCTATAGGAAGATGGCCATCAAATATCACCCGGACAAGAATCCGGGCGACAAGGAGGCTGAAGAGAAGTTCAAGGAAGCTGCGGAGGCATACTCTGTATTGAGTGATGCTGACAAAAAGGCACGTTATGACCAGTTCGGTCACTCAGGCGTAGAGGGTGCCGGCCCTGACTTCAGCGGTGGCTTCGGTAACCTCAATGACATTCTCAACGACCTTTTCGGTGGCGCATTTGGAGGCGGATTTGGTGGATTCGGCGGATTCGGAGGAGGCCAGAGGCAGCAGAGAGTCTACAGAGGCCGTGATATCCGAGTACGAGTAAAGCTCACATTGGAGGAGATTGCCAAAGGTGTCGAGAAGGAAATAAACATCGAAAAGAACGTACCTTGCAGCGATTGTAACGGTAAAGGAGCGAAGAACAGCTCTGACATCAAGAACTGTCCAGCATGTAACGGTACCGGCCAGGTACAGAGGGTTGTCAATTCATTCCTCGGCCAGACAGTCACATATTCGACATGTCAGCAGTGCGGTGGCGAAGGCAAGATCATCAGCAACCCATGCAAGAGCTGCAACGGAACAGGACTCGTACGCAAGCGTGAAACCATAAAGGTAAAGATTCCTGCAGGTGTAGAGGCTGGTATGCAGCTTACTATTCAGGGTGAGGGACATGCTGCCAAGAATAACGGCATCAGCGGTGACCTTCTTGTAGTGATCGAGGAGTACGACCATCCAAACCTGAAGAGAGAGGGCAACAACCTATATTATACTAAGGTAATATCTGTAGTTGATGCCATGCTCGGAACAGAGGTCAACATTCCATGCCTTGATGGAGATTACAAGATAAAGATCGATCCGGGTACTCAGTCCGGCGAAGTTATGAGACTCAAAGGAAGAGGACTTCCTTCAGTTAACGGATACAACGGAACAGGTGACCTATATGTAAAGATAGGTGTATGGATTCCTAAGAAGCTGAACAAGGATGAGAAGGCTGTGATTGAATCTCTCAGAGATAAAGAGTCATTTAAGCCTAATCCGACAAAGGAGGACAAGGGCTTTTTTGAAAGATTGAAAGATCTTTTCTAAAAAAATGCTAAAAAAGTTTGCAAGTTTAAATTTTATTCCTACCTTTGCAATCCCAAAATCAAAGCAACCTCTTGCGCTGGGTGAGAAGAAACGCAATGTTGCCACAAAATTTAATTTGATAGAGAAATGGATCTGATTAAAGTAGTAGAGCAGGCATTCGCAAACGATAAAGTAGCCAGCTACCCAAAATTCAAAGCCGGTGACACAATCACCGTTACATACAGAATCAAGGAGGGTGACAAGGAAAGACTTCAGAAGTTCAGAGGAACAGTTATCCAGCTCCGCGGAGCTTCTGCAGCAACAAGAACTTTCACAGTTCGTAAGGTTGCAAGTGGTGTAGGTGTTGAGAGAATCTTCCCATTCGAGTCACCATTCATCGAGTCAATTGAACTCAACAAAGTTGGTAAAGTGCGTCGCGCACGTATCTTCTACCTCAGAGAGCTCTCTGGTAAGAAAGCTAGAATCAAGGAGAAGAAGGTTGCAGTTGCAAAGAACAACTAAAGAAATAGCAGCTTAGCTGCATTCGGC
>JAEIGA010010574.1_pt1 | contig 13994 bp, 14 predicted proteins | sample 9270691 | NCBI WGS metagenome assembly JAEIGA01 (sample SAMN17057246, study PRJNA624740) | gut metagenome | biome: biome; isolation source: fecal sample | host: Bos grunniens | place: China: Xizang | collected 2019 | reverse complement strand
TTTGACAGGGAGCACGGAAGCTGTGCTGCCAAAAGATCCTTGCGAAAGGCCGGTTACAGATCCATGATCAGGATTACGATCGATAAAAATGACGCGGAACAGAGGCTGGACCGTTTTCTGCGTAAATATCTTCATAATGCGCCGTTGAGCGTGATCTATAAAATGATCCGTAAAGATGTGAAACTCAATGGCAGGCGGGCGGAACAGAAAACGCTGCTTCGGGAAGGAGATGAACTCTCCTTTTATATCAGTGAAGAGCAGATGAAGAGCTATACCGAGAAAATCGCACGTCAGCCTTCTGCCAGACGGACCTTCCGCGTAATTTATGAAGACCAGGATCTCCTTATTGTTAACAAACCGGGCGGGCTTCTGACTCATGGAGATGCAAAGGAAAAAAAGAACACTTTGCTGAATCAGGTAACGGATTATCTGATTCAGAAAGGAGAGTATGTTCCGGGAAAGGAGAAATCCTTTTCTCCGGCAGCTGCCAACCGGCTGGACCGCAATACGTCGGGCATGGTCGTTTTTGGGAAAAACGCGGAAGCACTTCGAACGATGGCTGCTATGATCCGGGAGAAGGATTCTGTTGGAAAATACTATCTCACCGTTGTCCGGGGAGAATTCCGGGAACATACTGTATTGACCGGTCGTGCCGAAAAAGATGAAAAGGCGAATAAGGTAAAAATTCTGAAGCCGGAAAGTGAAAACGGCCAGTTCATTGAAACAGAAGTACATCCGTTAGTTTCCCGTAATGGGATGACGCTTCTGGAAATCCATCTGATCACCGGCAGGACCCATCAGATCCGGGCCCATCTCGCAGCGGAAGGTTTTCCGATCGTTGGCGACGCGAAATACGGAGAACGGGACCTGAACCGGAGACTGGCGTCCGAATATGGTCTGCAGAGTCAGTTCCTGCACGCATACCGCCTGAAAATCCGAAAAGCGTATGGTGTTTTGTCCGGATTGCAGGGACGGTCTTTTATCGATCCTCTCCCGGCTGCCCTGGAAGGGATGGCCGACCGGCTTTTCGGAAAAGGATGGAAAACGGTTTACGGACAGGATAACCATGAATGATGGAAATGAGATAGAATCCAGTATAGAACTTTTATAAGTGTGAACAAGAGAAAAAGATAAGGGGAAATAATGGAAGACCGGATCAAAAGTGAAACCAGTGTAGAAGTAAACGAAACAGAACGGGTCGGAGTACGGGAAAGGAACGGCTCCCGTCCGCGAGGAAAGGGAAAAAAGACAACCGTGAAAACAGAAATATTTTCGTGGGTCAGGGACATCACTATCGCAGTGGTGGTTGCGCTGCTGATCTCCAGAGTCATAACGCCGACGATTGTGCAGGAGCACTCCATGGAGGACACTCTTCAGGATCGGAATTACCTCATCTTGCTGAGAACCGCGTATAAATTCGGTAATGAACCGGAGTATGGGGATATCGTCGTTTTCAGAAGTGATCTGGTAAATGAACAGAACGGCAAGAATAAGCTGTTGATCAAGCGGGTCGTCGCTAAAGGCGGAGATACAGTCGCCATCAGAGACGGAGTCGTATACAGGAATGGAGAAGCCCTGGACGAACCATATACAAAAGACGGTTATACCAGCGGTGCCATGGACGAAACTCTGGTTCCAGACGGTACTCTGTTCCTCTGCGGAGACAACCGTCTGGTCAGTCTCGACAGCCGTTCAGAACAGGTAGGTTTTATCGAAGAGGAACGCCTGATCGGGAAAGCGGTATTCCGGCTATTTCCGTTTAATGAAATCGGAGGCATTTACAAAAATTTGAACGATCCCGAAGAATCGACCGGAGATCTGTAAACGCTGACAGCGGATCAGTGAAACACGACAAGTCCGAAAGATGCTTCCGGAACCATTAAGAATACACAAAGCAGAGAACCCTCCGGGGGAAAGGAGGCTTCGATGGCGGTTAAAACTATTGCGAATAATAAAAAAGCGCGTCACGAATACTATATAGAAGACACTTATGAGGCAGGCCTGGTTCTGACAGGAACGGAAATCAAATCTGTCCGTGCCGGGAAAGTAAGCCTGAAAGAGAGTTACGCCAAAGTGGAAAAAGGCGAAGTAATTATTTATAGCATGAATATCAGCCCGTACCAGCAGGGGAGCATCTATAATGTTGATCCGATGCGCCCCCGCAAGCTTTTGTTGAACAGACGGGAGATCCGCAAGCTGGATCAGGAATTGTCAAGGGACGGTCTGACGCTGATTCCCCTTTCTTTGTATCTCAATGATAAGGGACTGGCAAAGCTCAGCCTGGGTGTTGCCCGGGGGAAGAAATTGTACGACAAGCGCCAGTCCATCGCGGAACGCGACGCAGGACGCCGGATGGACCGGGCAGTCAAAGCCAGCCGTCAGCGCTGACTGGGGGATTGTCCCTTAATAAAACGCGCCTTTCCCGTGTTGAAATCCTGTCTGACTGCGTTGCCGACAGTTATCTCAGATGGCGTCTGGTTTTCTGTTTCTGTTCATGGGATAAAGGGTAAAAGAACATCACCGGGTCCCCGCTGTCAGGTGATTTTGAAGATCAGGGATCTCTCCGGGGCCTGGAACAATTGATCGAAGACAGACTACTTTATAATATTATCGAAAGGAAATTGAAAATGGAAATCAGAAATTTAACAGCGGACAATTTTGATGAAGCCATCAGCGGAGAAGGCAAAGTACTCGTAGACTTCTGGGCAGCGTGGTGCGGCCCTTGTAAACAGATGGGACCGATTCTCGACCAGATCGCCGCAGAAAGAGATGATGTGACGGTTGCGAAAGTTAATGTGGATGAACAGCCGGAGCTGGCGAGCCGTTTCCAGGTACGGAGCATTCCTTTCTTCGGGCTCTTTGAAAACGGTCAGATGATTGCTCAGACTCTTGGTGCGCAGCCAAAATCAAGTATGGAGAAGTTCATCGAAAGCAAGTAAGGAACAGACAGGCTCCGGGAGAAACGTTCGAAGGCGCTCCGGAGTCTTTTTTGCGGGATGAGGAGTAGAAATAAATGTTTACTGTTTTTGACAGCCGTGTGCGGTACAGTGAAACAGACCGGAACGGAACGTTGAGCGTAAAAAGCCTGTTTGACTATCTGCAGGATTGCTGTACTTTTCAGTCAGAAGATCTTGGGGAAGGGATCGCGGTGCTGCAGGAAAGAAACCGGGCGTGGATTCTCGCTTCCTGGGATATCGAAATTGTTCGTCCGCCGCAGCGCGGGGAAAAGATTCGTATCTGGACCTGGCCACATTACTTTAAAAGGTTTTTTGCCTACAGAGGACACGCTGTCGAATCTGAAGACGGAACTGTCCTGGTGCGGGGCAATTCCATCTGGACCTTCGTTGATACAGAGAGCGGGAAAGCCCTGAATATCCCTCAGGAAGAGATCGACCTGTATTCGGAAGAAGACCGGATGGATCTGCCGGTCGGGAAGCGGAAAGTCAGTTGCCGGGGCGACGCTATGACTCTGGATGGATTCAGGATCCTTGCTCATCAGATTGATATCAATGGACACATGAATAACAGCCAGTACGTTCTCCTGGCGGCAGACTGTCTCCCGGCGAATTTCAGTTACCGGAGGATCCGCGTGGAATACGCCAGGGAAGCCGTTCTGGGCGACCTGGTCATTCCGATAGTATTTCCGTCAGAAAAGTGCATCGTAGTCGACCTGACGTCGGAAGACGGAAAGCGTTTCGCTGCTGTAGAGTTTACGGCATGATGAACTGGGTCGGTCGATGAAGGCGATCACGGCTTGAATCCGTGTTTTCAGAAACACGAAATAAAAGAAAGCCGGGGGTTTTGGAGGAAACCTTTCAGCAGATTTCAACAGCGTTTCCTTCATTTATGTCAGAAAACAGGAGAAAGATCAGATGAACAATGGACCTGTAGGAGTATTTGATTCCGGCCTGGGCGGCATCAGTGTCCTTCGCGAGCTGAAAAAAATCATACCGGATGAAGACTATATTTTTTATGGAGATTCTGCGAATGCGCCATATGGCGTCCGCAGTGACGAAGAGGTCTGGAATCTCTCTTTACACGTGTTCAACCAGCTGATGGACAGGGGGGCGAAAGCCGTTGTCGTGGCATGCAATACCGCGACGAGTGTGGCAGTCAGGAAATTGCGCGCTGAGAGACCGGATGTGCCTGTGATCGGAATGGAGCCGGCCATCAAACCCGCGGCGGAGCAGAATCCCGGAGGCCGTGTCGTCGTCATGGCGACTCCCGTTACACTGCGCAGAGAAAAATTCGCCCGGCTGATGCACCGTTTTGACCGGGACGCGGAGATTATTCCGCTGCCGAGCCCCGAGATTGTCAGGTATGTTGAAAACGGAAAACTTCACGATGAAGGATTGAAAGGATATATCCGGGGACTCTTCGACAGTTTGGGGGATGAACGGAATATTGACGCAGTAGTATTGGGATGTACCCATTTTCCGTTTGTCTCCGAATTCATCCAGGAAGCGGCCGGACCTCAGGCCAGGCTGTATGACGGCAACCGGGGTACGTCGGAAGAACTGCTGCGCCGCTTAAAGGAACAGGATCTTCTGTCTCCGCCGAAGGAACAGTATACAGTGGAGATCCTGAATTCCGCAGGAAAACGTCAGGTTGAGCTTTCCCGGCGTCTTTTTCGCGGGGAGTTTTGAGTAATTCTTACTGTATATCCACGATTTTCGAAGATCGCTGAATTGTAACAGCAATACGGATGTTTCTCGAGGAAACATGAAATCTGGCTTGCATATTTATAACTATCATTGTAAACTTATACATCATAACAGAAGAACAGTGTAACTCCGCGGATACAAGCGGGCCGGCCTCTTCTCAGCGAGGCTTTTTTTTCTCAAAGAAAGGACACTACGATGGAAAACCATGTGATGAATACGTATAACCGGTTTGACCTTACGATTGAAAGCGGACACGGTCCGTGGGTGACCGATATAGAGGGAAAGGAATACCTGGATTTTATCTCCGGAATCGCAGTGAACTGCCTCGGACACGCTGCGCCGCAGATTCAGAAGACCCTGGCGGAACAATCCGCGAAGGTGATGCATATCTCGAACCTGTTCTGGAGCCAGCCGCAGATAGACCTGGCCAATGCCCTGGCGGAAAAGAGCGGACTGGACAAGGTGTTTTTTAATAACAGCGGAACGGAAGCCAACGAAACAGCTTTGAAAATGGCCCGCAAATACGGATATACGAAGAACCCGGGAAAGAAAACCAAAATCATCTGTTTTAAAGATTCTTTTCACGGCAGGAGCATGGGAGCACTGGCAGTGACCGGTCAGGAAAAATACAGAGAGCCTTTCCGGCCTCTGATTGGCGATGTTCATGACGCGATATTCAATGACCTCGATTCGGTGAAGGCACTCATGGATGAGAACGTCTGTGCCGTAATCCTGGAAGCGGTTCAGGGTGAGAGTGGTATCCTGCCGGCAACACAGGAGTTCATCGAAGGGATCCGGCAGCTGTGCGATGAGTACGACGCGCTGATGATCTGTGATGAAGTCCAGTGCGGGATGGGGCGCTCCGGTATGCTTTTCGCGTATCAGACCTATGGTATTCTTCCGGATATCTGCACGACCGCCAAGGCTCTGGGAGCCGGCTTTCCGATCGGAGCCGTCATCGCCAATGAACGTGCGTCGGAGTATTTTGTTCCGGGGGATCACGGATGTACCTTCGGAGGGAATCCGCTGGCCTGCGCCTGTGGAAATACAGTGATGAACGAATTGTTTGAGAACGGCCTGCTGGAACATGTCGGCGAAATGGGCGGGTACCTTTTTGCGAAACTGGAGGAATTGAAAGAAGCCTATCCGGACAGAATCAACCTGATCAGAGGAAAAGGCCTGCTGATTGGTGTACAGATGAAGGATGGATGGAAAGCGCCGGTTATCGCGAATGCACAGGAACAAAAGCTGCTCCTTGCCGGCGCCGGCAATGAAGTGATCCGTTTCCTGCCGCCGCTTAACGTCAAAAAAGAAGAACTCGATGAAGCGGTCAGCCGTTTTGAAGCAGCGGTCAGAGATGCCGTTATTTGAAGATAGATCGAAAGAGAATAGAAGGAATACAAAAAGAATCCACCGTTTCAAAAATCAGGCCCGGAGGCTGTTTTCGAACAGTTTCCGGGTTTTTTGCGTTACTGCGTTATTTGTACAGAAATCAGCCGGAATCGCCGGCAGATTCGAAATAAAGCTGCCGCCGGGAATCTATTATGGACAGCACTCTTGTCCAGGTCGATCACTGAGTGACAGGGAAACATGGATTAAAGGGTATCGCCGGCAGACGAATTCATCCGCGTTTCCACAGCTTTTTTACTATGGGATAAGAGAAAAACTGAGAAACCTACTTGCAATCATATCGTGAGTTTGTTACAATAAACTCGAATTAAGCATGACAAACTCGTTGGATTAAGAGACTGCTCCAAATGTGGTCGACAGTAGATTTCCTGAGCGTTTCCCTGAGGAAATGCATTTGTTTGAGTAAAATAAAGAGAAGAAACGGAGGCGCGAAACATGGAAGCAACGATGATGAAGAGGTCTTTTTTTAGGAAAAAGCATGTAGTGGCTGAACCGGAAAAAGCAGAAATAACAAAGCCTGCCACATCTGCCACAGGAGAAAAAAAGAACCTGCTGGAGGGAGAAACCGGTAAAACCTATATCATTAAAGAAATTGATACAGAAGATGAGGAAATGAACGCTTTTCTGTTCCGTCTGGGCTGTTACAGCGGAGAACCGATTACCATGATGTCGAAGAAGAAAAAGAACTGCATTGTCGTAATCAAAGACGGACGTTACAGCATTGACAATATGCTGGCGGAAGCGATCATCGTCTGATTCTGTATTGATGATTTCTTATGAAACAAGGATCCGGCCAGCCCGGCGTATTGTTTTGTAAGTGTCATAGAGCCGGAAGGATCGATGAATCATTCCATAGCCTGAATCTTCTGCTGAGTATTTATTACGGATCAGTGTTTAATGGATGAAAGCGGATTCCGGTTTTCCTGCCGGGAGGCGGGTTAGGAAAAATTATCGTTTGGAACCGGAAAGACTGGGAAAGAGTTAGTTGTTTTTAACTTTTCCGGATTTCTGAGGAAAGGTGTTTTTATGAGAATTGCTTTTGCCGGTAACCCGAACAGCGGTAAGACAACGATGTATAACGCGCTGACAGGGATGAATGAAAAAGTAGGTAACTGGGCCGGTGTTACCGTAGGAAAAAAGGAAGATCCGATCAAACCGGATTTTACAAAGGGAAAAGAAGTGATTGCGGTTGATCTGCCGGGCGCTTATTCGATGTCCCCGTTTACACCGGAAGAAGGGATTACCAGTAAATATGTCAGGGATGAAAATCCGGACGCGATCATCAACATTGTCGATGCGACCAATCTGAGCCGCAGCCTGTTTTTTACTACTCAGCTGCTGGAACTGGGAATTCCTGTTGTTGTAGCGCTGAACAAGAGCGATATTAATAAAAAAGAAAAAACCGAAATTAATGTAGCGATGCTTCAGGAAAAGCTGGGTTGTCCGGTCATCAAAACGGTTTCAACGGATAAAGGCAATAACGGACTGAAGGAAGTAGTGGAGCAGGCAGTTTCACTGGCGGGAAAAGGCCAGGCGGCACCGTATCTGCAGGATGACATCGACCTTCATGATAAAGAAGAAGTTGACCGGGAAGACCGAAAACGTTTCGCTTTCGTCAATGAGATTGTAAAAGACGTTGAAAAACGCCAGGTCGTATCCAGCGAAAGGAATATCCAGGATAAAATCGATACGATCGTCACGAATAAAGTGCTGGGAATACTCATTTTCGCAGCCGTGATGTGGGTCGTTTTTGCGATTTCCCAGACATACCTCGGCACCTGGATCGCGGACTGGCTGGTAGGCTGGATCGAGACCTTCCAGGAATGGGCAACGGATAAAATGGCAGGTGCGTCCCCACTCGTCGCGACGATTATCGGCGACGGCATCATCGGCGGTGTCGGCGCAGTTGTCGGCTTCCTGCCGCTGGTTATGGTTATGTATTTCCTGATCGCGCTGCTGGAAGACTGCGGCTATATGGCACGTGTCAGCGCAGTCCTCGATCCGATCTTCAAGAGAGTCGGACTTTCCGGCAAATCCGTAATCCCGATCATCATCGGGACAGGCTGTGGCGTTCCTGCAATCATGGGTACCCGTACGATCCGCGATGAAAGAGAACGCAGGGCGACGGCCATGCTGACGACATTTATTCCGTGCGGCGCCAAGATTCCGGTTATCGCGCTTTTTGCAGGAGCCTTCTTTGCGGGCGCGGGTTGGGTTACCTTCGTCAGTTATTTTATGGGGCTCTTGCTGATTTTCCTCGGTGCCCTTCTTGTAAAAGCAGTTACGGGGTATAAATACAGAAAATCCTTCTTCATTATGGAGTTGCCGAAATATAAAGTGCCTAGTCTGAAGAGAGCGTTCTTTTCCATGATGGAGCGTGCGAAAGCCTATATCATCAAGGCAGCGACCATCATCCTGGTATGCAATCTGATCGTTACGCTGATGCAGAGCTATAACTGGAGTTTCCAGGAAGTGGCCGAAGGTATGGAAAACACTTCTATTCTCGCCACCATCGCCTCTCCGTTCGCAGTTCTTCTGATCCCGCTGGGATTTGGCGTATGGCAGCTGGCTGCCGCAGCGATCACAGGATTTATTGCGAAAGAAAATGTCGTTGGTACGCTGGCAGTAGTTTATGGTCTGACCAGATTCATCGATGTTGACGAGCTGGAGATGACCGGCGGTGCCAATACTGTTTCAGCAGCTATGGGTCTTACAACTGCCGCTGCGCTGGCATACCTGTTTTTCAACCTGTTTACACCTCCTTGTTTTGCGGCAATCGGCGCCATGAACTCCGAAATGCAGCATAAAGGCTGGCTCTGGAGTGCTATCGGCCTTCAGCTCTGTACGGGTTACACCGTTGCGTTTATCGTTTATCAGTTCGGAACATTGTTTACCGAAGGACATCTGGGGGAAGGCTTCGTTCCTGGCCTGATCGCGATTGCGATCATGGTGGTGGCGATTGTCCTGATCGCGAAGAAGATCCGCTCCAGCTTTGATGAACAGTATGAACTGCATCAGAAATCAAAAGCTTCTGCTCAGACTGCGTAAAACGTGCGCTGTTGAATCCGTCGGAAGACTGGGAACAGTGTGTAGCAACTTTAGGAAAAATGAATTCCTCAGCATTTCTTAATAAAGGAGACGTCTCATCATGAATCCTGCAAATATCATCTCGGTCGCGATCCTGGCGGTGATCGTCTTCTTCGCCGTGAGATACATCGTCAAAGAAAAGAAACGCGGCGTAAAATGTATTGGCTGCCCGCTGGCAGGTACGTGCACGAAGCATAACAACAATTCCTGTTCCTGAAGAACAGAATGATCCCCTTCTAACCTCTTAACAAATATGTTGAAGGCAGCCTGTCCCCGGGTGTTCCCGGAGGCGGGCTGCGGTACATTTCGGACTTGTTGACCGTCAGGCGATCCTATCCGCTTGCTGAATAGTACCGTATACCGTATGCGGAAAACATGAATGGACAACACAGGCTTTGGATTTGCAACAATCGGAATAAACGGAAACTATAATCAGCGATAAAAAATGGCGATAGAAGAAAAATTAAAAACAATGGTTAGTTTCATCTAACATGGGTATCAATTAAGTAAATCCTTTCACAGAAAATACTCTGGAAAACAACTGTCAGGGGGAATAGCATTTCGATGATGAGAACCGATGTCGAAACGATTCCGGAAGCTTCCGGCCAGGTGGACAACTGCCGGAAAAATGCTTTTGAAACGGTAGTTGCGTTTCAAGCATGTTAATGAATTTGGAATAATAAATTGTTGGAGGTTATAGAATGAGTGTTGTAATGTTTGGCGGAAATAAGTGCATGGAACGACGATATCTGGATACATGCAAAAAATATGGATTTAAAGCAAAAGTGTTTAACAGAATGACAGGGAATTCCCTCAAACGTCAGGTGGGGTCCCCGGAAATGATCATTCTGTTTACCAATTCCGTTTCCCATAAGATGGCGCATTGTGCTCATTGTGAAGCGAAACGATGCAATGCCTGCGTGTACAGATGTCACGACAGTTTAAGCGCTCTGGAAAACCTGCTTCAGAACATTCAAAATGGAAACGGGGCAGACGGCAACAAGAGAATCACTGCTTCTGCAGGCAGTTGAGGAGTTGCCGGGTCAGATGCAGAGCGGCCCGAATCTTTGATTTGGTGCTTACGCCTGCTGTGGCCTTTTGACAAAATCGTTCGGACGGAGCCGGCTTCAGGACTTCATTCCGGAGTGTACTCTTGTACTGGCCGATCGCTGAATTGTCCGTTTCGCTGAATAGGGACGTATTTTTTAGGATTGGACAAATTGTTAAAAAAATGTTACACTATTTGCCGTAAGTTTAATTTCATATTGGAAAGGAGAAAACGATATGGCAAAGAAGCTGATCACTGTGTGGCTTTCGTTGACTATTCTTTTCTCTTCAATTTCTATTTATGCTTATGCGGACAGTACGTCAGTTCAGGGAGAATATCTTCTTAAGGACGTTGTGATCAACGGACAGAACATACTCAACTACAAACTGAATAATCCGATCGTTGCCTACAATAATTATATCTATGTTCCGATGGATGAACCGATGGGGAATCTCCTGGGAATATCGGCAGCGACGGACACAGAAAGCCGCACAGTATACATCACGCAAAAAGAGAAACAGTGGGTGGATTTCTGCCAGGGGAGTGCAGTGAACGATCTTGATAATCTTTCGCTTACTGTCGCCTCAGGGTACACTGCGAATGTGAACGGAACCCCGCTGGATCTGACGAACCGTCCGGTTCTTATGTACGGGGCTGTAATCTATCTTCCTCTTAACGCGATTGTCGATTCCGGCATGTTGGGATGGACCCTTACCTGGAGCAACTGGACCGGCGCGTTCATAAGTACGGATCCTTATGTTGGTTCGTATTCTTACTACAACGATGCAAAAGCGCGTTATAAAGCCGGACTTGCGGCGTACATCACCAAAAAGAATCCTCATGTGGATATGTACAAAGCACAGACGATGGTGGAGTATTTTGAAACCTATGGCGAAATCTACGGGGGTCTCGATACAGAACTGCTGATCGCAATAGCGGAGACAGAGAGTACCTTCTACGAAACTGTAAGGAATCCTTCCGGCGCTACGGGTCTCATGCAGGTGAAAACATCTGTGGGCGCTGCCTACGGTTTTTCCGCTGCCCAGCTTTATCAGATGAAGCCGAATATCCATATGGCCTGTATTCTGCTTAATCATGGAATGAACACCTTCAATGGCAATGTAACGCTGGCTCTCAGCGGTTACGCGTGTGGGGAATACGCAGTAAAGAAAGGAAATTATTCCTTGAAATACTATAACAACTGGGTTAAAAAATACTTTAATATTCTGGCATTTGCTTCTACGTATCAGATTTAATCGGCATATAACTGATGACAAGCAGGTTCGCCTGCCGGAAGCAGATACTGAAAGTTGAGATTTGATCCGAATAAAATAAGTATAATAAATAGAAATTAGACTAAGAACCCGCTGAGGATTTCCCCAGCGGGTTTTTTGTAGCAGTTTTTCGTAGAAATACAACGCAGCCGGCAAATGAATGAATCAGCGTTATCTTTCATTCCGAGTTTTCTAAACGAAAGATTTGCGATGAACGGTGTTTACTGAAATAATCGATATTATCCTGACGCTGGTGGCAACGTTCTTAGGAATGATGCTCTCTTCACGCGTGTTCAATCGGTGTATATTCCGAAATCTCACGGCTGATCGTGCAGAGATCCCGGTAACCAAGATCATGGATATCTTTGTGACCGGTGATCCGGGCAAAAGTCTTTAATTCTTCTTTAACGACATTAAAGTAATTGGCGACCCGCGCTGCGGACACATCCATGTTCACTCTTTTGCGAAGTTCCGGATCCTGAGTGGCGATACCCGCAGGACAACGGTCACTGCCGCAGATCCGGTACTGCTGGCAGCCCGCGGCAATCAGCGGGGCGCTGGCGACAGCAACTGCGTCCGCACCCATGGCGATGGCTTTTGCAAAGTCCGAGGACACCCGGAGACCGCCGGTAATTACCAGCGAGATATCCGACTTCACAGAATCCAGGTACTTTCTGGCTCGGGCAAGAGCGTAAATCGTCGGGACACTGGAGGACTCTCTCAGGAAAAACGGGCTGGAACCTGTTGCTCCGCCGCGTCCGTCAATTGTGATGAAGTCCGGTTCCGCGAAAACACAGAAAGCCAGGTCTTTTTCAATATGACCCGCCGCGATTTTGATGCCGACCGGCCTGCCGTCTGAACGGATCCGGAGTTCTGTTACCAGAGCTTTCAGATCTTCTTTTGTCTGAATTTCCGCGAATTTGGAAGGGCTCTTAATGTCCTGGCCGACCTCTTTGCCTCTGGCTTCTGCGATGGCAGGAGTGACTTTCTGTCCAGGCAGGTGTCCGCCCATTCCCGGTTTGGTTCCCTGGCCGATCTTTATCTCGATGGCGTCCGACTTTCTCAGATTCTCGTCGGTCACTGCGTATTTGTTGGGAACGTATTCAAATATATATTTATATGAAGCTTCAAATTCCTCCGGGAGGATGCCGCCTTCTCCGCTGCACATGGCGGTACCTGCTTCAGCGGAACCTCTGGCCAGTGAAATTTTGGTTTCTTTTGACAGTGCGCCAAAAGACATATGGGAAACAAAAACCGGCATGCCCAGGATCATCGGACGTTTTGCGTTTTTTCCGATGACGGTCGTGACATTGACTGCTTCATCGTCAAATAGCGGAGGCGTATCCAACTGCGCTCCCAGCAGAAGGATATCATCCCAGGAAGGCATCGGCATCTTTGTGCTCATGGCTCCACTGATACTTTTTCCGGTCATTGCCATTTCGTGGATTTGCTCCATGTAGCGGTCTGTCGGATCGTGGCGCACGATCATGCTGTCGTAGGAAAGATCCAGCGGCGTCACTGTATCCGGAGCATCTGCCGTCTTCTCCGCCGTTACTTCTGCCTCTGTTGTTGCTGCCTCTGTCTTTTCGTCGTCCACTATTGTAAATTTATCTTTCGGCATACCGCACACAGGGCATTTTTCCAGTGTGTCAAAGCTCTTTCCTTCTTTTTCTTCATCAAAAACATATCCGCATATTGTACATCTATATTTTGCCATGGGGTTACCTCCGTTTCTATAAACCCGTCCCGCATGGACGGATCCGCGTTGTTTTGTCCATTATACAACAAGGATTCTGTAAAATCCCGTCTGAGAGTGCTTTCGTTTTATATTTTCCATGGGAAATGCTTTCCTTCATTATGTGGCCGGGATCGACTGATTTTCGATTTTGAGGTTGGCAAATTGCCGGAAGTCGCTTTCATCACCATTTCTTCATAAAACTAACGCAGGAGTTTCACAAAAAGCGTGAAAAGTCAACACGCGACAGCGTTATTCTATATGTGTCGAAGGGAGAAACGCAAAAACCCGGAGACATGGCAAAAGCCTATCAGATTTCTTTTCATAAACTCTCCTAAAAAACAAGTCAGCAAAAACGCAGAGGTGTGGCAGAACTTCTGCGTTTTGTTGTTTTTTGTAAAAACATCGTAGATGGTCGTCAAAGAGTGATGTCCTGTAACACCAGGAAAATGACGAGAACTTTATGACCTTTCGACAGAACGGTCTGAACGGAACTGCTTACAGGACTCTATTTCAGACATCATTGTTGTTTAATACCCAATCGCTGAATTGTAACCTGAAACCGGAATATATGGTGTTGCAATTTGAAAATGGTGAACGGATTAACGATTTGTATGATATAATAGGTGTACTGATTATTAATATAGATGGTTATTTTCAGAATTCTCTGCAAATGATCGGATTGTATACTGGAAGAGTGTGATGACAGCAGCATCCGCTCTCACCGACAGGAGGATAAGTATCTATGAGTGATGCGATGAAATTTGTAACCAAGA
>JAEIGA010010573.1_pt1 | contig 13995 bp, 8 predicted proteins | sample 9270691 | NCBI WGS metagenome assembly JAEIGA01 (sample SAMN17057246, study PRJNA624740) | gut metagenome | biome: biome; isolation source: fecal sample | host: Bos grunniens | place: China: Xizang | collected 2019 | reverse complement strand
GTAGGTCTCAAATATGCATTCATCATCTGCTGCGGAAGTTTCCTCGTATGGCTGGTGATAATCCCACTTATGAACCTTATCTGGGGCGGCCAGGTCATTGATCTTATGAATACAGGCGTGACCCTTACCATAGGAGAAATGTCTCCTGACCAGATTTTCAAGGATTATGCAAGACATATCGGCATCGGAGGCATCGCAACAGCCGGAATCATAGGTATTGTGAAGTCATTCGGAGTCATAAAGTCTGCACTGGGTCTTGCAGCAAGCGAGTTCAGCAGAAAGAAAAGCGGAGCCGAGGCTGAAGTAATCAGAACCCAGAGAGACCTATCCATGAAGATCGTTGTGATCGGAATCGTAATTACCCTCGCAGTTGTATTCGGTTTCTTTGCAATCGGAGTTGTGGACAACATCTGGCATGCAGTCGTAGGTGTGCTCATTGTAGGCATCATCGCATTCCTCTTCACAACAGTTGCCGCCAATGCAATCGCAATCGTAGGTTCAAACCCTGTCAGCGGAATGACCCTGATGACCCTCATCCTTGCTTCGATAATAATGGTAGCTGTAGGCCTTAACGGCACGGCCGGAATGACAGCAGCCCTGATTATCGGAGGAGTTGTCTGCACCGCGCTTTCAGTTGCCGGGGCATTCATCACCGACCTCAAGATCGGATATTGGATAGGCAGTACGCCTAAGAAGCAGGAGAGCTGGAAATTCCTTGGAACCCTCGTGGCAGCCGCTACCGTAGGAGGCGTAATGCTGGTGCTCAACAAGACATATGGATTCACAGGAGAAGGTGCTCTTGTAGCTCCTCAGGCCAATGCGATGGCTGCAGTGATAGAGCCGATGATGAACGGGGGAAGCGCCCCATGGCTGCTTTATGGTATCGGCGCAGTGATCGCTCTCGTTCTGACATACTTCAAGGTTCCCGCACTCCCATTCGCCCTAGGCATGTTCATTCCTATCGACCTCAATATGCCTATGCTCATCGGCGGAGCTATCTCCTGGTATGTGGGAAGCCGCAGCAAGGATCAGAGCCTCAACAACGAACGCACCGAAAAAGGCACGCTCATTGCTTCAGGATTCATTGCCGGTGGTGCTCTCATGGGAGTAGTAAGCGCAATCCTGAGGTTTGCGGAAGTGGATATGTTCATGAAGCCGTCTCCATGGACTGAGCCAGTTGCCATCATACCTTATGCAGCAATTATCATCTATATGGTATATGCAGCTTTAAAGACAAGAAAATAAGACTATTAGATGACAGGGATTTTAGGAGCATTGCTATTGACACTCGCCGCCGGTGCCGCCACAGGCATCGGCGGAGCTCTCGTGCTCTTCAAGAAGAAGCTGAGCAGCAACTTTCTGGCTGGAGCATTGGGGCTGAGCGCAGGAGTAATGATATTCATTTCGCTGGCCGAACTATATCCAGAGGCTCAGGCTGAAATCATGTCCACCGGCTCCATTACACATGGAAAAGCCCTTGTACTGATTGCTTTCTTCGTCGGAATGGGCATCATAACCCTTATTGACTTCCTGATTCCCGAATATGAGAACCCGCATGAGGCTTCCGGACTTTCGCTTGATGCAAAGACACCGGCAGTAGGTGTTCTGGAGCATACCGGAAACGCAAAGGCCCTTCACAGGCTCGGCATCATGTCGGCTCTGGCAATAGCTATCCATAACTTTCCGGAAGGCATCGCCACATTCATCGGTGCACTCAATGACCCTCAGATGGGAGCCGGAATCACTTTCGCTATTGCCATCCACAACATCCCTGAGGGAATTGCAATAGCAATACCTATCTATTATGCCACCAGAAGCAAGGGCAAAGCGCTGCTCTATGCAACCCTTTCTGGACTCAGCGAAGTCCTCGGAGCCCTGCTTTGTCTTGCCGTAACTGCAATATTCGGGGTGGAACTTACAGGCGGAGGACCAGTGTTTCCGCTCATCCTGGCAGCCGTAGCAGGCATCATGATATACATTTCGTTGGACGAGCTGCTTCCTACAGCCGAAAAATACGGCAAGCACCATATAGCAATAGCTGGCGTCGTAGGAGGCATGGCCATCATGGGAGTCAGCCTTCTGATACTTTAAACGGAGTTATCCGTAAATATGGGCTGTTTTCCAGACGATAAAACATAACAATATAAAACAAGATTATATGGAAAATATTTTAGACAGATTTTTAAGGTACGTCTCTGTGGATACCAAGGCCGACCCGCAGTCAGAGTCGCAGCCAAGTGCTGCAAGAGAGCTAGACCTTCTTAAGATGCTTCGTGACGAACTCGTAGCAATGGGAGTCGAAGCTACGCTTGACGAATACGGATACGTAATGGCGACAATCCCATCAAACTGCGGCAAGGACGTGCCTGCGGTCGGATTCATCGCCCATGCAGACACTGCTCCGGATGCTCCGGGCAATGACGTGAAGGCTCAGATAATCGAAAACTATGACGGAGGAGACATACCTCTCAAAGGCGTTCCAGGCCTGAGCCTCAAACCTACGGAATTCCCGGAACTTCTCAACTACAAGGGCCAGACCATCATCACCACGGACGGCACTACCCTTCTCGGAGCGGATGACAAGGCCGGTATCGCCGAGATAATGAATGCCGTTCAGTATATCGTCGAGCATCCTGAATTCCAGCACGGAGATATCAAGATAGGCTTCACTCCGGACGAAGAAATAGGGCGAGGAGTCGTAAAGTTCGATGTGGAGAAGTTCGGAGCAAAATACGCCTACACCATGGATGGTGGCCAGATAGGAGAAATCGAATACGAGAATTTCAATGCAGCCGGAGCCACAATCCATATCCAGGGATGCAATGTCCACCCAGGGACTGCAAAGGGCAAGATGAAGAACGCCACTCTCATAGGAATGGAGCTTAATGGACTTCTTCCTGTGGAGCAACGTCCTGAATATACATGTGGTTATGAAGGATTCTACCACCTTATCAGTTTCAGCGGTGAGGTTGAGAAAGCTACCTTCTCGTACATAATCCGCGACCACGACATGAAACTCTTTGAGCAGAAGAAGGAATTCATCCAGAAATGCGTCGACTTTATCAACGAGAAGTACGGAGAGGGTACGGCAACCCTGGATCTGAAGCACCAGTATTACAATATGCGCAAACAAGTAGAGCCACATTACCATATCGTGGAAAAGGCAATGAAGGCAATCGAAATGGCAGGTATAGTCCCTAAGGTGCAGCCTATCCGCGGAGGTACTGACGGGGCCAACCTATCGTTCATGGGGCTCCCATGTCCTAATATCTTTGCGGGAGGACACAACTTCCACGGAAAGATGGAATACCTGCCACTGCAGAGCATGGAAAAAGCGAGTGAGGTAATCCTCAACATCATAAAACTATACGCAGAATAACGCATATAGACGAGGATAAAAATGACATAAACCCCGAAAGTCTGAATAAAACTTTCGGGGTTTTGTTGTAAAGTTTATTTGCCCTGATCCTTCAGGTTCTGATAATATTCTATGTAATATTCCAGAAGATAGTGCTCCTTCCTGGCTTCCTTAGCGGCCTTTTCAAGAGACTTACGCTTGCGCTTGCGCTCATTAGCCAGTTTTTCAGCAGCCTTCTTCCTTGCCTTTTCTGCATCCTGCCTGTCAAGTTCAGCCCAGCGGGCTTCCTTTGCCTCCTGGGCTTTTCTTTTCTTCTCAGCCGCAGCAGCCTTCCTGGCTGCTTTAATTTCTTCATCGGTCATAACCTTAGGAGCCTGCACGGTGTCCTTGGCGGCAAGTGAATCCGTAACTGCCAAAGCAGCCTTGGCGGAAAGACTATCTTTTACGCCAAGCGAATCCCTATGGGAGAGCGAGTCAAGCCCGACAGTCAAAGAGTCCTTTGATACCAATGAATCCAGACGAGCCGTATCTGTTTCCATTTGCTCTACAAGCCGTCTCTCAGCTTCACGGACCCTGCGGAGAGAATCCCTCACCTCAATCTGACGATACACATCAGTCATATAGCCCGGGAAATATATGTCAGTCTCCTTGAAAGTAGTCTTCGGACGGGCTGAATAGCCTGTTCTCTCGCTAGGGCGAAGTGACAGCGGCGTCACTGCATTACGCTCGGCCGGACGCTTGTCCGGGTACCATGCAAAGCCTTTGAGCTGTCGGTCCTGGTCCGAAAGCTGTACTATAGGATAACCGTCGTTCTTAGGCTGTTCGTAATAATGCACCTTCTGTATATTGCCATCCTTGAATATTGCTGAAAGCATCTTCGACTCAGCCTTATTTACAGTAGCCAGAGCCTCCTTTTCTTCAATGAAGAATACAGCCGAAGCGCCGCCAAGCACATCAAATCGTTCCAGACCGCCCTTTTCATCAAAGAATGCCAGCATCTCCGTTCCTTTTATCTGGTCAAACAGTTTTGCATCCTCCTGAATGGTTACAAAAGCATTGGACATAAGACTGGCCATCTCCATTTTTCCGTCTCCGATGACCACAGTTATGCTATCCGCACTATACTGACGTCTTACTTCCTGCCATATGACAGGCTCCTTGAAAAGACGCGCAAGAGAATCGAGGTCGGAATAAACAAGCGAGTCACAGATTACCTGAATATCTTTCTTATATATCTTGACATTCCTCAATGCCTCCAGAAATCCTATCTTTGTGGTATCCTTCGGCTCAGGCACCTCAATGGCAAGAGAGTCTGTCACTGCCAGGGAATCTGCCACAGCAAGGGAATCACTCACCATCAATGAATCCTTAACGGCCGGTGCTGCAGAATCTCCAGTGTCGGGCTTCTTCTCGGAAGACTTCTTATCCAGAGTCTTCTTCTGATTTTTCATACCGGCCTGCCTGTTCACGTAGTTAGGGTCGTTCTTAGCTTCTTCCTCAGCAGCCTTTGCGGCAGCTTCGGCAGCCTTCTTGCGGAACTCACCCACAGGATCAACGTCAAGAGCGGCAAGCCTTTTCTCTGCATCCACCAATGCCAACGAATCCACATCACATTTCTTCAGGGTATAGTAAACCAGCTTTTCCGCTCCAAGATAAACTGTATCTATGCTGCCGTTCTGCTCTTCGGTCTGAGAAATGACGGCAGGCTTTCTGGTCATAGTGACCTTTGAAAGAGAATCCACATATTCAATCCTGCCGGCCAGTGAGAATACGTTTCTTGTAGTGTCCGACACCTGGGCATTTCCTAACATCTCGACATTTGCGGAATTCCTGAAGAAATACAGGCTGTCACACCATCCTTCCTGATCTTCCGACATGACGTGTACATTATCAGTAAAGAAGAAGACCTCATTCCCACGGTCATACCATCCTCTTTTCGAAGACAGCATATTATTCTCCTGCCATACGTCAGTAGCGCTTCCGAAAGTAGCCAGATTAAGTTCAGACTCATACTTGAGATCCTTCGTCTTCACAAAAACGGAATCGGAAAACATATTCACATCGATGTTAAAGGTGAACGTCTTGACCTTGGTATCGTAGGTGCCTGTACGGCTTTCTATAATCTGTCCGTCCTTGTCGCGCATAGACCCTCCATTCATGAAAACAGCAAGAGAGTCCTTTGTATTATAGTCCAGATGCCTTGTCCTGAGCGTATTATGATCCTTGTCCGTAAGCTGCACGACCGAACCTCGGAACTGAGCCAGATCCTGCTTGATAAGATATGTAAGCTTATCACTTGTCAGGACAGTCTCATCCTGGATGATGCTCACTTTACCCCATGCCTCGATGATTTCGGTCTCCACGTTCCACAAGGCTGTATCACACAGAAGGTATGCGTTGTTATGTAGGAAGCGTGCGGGACCGACAACCTTTCTGTAACTCGCGCCCTGCACATCCACCATCTGCGCCGACTTGGAGCTCAGGAGCACGACAAGGCTATCCTGATCCTGCTTGCCTTGAGCAGAAACAGAAATATGCCCGGTAATGAAAACCAGAAAAATGAGTACTAGTATCCTGAATGTGCGCATCCGATGTTATTCAGTCTTACGGAACTTCTCAGCCCAACCTTCGCGGTTAAATACGCAATCCTTGAAAAGAGGATCTATAATGATGTAAGTCGTCTTGATCTTCTCTTCGACAAACTTATCTATCGCCTCCAACGAAAGCTTCTGTTTCGCTTCATTGAGGAGCAGAGTATAATCCTGTTTGAAATCCGCAGTATGAGCTGGAAGAATTTTATCAACCTTCACAATCTTATAGACAGTGTTTCCGTTTCGCCCTTCATTATCAAGAGACTCGATAGGCTCGGAAATCTCCCCCTCCTTGAGCCCCTTGATGGCAGCATAGTCCTGAGGCTTAAGCTGATCTATCTCGAAGTACGACGATCCCGACATAGGGTCTGCCATCTGACCTCCGTTGGTCCTTGTGGCCGGGTCCTCAGAATAGAATTTGGCTGCAAGCTCGAATGTAACTGCCTCGTTTGCAAGCTCTGTACGTAGGCTATCAAGCACATGGAACCCTTTCTCTCTGTCCTCTGAAGTGTACTCCGGCTTGAGAAGGATATGACGTGCATTAAACATATCACCTTTCTTTTCAAGTACTTCTATAATATGGAATCCGTCAGGAGTCTCCACTATCTGAGACACGACACCGGGCTTAAGAGACATCGCTGCATCCGAGAAAGCCGGCCAGAAAATAGATTTCGATGCAAGTCCGAGTTCTCCTCCCTTTCTTGCACTACCCGGATCCTGAGAATAGATTCTGGCAAGAGTCGAAAACTTTTCGCCATTGATGATACGCTCTCGAATCGTCAGAAGACGTTCTTTGACAGCGATATTAGCAGCATCCCTGTCCGGGTATATACATATCTGGCTTAGCTGATATCTGATAGGTACGACAGGAAGATCCTCCTTATCAGTCTCTTCCACATACTTCTGCACATCATATGGAGTCAACTCCGGAATGGAACCTGATATCTTCTGCTGCATCTGCTGGGTAAGAGTCTGCTCCTCAAGGCTCTTGCGCCATTCCTGACGAAGTTTGTAAAGAGGCTTTCCGAACTGCTTCTCCACGCCTTCATCTCCGCCATAAAAGCTTCTGATATTATCTACACGCTCCCTGAGGTTAGTCTCCACCATATCGTTATTGACGGTAAGAGAGTCCACTCTTGCCTGCATCAGGAAAAGTTTAGAAGTCATGATCTGCTCAAGAATCTCACACCTTCCGGTCTTGTCGGAAATCATTCCGTAGGCCTTCATCATATTCACTTCTTCCTCGAGTTGGGAAATAAGGATGACCTCGTTTCCTATGACAGCAACCGTCTTGTCCACTATTCCATTCTGATACTTCTGCGCAGAAGCGGCAAATGAAACGGCCAGAAAAGCCACAGCAGCAAAAAATCTATTCATATGTTTAATCAATATATTACAAATTGTCCGTTTTCGCGCGCGTCTTTTAGCAAATCCTGTTCCAGAGAATTCACCAGAGCCTGTTTGCGCGCACTTATTATCATATCCTTAATCATGGGAGCACAGTAATCCATAGGAGCGACCTCGTTCTCTGCATTCATCTCCTTTATATATGCGATTCTGCTGACACCCAGAGTATCCTTATGTTCAATCCATCCCTTCTTATCGATCATAGTCATCAGAGTTACATAATCAACAGAAAACTCCCTGGCTATCACCATGATATCCTGCCACCTGTCCTCCCAGGCAGTAAACTTTATCGCAGAGGAAAACGCCAGACTGTCTGCCTCTATAATATCTTCCATTTCATCCGAAGACATCCTCTTCCTTATCGGTTCCAACGCAGGGGAGTCGGATGCTATGCAAAGGTATCTGGCTTTCACCAAAGGACGCTTCATCCTGAACTTGTCCTGATGACCGGAATAATACTCTTCCAGAAGTTCCCCACTCACAGCAGTATCAAGTCTTTCATTGACGAACAGCTGTTCATAACGATACTTCAGAAGCGATTTCCTGTAGTCCTCCAGTTCTTTTGAAACATCCTTCTCGGCCTTCGAAAGCTGTTCTTCAGCAATCGTAAGGTAAACCAGGTCGGATGCCCATGTATTTATATACTGAATCGACAGACGGACACTGTCCTCGCGCGGAATTCCTTTCGGGATGACCTTGTCAAGGTCACTGCGATAGAGCTTTGTCTTGCCAACTTCGGCCACTACTTCCCCGCCCGTAAAAAAGGATGAAATCGTCCTGCACGACACACATGCCGTCAGGACGATCATCATGATCAGAACGATATGTCCGGCCTGCCTCATCAGACAGATTATCTTGAATAATTCGGAGCCTCGCGTGTGATGGTCACATCATGCGGATGTCCCTCAAGATATCCGGCATTTGTGATGCGCACAAACTTGGCATCACGAAGCTTCTCTATGTTTGCTGCTCCTACATAGCCCATTCCGGCGCGAAGTCCTCCGACAAGTTGATATACGACCTCATTGAGAGTACCCTTGTATGGCACCTGAGCCACGATTCCTTCCGGAACAAGCTTCTTGATATCCTCTTCCATATCCTGGAAATAGCGATCCTTCGATCCCTGCTGCATAGCCTCGAGAGAGCCCATTCCACGATATGACTTATACTTACGGCCGTTAAGAATAATTGTTTCTCCCGGAGACTCCTCCACTCCCGCAAAGAGAGAACCGGCCATGATGGTGCTTGCACCTGCTGCAAGAGCCTTGACCACATCACCGGAGTAACGGATACCGCCGTCCGCGATTACAGGAACTCCTGTACCTTTAAGCGCCTCCGAAGCCATCATGACAGCAGAAAGCTGAGGCATTCCGACACCGGCAATCACACGTGTGGTACAGATAGAGCCCGGTCCTATACCTACCTTCACAGCACTTACACCTGCATCAGCAAGAGCCTTGGCACCTTCGGCAGTCGCAACGTTTCCAGCTACGATCTGCACGTCAGGAAGAGCCTGGCAAGCATTCCTGATAACATCAAGCACACCCTGTGAGTGACCGTGGGCTGTATCCACAACTACGGCATCAGCACCGGCGCTCACCAGCATCTCGATACGTTCTATCGTATCCGACTTAACACCTACTGCAGCTGCCACAAGAAGACGTCCCTTGCTGTCCTTTGATGCGATAGGGTTGTCCTTTATCTTCATAAGGTCCTTGTAGGTGATCAGACCCACCAGTTTACCGTCGGCATCAACTACAGGAAGCTTTTCAATCTTGTACTGACGAAGAATGTCCGTAGCGTCCGGAAGGCTGATTCCCTTCCTTGCTGTCACAAGGTTTTCCTTTGTCATAATCTCAGACACAGGCATCTTGGGGTCCCTCTGGAAACGGAGGTCACGGTTGGTAACGATACCCACAAGGAAACCGTTGTCATCCACCACTGGGATACCTCCGATATGATGCTGGGCCATCATTCCGAGAACCTGTCCCACAGTAGCATCCGGATGAATAGTGACAGGGTCATATATCATTCCGTTCTCAGCCCTCTTCACACGACGCACCTGGTTCATCTGGTCCTCGATGCTCATGTTCTTGTGGATTACACCTATACCTCCGGCACGGGCCATCGCGATGGCAAGCTCCGCCTCAGTAACCGTGTCCATGGCTGCCGACACGATAGGAGTCTGAAGAGTGATATCCCTGGTGAACTTTGTTGAAACGTCCACTGTCCTCGGAAGGACCTCGGAGTGAGCGGGAATCAGCAGGACGTCGTCGAAGGTCAGGCCTTCAATAATCGGAGAGTTTGTAAATGTCTGCATCTTGAGAAGTATTAAATTTCTACTGAACTTCTAAACTAAAATTTGGCAAATATAGCTATTTTTCATGAAACTTTGTTATCTTCGTAACACTAACGACATACTATACGCATGATAAATTTCAGAAATGACTCCCGTATCATCCTGACACTAGACACAGGCGGTACAAACATGGTCTTCGGAGCCATGCAGAGGGGAGAATTCATAGTTGAGCCTCTCGTTCTTGACGCACATGCAGAAGACCTCGAAAAATGTCTGGCCACCATGGTAGAAGGCTTTAATGCCATTATAGACAGACTTGAAGAGCGGCCTGCTGCCATAAGCTTCGCATTCCCCGGCCCTGCAGACTACCCTAACGGTATCATTGCCGGACCTTTGCTTAACTTCCCGTCGTTCTGCAAGCCGGTAGCACTCGGGCCTTATCTTAAGAAGAAATTCAGCATGCCGGTGTATATCAACAATGACGGAGACCTCTTTGCCTACGGAGAAGCCCTCGGAGGCATCACTCCCGGAGTCAACGAGATGCTGGACGAAGCCGGAAGCCGGAAACGATACAACAACCTTCTCGGATTCACGTTGGGAACCGGATTCGGAGTGGGAATAATCGTGAACGGACAGATGAACAGAGGAGATAACTCCTGCATAGAGATGTTTGCCATGCCATATAGGAATCATCCCGGAGTATTCGCCGAGGAAGGAGTATCCATCAGAGCCGTGAAAAGAATATACGGAGAACTTTCAGGCAACCATGAACACGGGCTTGAGCCTAAGGAGATATTCGAAGTGGCTGAGGGCATGAGGGAAGGGGATGCAGATGCAGCGAGAGGAACATTCGAACAGCTGGGAGAAGTACTCGGCGACACTATCGCTACCACTGTCTCAATAATAGACGGCCTGGTGGTCATCGGAGGAGGTCTGGCGGGAGCCTATAAATACATCAAGCCCGCTATGCTGCGCACCCTCAGATCTGACATGAAGCGTATTTCCGGAGAGCCGGTAAACAAGCTCGCAAGCAAGGTCTACGATCTCGATAACCCCGAAGAGCTCAACCAGTTCATCAAGGGTGGACAGGAATGCATAAAGATTCACAACAGCGAGATAGAGGTCACATATGACTCCCGGAAACGAATCGGGATTGCACTTTCGAAACTGGGCGCCAACAAAGCAGTTTCTCTCGGAGCATACGCCTTCGCCATCGCCCAACTTAGCAGATAAAACAGAAGAAGCCGCCCCTTTGGGACGGCTTCTTCTCTCTATTTGCTATTAAAGGCCACGGGCTCTTGTGAGAGCGTCAGGGTCCGGGTCTGCACCACGGAACCTTCTGTAGAGCACCATAGGCTCCTCGCTGCCGCCCTTCTCAAGAATATTGCGGCGGAACGACATTGCAGCCGCATGGTCGAATATGCCCTTTTCCTTGAAGAGTTCAAAGGCATCCTTATCAAGGACCTCAGCCCAGAGGTAGCTGTAGTAGCCGGCGCTGTATCCGCCGCTGAAGATGTGAGCAAAATAAGTGCTGCGGTAACGCGGGATAATCTCATCGATAAGTCCCATATCCTTGCATGCCTGAGCCTCGAAGGCCTCTACGAAAGAAGCGCCAGCAGGAATCTCCGAAAGCATGTGCCACTTAAGGTCAAGGATGGAAGCAGCCACGAGTTCAGTGGTCATGAATCCCTGGTTGAATGTCTCCACCGCCTCGATCTTGGCGATAAGTTCATCAGGAATTACCTCGTCAGTCTCATAATGACGTGCATATCCTGCCAGAACATCCTTCTGGAAAGCCCAGTTCTCCATTATCTGTGAAGGAAGCTCCACGAAGTCGCGTGCAACTGAGGTACCTGCTATGCTCTTGTAGGTACACTTGCTGAGAAGTCCGTGAAGAGCATGTCCGAACTCATGGAACATAGTCTCAACCTCATCAAGAGTCATAAGGGAAGGCTTGCCATCTACAGGTTTCGAGAAGTTGCCCACGTTCACGATTACAGGACGGATGTCCACTCCGTCGATAACCTCCTGGTTTACGAAGTTATTCATCCATGCGCCGCCCCTCTTGGTCGAACGCGGAAAATAATCAGTGATAAGGACTCCTATGAGAGAGCCGTCAGCATCAGTAACCTTGAATGCCTCACACTCGGCATGATATACCGGAACGTCCTTCAGCTTCTCGAAATTAAGACCGAAAAGTCTGTTTGCTGTGCAGAACACGCCCTCGCGTACATTCTCCATCCTGAAATAAGGCTTCAGCTGTTCCTCATCGAGGGCATACTTTTCCTTGCGCACCCTCTCAGCATAATATGCCCAGTCCCAAGGCTCAATCTCTGATCCCTTCGGAAGCAGACCTGCCTTGATATCCTTATCCATAATCTTCTGCATATCCTTGATCTCAGCCTTGGCCTTGCGCACGGCAGGCTTCATCAGGTCCTTGAGGAACTTATCCACAGTCTTGGCGTTGCCAGCCATCTTGTCTGAAAGGAAGAAATCTGCAGGATGAGCATAACCGAGCATCTTAGCCTTCTCGATACGAAGGGACATCATCTTCATTATAAGTTCCTTGGTATCATTCTCGTTGCCGTTGTTTCCACGTGAGGCATAAGCCTTGAACATCTTCTCGCGGAGAGCACGGTCCTCTGTAGAAGCCATCGCTCCGCCATACTCCGATATAGCTACACCAAACTCATCTGCAAACGCATTGTTCTCTGCAAGCAGACGGTTGCCGAATGTATTCGAAAGCGAAGAAAGCTCCATGTTGATCTCACGCATGCGTGCCTGTGAAGCCTCGTCAAGGGCGATACCGTTCTTCACGAAGGCATTATGGAGCTTCTTGAGAGTCATCTTCTGCTCGGTATTCAGACCGAGGTTGTCGATATCCTTATAAAGAGCATCTACCTTTGCAAAAAAGGCGGGATTCATGAAGATATTGTCACTATGCTCGGAAAGCATAGGAAGCACCTGCTCCACAATCTTCTGGAGCGACTCTGTAGCATCTGTCTCCGCAAGATTGAACAGCACTCCTACAACTCTGTCAAGAATAGCTCCCGAACGCTCGTAAGCAGCCACCACATTCTCGAATGTAGGAGCTTCCGAATTTGAGATTATCGCATCAATTTCAGCCTGCTGCTGCTCGATTCCAGCCTTGACTGCAGGAATGTAATGTTTCTCCTTTACCGCTCCGAAATCCGGAATTCCGTAAGGGGTTTCCCATCCTTCGATAAGAGGGTTTGTACTGCATGAAACTGCTGTCATGATTGTTGTCAGTGCAAGTATTATTCTTTTCATGTTAAATGATTTTATATGCAGATTGCCACTTCGCTGACGTGGCAATTAAGTTTAATTATACCAAGGCGAGCCATCTGCCTTCTTCACGCCACTAAGGTCGATGAGAGTGAACTGAGCCTCGCCCTTATATTGTGTAAGGATACCTGTGAACGACACAGTTGCAGTTCCGTCAAGAATCTCTGCAGGAATTTTAGTATCCGCAAAACGTGCATATCCGCTTGAACGGACCTGTACTCCTGACGATCCCATAGTGAAGTATTGGCTCACTGAATAGGCCATTGAACCGATGTTGTAAGTTCCGTCAGGATTCTTAAGGTCAGCAACAGTTCCTCCGGCCACATCGCCTACATTGTCAAATATTCCAGAGTTCAGATACTCCTTCCACTTTGTCTCCGAGCATGCCCAAGTATCTACCCAAAGGCTCCTGTCAGCAGGCTGATTCCAGTCATCATCGACGAAGATACAGTTGTTTGCATAATCCTTTCTGTCTCCATTAGGATCAATATATGCGAGGATGAATATATGATTAAGTTTACCATATTCATCCACATAACCATACTTGAGATTCTTGATAGTCACAAGACGGCCCAAATTCACTTCCTTGAGAAGATCGGACTCTGTAACCTCAACAGGCTGCACTGGATCTGCATACTCACCCTTGAACACATGACTGTCGATGATGTATGCATGTTCCAGATAGCTGGTCTCATACTCATTTGTAGGATCCTCATAGCCAAGGTTGATCATTCCGTTATAATCGCCGACTGTAAGGTCAGTACAATCAACATAGATCCACTGACCAAGCTTGTACTCGTTGTAGAGTCCATTCTTTCCGATCTTCACCTCGATACCTGCAGTCTCGTCCTGGATATAAAGGCTCTTATAAAGGTTACCTACCTGGTCTGATGTTGTCACCTGACCCTTGATCACACACCTCTTATTGATCTTCACAGGCTTGCCGTTGTACATCTTCTTAAGCTCAGCAATGGTAGTGAACTTTCCTCCGAAGTCATCGTCGGTGTAGATATACTGCTGCTCCGGATCAGGAT
>JAEIGA010010572.1_pt1 | contig 13995 bp, 12 predicted proteins | sample 9270691 | NCBI WGS metagenome assembly JAEIGA01 (sample SAMN17057246, study PRJNA624740) | gut metagenome | biome: biome; isolation source: fecal sample | host: Bos grunniens | place: China: Xizang | collected 2019 | reverse complement strand
CAAGTTGAGGCTGTCCGTGATAGGCAGTCCCCATTTGATTTAAGGTAAGTTCAATAAATTCATTTTGTGGAATTTTTGAATTTGTTTCGAGTTGATTGCTGTGCGAAAGGAAAGAGCAGAGCGAGTACCTCGACCAACTGGCGAATAGCTAGTTTTTTAGAAATTACCTTAATATGTTTCTCGCATTACAATCCTATTCCACATGGAGTTGCACCAAGGTAAAACTTCCCGATACTTCAGCTTGCTGTGCAAAACTAATGACTTCAACTGATACGCCCCAATTGAGTGCTTTTATTTCAACCTGCAAGATAATCAATACGCCCCAATGTCTCTTTACAAAGATATTTTTATTTTGCTAATTTCCTCTAATGTCAAATTCGTCAATTCTGCAATTGTATCTTCATTGTACCCTTTTTTGAGCATTTTTTTTACAATCTCATTTTGGGTCTCCGTTCTTCCTTTTTCAATTCCTTTTTCTAATCCCTTTTTCAATCCCATCTTTTTCCCTTTTGCTAATCCTTCTTTTAAAATTTTAGCAGTTTTTTTCTCTATAGCATGATTCAGTGTGTTATGCCAATCTCTATAGTCTTTTAAACTTCTTGAATAGTCCATAAAATCTACATCATTAAGATTACAAATTTCTGCTGTCGAAAATAGTTTGTCGAATATTTCATTTTGAACTTCAACGGGTCTATCTTCTAACCGGTGCAAATTTTTTATTAAAAACAACCACTTATCCATAAAAGTTTCTAATTCATTTATACTTTTACGGAACTTCGGTATCTCTAAATAGACAAAATTCAAATGCTCATTAAAAACCTCCCCATATTCATCTTTCATTTGAACTTTGGTAATCACTTTGTTGGGATATTTTGTGTTAAAAGTAAAATTCAATACCCCTATTACATATATTTTTGATAATTGGAAATCCCACTCTTTTGTTTTTTCACTCAATTCTTGAATTGGAAATGTAGAATAAAAGAGGCTTCTATCTTTGAAATGTTTTTGGCTGTTTTTTTGCATCTCAACGATAAATCGTTCGCCTTGATTTGTTTCGCAATATACGTCAAAAATGGCTTTACGTTCCTCTTTTTTCTTTGACTGAATCTCTGTATTTAGGTAGGTGATGTCTAAAATTCGAGTTTCCTTTTTTAAGTCCAATAAGCAGTTTAAGAAGTGAATCAATAACTTTTTATTTCCTTCTGTTCCAAAAATTTTCTTAAAGGCAAAATCTGTGCGAAAATCTAGATAACGCCCCACTTCTGTAGGTGATTTTTTCATTTTTGTAATTTTTTACACTACTTTTTCTTTATTGTAGCAATGTTAATAACTATACGAAGCTGTTTAAATTTTATTATAAAATCTCTCTAAAATATGTTTGAAATAAAATTTTAACAGTCTCTAATTGTGCGCAAACAAGCATTACTCTAAATGCTATGCGAAGTTAATAAATAATTTTTGAAAGCAAAATATTTAGAGTTTGTTTTTAGATAATCTATAGAAGTTGCCTTTACTTATTCTCCGGAACTACAAATTTTTCACCTGTTGTTTCAATAATTCTACGATAATAATCATCCGAATACCCTGGCGTTTGAATATCTTCCGGAATTCCCCAACTATTATCTATAAACTTGCCATTTCTTTCTCTCTTAATATTGCCATCTGCATATTTAACCATTAGAAATTCACCTAAAGCTTTCCATTCTTTCATCATTATATTGGCTTGGTTCTCAGAATATTCAGTTAAGAAACGATTGGCGTATTCCGGTGATTTTTTGTATAGTGATTGAGCTGCAACCTCCACAACCTCTAAGTTATCTTCCAATTTTTGTTCAAATTCACTCTGTACTTTTTTGATGTCTTCCGCCATATATTTATACTTGCCATAGGCTAGATTTGATACCCAATTGAATACCCAATAGGCTGATTCCCATGAGAATTGTAAAAGACTTCCATTTCCAACACTAAAGCATTTGGGAACAGCATTTGTGCCGCAATATATTGGAATATATACTGTGAAAGTTGCATCGTCAACACCAAACCAAAGTACACCACCAATTTTATTTGGTAACCAATTTCTCATTTGAGCAATAAAAGAAAAAGCATTTTTAGGACTCGCTATAGGTGTTTCATTAAAATATGTTTTTCCATCAACTTCCCAAAAGCGAGGTTCAAAGCGATATTCAGCGCCAAAAGGTTCGGCTCCAACATCATTATTTAAAGCGAGTGGAGTGTTTTCAAAATGATCTCGCATTAAATTTTTAAGTTCCAAAAGAGAAACTTTTTTTTGTGGTTTTATCCAAAGAGGCAAACGTTCATTGCTTTTCCCAAGTATATAATCTACGTACTTTTCTGTTGAAGGATCTAGTTTGCGAAAAATACTCCAAACTCTTGATTCACAGAATCTTCGTGCATTGAATGATTCTGGGTCATATACTTCAGAGAAGTTAAAATCTTTATTTCTTCCATCAAAATAGCCCATCTCTTTGGCAAAAGAAATAACATCTCGCGAGTATTTACAATTTACCCTGTCGTTAAGAGGAAATGTTGTTATTCTAGAGTGATTTGCATGTGCACTAACACAATCATCCGGTACACGTAAAGCAACCCATACAGCACCTTTGACATCAGGACCTTTACCTATCATCTCCATTATCCAAATCTCATTGGGGTCTGCAATTGAAAATGTCTCTCCAGAGCTACAATATCCGTATCTATCAACCAAATCGCTCATAACTTGAATTGCTTCTTGAGCTGTGCGAGAACGTTGTAGTGTGATATAAATTAAATTTCCGTAATCCAAAATTCCTGTAGTGTCTATCAACTCTTTTCGTCCACCAAATGTAGATTCAGTGATACAAACTTGGTGTTCATTGATATTTCCGAGAACAGCATACGTATTGGCCACTTGTTCAATCTTTCCTTGATATTTATGGGTGTCCCAACCATATATGTCAGTCATTGTGTATTTGGAGTAATCGGCGTTGGGGTAAAAAGAGAGTTCTCCATAAAGATAGTAGGAATCTGCAGAGTATGTACAGAAAGTAGAGCCATCTTGCGAGGCTGATTTCCCAACCAAAATATTTGTTCCACAAAAGGCATTTGTAAATATTAATGTTGCCGTTGTTAACAATGCAATACGATGAAAGATATATTTATGCATAATTAAATAAATTTCAATAATAGATATTTTTAGAGAATTTCGCAGTGTTTCCACAACGATCTTTTACAATCAGTTCAAAAAGGTGTGTTTTGTTTTGTTCAATAACACGATTATCTATCCAATAGGTTACATTTCTTGTTTTTGCGTCATATTCAAACATAACCCATTTCCCATCTATATAAGCTTCGTAGGAGTCAATCCCTGATTGTCCATCATAAATTTTCAATCGAATATAAGGGATGTTTCTTAGTTTATTAGTATGTACAGGGGCTATTGAAGGTGGAGTTTTATCGATAGCGATAGCAAACCTTCCAAAAGAATTTGTTTTTCCAACCATCACTCCATTGATATAAGTTCCTCCGACAGCAGATGCGGGAAGATTGTTTTCATTCACTTTGGTAATATAATATTGATTAGAGTTACGTAGTGTATCATTTTCAATTTTTATAGAAATGTCACACATCGTATGTAATGGTGTCTGAATATCACCAATAGAGTAGATGGGAGAGTGAAATTTAAAGGATGAGTCGCACTGAAATTTATGTTCGATATCAGTATAAAGTGCATTAGGTGGAAAATGCATACCAAAAGTACCTTTATCAAAGAAAGTACCTGTACCGCAAGGTATGATTTGAGATTTGTCTAAGATGTTTTTTTTGACAGGATCTGTTTTTTTTCCTGTAACAACAAAACTAATTTCATCACTATTCCCAAAGTCATCAATTACCTCGTATCGGATAGAGTAATCTCGTTCCTCATTAAAAATATATGTCCCACTAAATTCTGGATTGTAAAGATTGTGAAGAGGGGAGTTCTTATCTTTGAAAGATTTCATGAAAAATTCTCTGGTTTGAGACCATTGTCTATAATCAATAAAACTATTCAATGCGCGAGTGTCTGCATATTTGATATTGTCGATACAAATATCTGAAATCAATTGATTGTCAACGTACGTTTTTAATCTACGGGGAGAATAGACAAAAGATGTTTCATTCATGTAGTCATTAGCTTTTACAGAAAACCCGATTTCGCCCCAAACGTAAATTGGCCCACCGGTTTGAACTTTACGAATACGTTCTTTAGTGACAATAACTTTGCATTTTTTCTCCTCTTTTTCATTGATATTTCCTGATTCCATAGCATGGAGTTTAATACCCATAATTCGAGGTTTTCGACTATCTTTAAATAAAAAATCATTATTAAGTTCTAGAGGATTTTCCAAAACACCATCCTTTGTTCTCCTTATTTCAAAATGAAGATGAGGTCCACCTGATGCTCCCGTATTCCCTGAAATTGCAAATTGTTCTCCTTTCTTTACACGAAATTGAGTCGAATCAAATGGAATTTCAACTTCATAAGATTTGTTTTTATACTGAATTGATTTTATAATCGAATCAAGTTTAGGGACGAATCCGTTTAGGTGAGCATAAACAGAAGTGTATCCGTTTGGATGATTGATAAATACCAATTTACCATATCCGGTTCTTGAAATCGAAACATGAGAGACATAACCTTCGTCAATGGAGAATATCGGTTTATTTTCTTCACCATCAGTTCGAAAATCCAATCCGCCATGAAAATGATTTCTTCTCATTTCTGCGAAACTTCCGCTCAAAGTTGTTATTACACCGGTAGGAGAAGATACACTCCAATTGTTCAATTGCGCAAAACATTCACAAAATACAGTAATCAACACTAAACACAAAAAATATCTTCTCATATTCTCAACTATGTATCATATTATTAATCATTTGGTCTGCAAAGGTATGAAAAAGTCGCTTTATTTTTATCAATAAGCCGTTAAAAGAACTGTATAAAACATCTTTTTTACATTTGTTAAGTATTATTTTCAAAAGAAAAGTTTTTTGCTTTGTTTTTTTTATAACTTTGCATTCGATAAAATAAATTTTGATTTTAGTGAAAGTTAAAAAAAATTGTTAGAATATGAAAAAAATATTGATTTCTTTTATTGCGCTATTTACTTGTGTAGCGTTAATTAATGCTCAGGGTAACCCGGCAATTGAGTTTGATGAGATTGTGCATGATTATGGAACATTTCCTGAGGAAAATGGTAAAGTAACATGTCAGTTCAAGTTTAAAAATACCGGTGATGCAGATTTAATTTTGCAAAAGGTTCGAGCATCGTGTGGATGTACAACACCCAATTGGACTAAAACCCCTGTTAAACCAGGTGAAACAGGTACAATCGATGTAACATACAATGCATCAGGTCGTCCGGGAGCGTTTACAAAAACTATCACAGTAACTTCTAATGCAGGAGAAAAACGTTTGTCTATCAAAGGTGATGTAATTCCGAAAGCTCAAAAAGTAGAAGATAAATATCCTTTTGATATGCAAGGATTACGTTTCATGAAACAAAATTTGTATTTTAACACAGTATTTGTTCCTGGTACTAAAGAACAGCGTGTGGATGTTATTAATAACTCTAAAGAAGATATAAAAGTTTCATTCCAAGATGTTCCTTCTTTTGTAACTGTAAAATGTGAGCCTGAAGTTTTAACACCTAATCAAAAAGGTATTGTAACAGTTTCTGTTAATACTAAAGATTCTAATGTATGGGGTTCTTTTAAAAAGAATTTTAAAGTCGCTGTTAATGGTAAAGTAGGGGAACAAAATCAAATTAATATCTACGGAAACGTTCAAGAAAACTTTTCAAAAATGACTGCGGAGGAAAAAGCTAATGCTCCTGTTATGATTGTTGGTAATAAAGTAACTTTGGGTAATGTAAAAGTAGGAGCTTCTAAAACATTTAAATTCTCAGTTAAGAATGAAGGTAAGAGTAATTTGATTATTAGAGCTATTAATTCAGATTCACAATCGTTTATTGTAACAGCTCCTTCTAAAGAAATTAAACCAGGAAAGAGCGCTGATATTCGTGTGAAAGTTGATGCGGCTAAAATGAAGGCTGGTAAATATACTCAAAAATTAACTATTATATCAAATGATCCTAACAGATCGTCTTATATTGTAGAGTTGAATGGTATTGTTGAATAATTTTTGTTAAGGATATTTTGAGAGGCTGAGTCGGTACTTCGTTTAGACTCAGCCTCTTTGCGTTGATTTCTTCTTTACAGAGTTGTTTTGTCTTTGTGTTAAACAATAAACAACTTCTCTCGTTAGATGTTGTTTTTTTTTTATCTCCATAACAAATAAATTTCTTATTTATTTGTTGTTTGTACTGCATCTATTTGGTTTAATTTTTGTTCTATATATAGTTTTTAGACTGCTTTGCTATGTACCCTAATGTTGATAAAGGTGTTAAGTTGATTATATCAGTTTTCATTACATTTTTCTTGTTTTCTTGTGGGGGTGACGATGAATATGTAATACACGGGAAGATAAGAAGTGTAAGTGAAAAAGAGGTCTATTTGATGAAAATGGATCATTTAGGGAATATGGTAGTTGTGGATAGTGCGTTCATTAGAGGAGGAGAGTTTCGTTTTCGTGGTCATGTCGATTATCCTCAAATGCGTTTTGTCCGGATTGGAACAAGACGTCCGTTTAATCTTTTTGTCGAGAATGGGAAAATAGAAATAACAGGTTCGATGTTATTACCGGATGAAATCAAAATTGAGGGATCATTTTCTCATGATGATTTTAATTATTTGAATACAGAATTAGAATCGGTTCAAAATAAAAAGGCAGCGTTGTTATTAGAACTAACGAAAGCTCAAAAGTTGAAAGATAGAAAACAGGTAAGGGAATTGAACCAACAATTTTCATCCTATCAAGATACAATTTTGTTAATTACAAAGCAATTCGTTTTAAATAATTCTTCATCAGTCGGTGCAGCCTATTTTTTATGTTCTCTATCTTCTTATTACGATATTAGAAAATTAGAAGATATTATATTGTTGTTTGATCCTTCTATTGCTGAGTGCGAATATGTTAAGTACTTAAAAGATGAATTATTGCTTAGAACAGATTTAAAATTGGGGACTCCTTCGCCTTTGTTTTGTTTAAAGAATAGTTCGGATGATACAATATGTTTAGAAGACTATAAAGGGAAATATGTTTATGTTGATTTTGGTGCCTCATGGTCTTCATTGTCGTTGTCTCGTTATCGTCAATTGTTGGAAATTTTTGATAGATATGACTCAGAGAATTTTGAAATTATCTCTATTTCTTTGGATTCTGACGTTTGTGAGTGGCAGAATTTTTTGGCAGATTTTAACCCTAAATGGGAATTCGTTTCAGACTTTTTATATTGGTCTTCCCCTGTAACAAAGCACTATAGGGTCTTAAATATACCTTATGGAGTGTTGATTGATTCTAATGGAAATTTAGTTTTAATTGATCCTTCTATGAGTAAATTGAAACGTTATTTAAAACAAGTTTTCGGATATTAATTATGGAGTTTTTTGATGTCGTTAATTCGTGGGGTATTCCTTTGTTAAGCGCATTTGTAATGGGGGTGGTGGTAGTCGCTTGTCCATGTACATTCGCTTCAAATGTAACTATCTTGACAAGTATGGTGAATAAAAATGTTACCACTATAAACTTATTTACGAAGTCTTTTTTTTATATTGTCGGGAGAATTGTTGCTTACGTTAGCGTTGCTGTTCTTCTCGAATCATTTTCCGAGAACATCTCTTTCACCGAGTCTCTTCAATATTTTTTAGGAAAAATTATGGGTCCTATTTTTCTTTTAGTGGGCATTTTAATGTTGGATATTATTCATATACATGGATTTGAAAATAAATGCTTGGTTTGGTTGAATCGATGGTCTTATTCAAATAATAATTTGCTCTCTTTTTTTCTTGGATTGTGTTTAGCCTTTGCGTTTTGTCCGTATGGAGCTTTAATTTATTTTGGAATGATGATTCCTCTTTCTATAACTTCTGATTTTGGATTGTGGATACCGATTTTATTTTCGTTTGGAACGGCCCTTCCAATTATCTTTGTTGCTGTTTTTTTATTTTGTGGTTGGAATTCTAAAAAACAAATCTTAGAAAAATTTCAAAAATTTGAATTGTGGCTCAGACGTATTTTGGCAATCTTTTTCGTTGTTTCCGGAATTTTATTTATATTAGAGTTTTATTTTGAGTAATGGATATTATGAAGTTTAAGTCTATGTTTATGATTTAGTTCGGGCATATTTTAGAAGTTGCATCTTACATAGCTTCAGATATTTATTATAGTATGTAAAATTTGTAATTTATTGAAGTTTCTAAAATTTTAATATCGTAAACGATAAATTTGGAGCTTTAAAAAAAATGAGAGTATGAGAAAGGTTATATTATTTGCAATCTTGTTTGTAGGAGTTTCTTTTCTACACGCTAAACCTAAAATTGTTTTTACAGAAAATGAATTTGTTTTTAGTGACAATTATTTAGGGGAGACATCTGAGCATTTTTTTATTTTTAAAAACGAAGGTGATTCTCCATTGATAATTAATAATGTTGTTCCTTCGTGTGGATGTGTTACTCCTTCATGGACGAAACAACCCATTGCTCCTGGTGATACAGGTTCTGTTCATGTCTTTTACAACAGTAATATGAGCGGAACTTTTAGTAAAACTATTAAAGTTTATTCAAACTCTCAGGGGAAGAGACCTGTATTGAAAATATCTGGTGAAACTAAGAAGCGTAAGTAAAAGATAGTACCATAATAATTGATTTTAAGAGCATCAATTTAGTATAATTTTTTTACATTCGTTTTTCCAATTTAATTCTAATGAGGCTTTTGAGAAATCCTCATGATTTATTTCCATTGCCAGCATTTCATTAATTTGTTTGGCAAGATATTTTGGTTCATAGTGGTTGATTACTCGTCCGGTGCGATAATTAACCACTATTTTTTCAATTTCGGGGAACTGAGTGGCTAAAATAGGAACATGAGCTTGCATAAAGTCAAAAATTCGATTCGGAAGAGAGTAGTAGTAACTCAATCCTTTTTTTTCGAGAAGGCAAACTCCGAGGTCTGAACTGAGTGTGTATTTTTGTAATTCTGAGAATGGTAATTTCCCCATCATAATTACTTTATTTTCCACTTTTTTTTCGATGATTCTCTTTCTGATATCATCTTCAATATCTCCGCCACCGATTATTACAAAAGTGGCATTTTCGACGTAAGGCATTGCATCGATAATCCACTCAATACCTCTACCTTCATTTACTGCGCCTTGATAAAGAATAATTTTTCCTTTAATAGATGGAAATTCAGAGCACTTTCCTTGGTATTCTCTTAGTATTGGAACATTTCGTAAGACGTTAAGATTGATGTTGTATCGATTTTTATAGTAATCTGCGATGGACTGGCATACGGTATAACCATCTTTGATATGCGGGAAAATAAAATCTTCAATTTTTGTCCATACGGCTTTTACTAATTTTCTGTTTGTTACCTCAGGAACTTCAGGGAATAGTTCATGAAGGTCTTGAGTGTAGTTGAACCTTTTTATTTTCGAACATAAGAAGGCTGGAATTGCCGTGTCTGTATCATTAGCCCAAATGCGATCAGCTTTTGAAAATAGCAAAATGAAAAAGAGTCGTATGTTAAATTCTGCATAGAATAGAAAGCCTTTTTTGAAGAAAATATTTATTCTTTCAGTCTTGTAAGGTTGTTTGTAATTAGGGTTACATGGTTTGTTCTGAGAACCAATTACTTTGACGTCCCATCCTCTTTCAAAAAAATAAAGAGCTGTTTTGTGGACTCGTTGGTCATTCTCTAAATTACTTGTTACTGTAAATATTATTCGCTTCGCTTTCATAATCTGCGAAGGTATCGCTTTTTTAGTAAATATGTATTTTTTTTCTCAAGAAATTCCAAAGTTAATTCTCTATAGTATGTTTTATAAATTAGTTTAAGAAGCTGTTTAAATTTTATTAAATAAAAATTCAAACTACTTTTAAGGTAAGTTTTATAAATTACTTTTTTTGTTTTATTCTTAATAATCTTTTTTGGATGTGTTTGAATTTATTTTACTTCTATTCAATTAGTTATGATGCTTGTATCGCTCCTTTATGCATAGAAACGACCTAAACAAAATGCACTTCAAAATCATTTCTACCAATTTATAGAAATTACCTTAAGATGATTTTGACGCACTATTCTACAGTTGCGAGAAGAGTATATAAGTTGAATAAATAGAAGCGATAAATAATATTTACATATCCGGAATGTCTGTAAATGTCTGGTAATATTTGATTAACTGCCGATTATCTAATCAGATCTACCTTAATCGCGTCCTGATTTTCAGTAGTTTTCAAAGAAGTTAACCCTATGTATTGGGTTGGTTACACTTTTTTTGTAAGTTTTCTGTAGAACGTGTAAATGTATCATAACTTTTTGTTAAATTTGTTTTATAGTGTGTATAAAATGATTAATTGTTATGAAAATAGAATCAAATATTTCTTTGTTGCCCTATAATACTTTTGGCGTAGATGCTCGTTGTGCTAAGTTTTACTCTTATTCTTCTGTTGCAGATTTGAATATTTTGTACAAAGAGTGTATATTTTCTTCTGAATGGATGACAATAGGAGGAGGAAGTAATTTGCTCTTTTTAGAAGATTTTGAAGGGGCTATTTTGCGTTCATTGATAGAGGGAATTGAGGTCGTTGAAGATTGTGAGCGTGAAGTTTTAGTTCGTGTTGGTTCTGGTGTTGTTTGGGATGATTTTGTTGCATGGTCGGTTGAAAACAATTATGGAGGAGTTGAAAATTTATCATATATTCCGGGGAGTGTAGGAGCTTCTCCGGTTCAAAATATCGGAGCCTATGGAGTTGAGGCTAAAGATGTTATTTATGAAGTGGAATTTTTTGATGTAAAAATGGGTAGGTTTGCTAAAATTTCCAATAAAGAATGCAAATTTGCATACCGGAATAGTCTCTTTAAGGAGAATTCTGATTATATTGTTACCCACGTTATTTTTAGATTAACAAAGTCGTCTCATTATAGTTATATTCTTTCCTATGGAAATCTTCAGTCGGCCTTGGAAAAGAAAGAGGTTACACCTTCTCTAAAAGCCATTCGTGACATTGTTATAGATATAAGAAAATCAAAATTACCCGAACCTGCAGAAATAGGAAGCGCAGGCAGTTTTTTTAAAAATTCGATTGTGTCAGAGTCTCAATTTTTAAAGATTCAAGAAAGCTATCCCAATATGCCTTTTTATGAAATGGAAGGTGGGGGGATAAAGATTCCATCCGGTTGGTTGATTGAACAATGTGGATGGAAGGGAAAGCGTTTTGGGAATGTTGGTGTTTACGATAAACAAGCTCTTGTTTTAGTGAATTATGGAGGAGCATCAGGACGTGAGATTGAGGCGTTGTCAAATCAAATTAGACATTCTGTCCTTAGTAACTTTGAGATTCTAATAGAGCCGGAAGTGTGTTTTATAGGAACTCCATCAAAATTTATTATATAAACTACATTCATTCAAAATCATTCGAAATTGATTTATTATAAATGAAAAACAAGAATCGCAATTTATAGAAGTTGCTTTGTAATAATCTTAAAAATAACTATTAAGCAATTTCTAAAAATAATTCAAAAGCATTTGAAGTAAAATTTATTACATTTAGAAACAAAAAACGTAATTTATGGACGTTGCCTTTAAGTATTAGTTGTTTTTAATCTTTTTTCAAGAAAGTTTATAATCAGATCGGTAGCTCCTTCAATTCCGATTTTCGAAACATCAATACAGAGTGAATAGGTAGAAGATTCTCCCCATAATTTATCGGAGTAGAAGTTGTAGTAAGCAGCACGACGACGGTCTTCTGTTTTTATTTCATTTCTTGCATCTTGTTCACTCATGCCCGACCGTTCACAGATTCTTTGAATTCTGTCTTCTAAAGTTGAATGTAAAAATACACTGATGCAGTTGGGGTTGTTCCGAAGAACATAGTCTGAGCATCTACCAACAATTACGCAAGAACGTTCTTCAGCCAATTTTCTGATTGCGTTTGATTGCATTTCAAACAATGCGTCAGAAGAGAGATAGTTTTTTGTTAAAAACTCTCCGGGGACTATGGACTCTATCCATTGTAAAAGATTTCCTGAAAAATTGGATGATTTTTCGTCCACTTTCTCAAGTAACTCAGAGTCGAACCCAAATTCTTGTGCAGCTAATGTAATCAGCTCCTTGTCATAATACTCTATTCCTAACTTTTTTGCTAACAATTTCCCGACTCCGCGTCCGCCGGCTCCAAATTGGCGACCGATGCTGATTATTAGATTCTGTTTCATGGCAATAGATATTTATATGTTGGTTTGACGATTAAAACGTTTCATCTCTTTCCTTAAAAGTACAAATGCCAATATAGTGGACAAAGTATCTGCTATTGGCATGCTGGCAAACACCCCAATCATTCCAAAGTGTTGAGGTAATATTAGTAACAATGGAACTAATAATAATAGTTGACGAGTTGACGATAAAAGAACGGCCAGTGGAGCTCGTCCAATAGATTGGAAGAAATTGGACGTAACCATTTGGAATCCTACAATCGGAAAGGCTATAGAGCAGATTCTTAATCCAGTTATGGTTAATTCTATCAATTCCTTGTCAGAAGTAAATAGGCGAGCAAGGTACATGGGAATTGTTTCGCTAACCAAGAATGCGCAAGAGGTAAGTGTCGTTGCACAGATAATTGTTAATCGAAGAACCTCCCATACACGATCATATTTTTTTGCTCCAAAATTGTACCCGGCAATAGGTTGCATTCCTTGATTAAGTCCCATAACCAACATTCCGAAAATCATCAGTAGGCTATTAGTGATACCATACGCACCGATTGCTAAATCTCCACCATGAACATAAAGAGCTCTGTTGATGAGTATTACTACTAAACAAGCGCATGTGTTAAGAACGAAGGGTGCCATCCCGATGGATAAAATTCCGTAGGTAATTCGTTTGTCAAATTTAAAGATTGAACGAGTAAATCTTGGGAATGTATCTTTCCCTAAGAAGTGTACAATGACAATAATAAGAGCAATGAATTGTGCAATGATTGTTGACAATGCTGCACCTCTGATTCCCCATTTGAAAACAAATATAAATAAAGGAGCTAAAACAAGGTTAATTGCCACCGTGGAAAGTGTGACGTACATCGCTTTTTGAGGATTTCCGGAAGAACGCATAACACTATTGAGTCCTAAATAGGTATGTGTTATTGTGTTTCCAAGTAGAATTACTTGCATAAAGTCCCTTGCATAGGGAAGTGTTTCTTGACTTGCTCCGAAAAATAGCAGAATTTCATCTATATATATTAACCCTAATATCATGAACAAAATACCAAGAGCAATATCTAAAAGTACAACATTTCCTAATACTTTTTGAGCACCATTATAATCTTCTTGTCCCATTTTGATTGACGTTAAGGTTGCTCCGCCGGCACCAATCATTGCGCCAAAAGCAGCAGATAAATTCATAACGGGCATAGTAATGGCGAGACCCGATATGGCAAGAGCCGAGACTCCTTGCCCAATAAAAATTCTATCTATTACATTGTATAAAGACGATGCCATCATTGCAGCTATGGCCGGACCGGAATAGCTGATTAATAATTTTTTTAGGTCACCGGAGCCTAATTCTTCTGCTGTTGCTTTTGTTGTTGACATTTTATTCTATATTTTTTACAAAGGTAATGTTTTTTGTTTCTTCGAAGAAGGGATTTTAGTGGTTTTCACGCTAATTGCATAAAATTTTAAAATTGTTTAATGATTTTATTGTATTTTTTTGTTATTATAGCTTAAAATTGCCGTTTATTTTACTGTGTTTATCTGTTTACCTATCTAAGGTTAGTTTAAAAAATATAAATGTGAGTAGATATACTTTTGGAAAAAAATGAAACCAATCGTCATTTAGAAAT
>JAEIGA010010571.1_pt1 | contig 13995 bp, 13 predicted proteins | sample 9270691 | NCBI WGS metagenome assembly JAEIGA01 (sample SAMN17057246, study PRJNA624740) | gut metagenome | biome: biome; isolation source: fecal sample | host: Bos grunniens | place: China: Xizang | collected 2019 | reverse complement strand
GATTGTGGTAGAGGGAACTTTGTATCCTTTGTTGATAAGGCAGAAGAATCAGGGATTGCTGAGCTACCGTTGGGAGGAGTCTCCACAAGGTCCTCCCCGCAAATATTATATGATTACGGAAAAGGGGCGTCAGGCACTTTCGGAGATGGACAATGTCTGGAGGGAGCTGGTGCAGACGATTGAGTGTTTGAGAGGTTAATGTAAATTGAATGTTATGGAAGATATTATAAAGGTAAGTATTGCAAATGTTGCATTCTCTATAGAGAGGGAGGCTCACCTCAGACTCGAGCAATATATCTCATCTTTGGAAGAACATTATGCAGAGAATCCCAATGCCGATGAGATCGTAAGCGGCATAGAGGAACGCATCAGCGAGATTCTCTCGGAGAGGGGATATCGCGAGAGAATTGTTCCGGTGGCTATGGTTGAGGAACTTATAGCGATTTGGGGTTCGGTGGAAGATCTGGACGGGGATTATGTGAACAGTGGAACCCGTAAGACCCAACTGAAGAAACGCCTTTACAGGGATGTGGAAAATAAACTTGTGGGAGGTGTTTGTGCAGGTCTTGGAGCATATTTTGGATTGGATCCGATTATTTTCAGACTCGCTTTCTCGCTGGCAGTGATTCTGTCAATTGTCTTTGAGTCAGAGTTGTTCTTGCTGTGGGTGGTGATTTATATTCTGTTGTGGATTATTACCCCTGCCGCAGTTACCTCTTTCCAGAAATGCCGTATGAGGGGGGAGGAAAATAATATAGGAGCTATCCAGCGTGGGGTGGAAAATGGTTCGCGCGCTGCTGAAAAAAGTTTTGAGGGGACACGTAAGGTTTTGTCAAAGATTTTAAGAATTCTTGCAGTATTTTGTGGTCTGGTGGTCGTCGCTGTAGGACTATGCGGAATCTTTGTTACAATTGTAGGATCGCTGGGGCTTACATTAATAGATGCAGCTATCCCATTCAGCGCTGCCGATTTTATGACAATGGTGACCAATTGTTCCAAATGGGTGTCGGTGCTATTTGTGATTTTGGCTATTCTGGTGGCGGCTCTCCCAGCAGTGGCATTGTTTTATGGAGGTATTCTGTTGATTTTTAACCTCAAATCACCAAAGTGGCGTCCGGGACTTGTGATGTTCCTTTTGTGGTTTGTCTCTTTGGCAGGTTTTGTCTCTATTATGATTTCTTATGCGGCCAATTTCCCCGATAACAATGGTTATTATCACAAAGAGAAGATGACACTCTCTCCCAACGATACCGTTTTTGTGGAGTTTGTCGATTGTAAAAAATATAACGATTATCAAGTATTGGTCAATGGTGACAAATGGGAATATAACCTGTTCTATGCCAATGAATCGGGCGACAGCGCAATGATGGTTTGTTATCCACATCTGGAGATTCACCGCGGCGGGAAATTTATTGAAAATCCATATCTGGTGTCATCGTCTGTTGTTTTGCAGAATGGGCTCTCTTTGAATGAGGTGGAGGAGATTAGAAATGGAGTGTTCTGGTCGTATAGTGGCAAAACATTGTATCTCTCTCCCAAAATCGTGGAGAAAGGTGAGGCAATGACTGATATTCTAAGGAGGGTGGCTCTAAGGGTTGGTCCGGATGTGACAATAGTGGTAAAGGAGCCTGTCCCTCACAGATTTGAAGATTCTTTCGATTTGACCGACTGGAAATTCAAAGCAGTTCTGGAACTACTCGATTGAGTTGGGATCTATCAAATTGTTCAGCAGTGCATAAACTGTCAGGCCGGCAACTGTTTTGATGCCGGTCTTTTTTGTTATGTTTTTTCTGTGGGTGATTACTGTGTGTATTGAGATGTTGAATTTGTCTGCAATCTCTTTATTCAACATACCTTTTGCAACACATACCAGAATCTCCTGTTCCCTGATAGAGAGTTCGTTTTTATTTTGTTCCGACTGCTCTCTCTCAGATGTGTTTGCAGCTCGCAGTTTGTTTATTATCACAGAAGGGGCATCGTAGATAGAGAACAGCTCATCGTATAGTTTCTTGCTCTCCTCATCGAGTGCCAGAGTGTTTACACCAATGATGGCGGCATCGGAGTATTCTGAAATCAGAGAACGGAACTGTCTGCGTGAAGAATAACCCCAAAGCCCTGTGTCTATGATAATTATATCTACAGAGGTGTTTTTCAAAACATTCTCATTCTCTCTCGATATATCTGAGAGAATAGCCTCCAGCCTGAAATCTCCGTAATCGCTGAGAATGGCATTAATACCTCTGGCGATAATCTTGGATGGGGTGATGAGAATTATTTTTTTCTTCTCGTTAGTTGTCATTTTTCTCAAGTTTATTTACCAATGGAATTAATATGTTGTTCTCAATTGAGGTATGTTTTTTCAAATCATACTCCAATTTGTAAAGATGAGAAAGTACCTTTATAGCCAGCAGAGAATCGCATACCGATGGAAGGTATTTCATCAGGATGTTTCTCAGGTCGTTGAGCTTTTCATCCACATTGCTGTGGCTCTCTTCGAATTTTCCGATACGATACTCTTTTTCAGATGCATTTGCTGCAATGTTTTTCACATAGGGGAATACAATCTCTTCTTCGTATGCAAAATGGTTGGTTACCTCTGTACGATATTGTGAAAAGAAATTTACGATGATTTTTTTTCTTGTCTCATCGCAAGGGGTAACAAGTGTATTGATATAGTTCTCAATTGTGCTGAGTTCTGTGGTGGCATAGAATGAATGTGAATTGTGCAAATATGTGATAATGTCCTTTGGATCAGCACTCTGCATCAGTTCATCAGAAGGGGTGTATCCCTCAAAAATATATGTATTGCAGATGAGCATAAATGATGCAGGATTTATATTGTGCTTTTTGCAAATAGCAAAGACACTCTCGTCCCCGAATCCCATATTTATTCCCAGTCTGTACAGCACAGACAGTAGTCTGTAATCGTTATTTATCAGGTCTGCCATCTTCAGGTTCCCCGATGTGATATATTCTATAGAGTTTGTAAGGTATTTAGTCATAGCCAATTATTTGTCCAAAATTAATTAAAACTATCTTATTAAAAAAATGGGACCCCGATAAATTGAGAGTCCCATTTTATTTCAACACTACATTATGGTTTTTCCACATTGCAAAAGTAGTGTGTTCTGCATAGGGAGACAATCGCTAATTGTAGGTATTTTACAGAAAAATACTACCTATTTGGTATACTGCGAAGGCGGCAATCCACGCGAGGATGATGGTATAGATGGCAGAGAAGATTGCCCATTTCCATCCTCCCCCTTCTTGTTTGATTGCAATGAATGTTGCAATACAGGGGAAATAGAGCAATACAAAAACCATAAAGGCGAGTGCCGCTGCCGGAGTTGAAGCCTGTTGCAATGCTTTTTGGAGCATTGTCTCTCCTGAACCCGAGTCAAGCTGTTCCTGGTCAATGTTGTACAATACACCCATTGTACTTACAACCAACTCTTTTGCTGCTATTCCCGACAGGATGCCTACACCCATTTTCCAGTCAAACCCGAGTGGTTCAAGGGCCGGTTCTATCGCTTTCCCGATAGTTCCGATATATGATTGTTCCTGTTGTTGTGCTGTGGTTTGCCCCTCCTGCTGACGAGGGAAATATCCTAATGACCAGATGATCAGTGATGCCACAAGGATAATTCCACCCATTTTTTGGAGATATTGTTTCCCTTTTTCCCAGGTGTGTCTGAAAATCGATTTGGAGGTGGGGACTCTGTAAGGAGGAAGTTCCATTACAAAAGGAAGGTCATCCTCTTTCATAAATCGGCTGATGACTTTGGCTGAGAAAATCGCAAGGAGAATACCCAGACCATAAATTCCCAACATTACCAGCGAGCCGTAACTTGGGAAAAACGCCCCTGCCAATAATATATATATAGGTAAACGTCCTGCGCAGGACATCAAAGGGATAATCAGAATGGTGACAAGGCGGCTTTTGCGGTTTTCAATCATTCTGGTCGCCATAATTGCGGGAACATTGCATCCGAATCCCATAATCATAGGGATAAATGATTTTCCGTGGAGTCCCATTCTGTGCATAAGCTTATCCATAATGAATGCTGCTCTGGCCATATATCCCGAGTCCTCGAGCAGGGAGATGAACATATACAGAATCAGGATGTTGGGCAAAAAGACAAGAACACTTCCGACTCCGCCGATGATTCCATCCACTATCAAATCTTTAAAAAGTCCTTCGGGCATAGTGGTAGAGATGAACAATGCAAATTTTTCCACCAGCCACTCAATCCACATCATAGGATACTCTCCAAGTTTGAATGTCGCCTCGAACATTACATAGAGAATAAGAATGAAAATGGGGAATGCCAGCCATTTGTTGGTTATGATGGAGTCAATGCGGTCTGTCAGAGTCTTTTTTGGAGTCTCTGATGAGGGTTTATATGTCTCTTTCAAAGCCCCCTGGATAAATGCATATTTGGCATCTACGATTGCAGATTCAAGATTTGACCCGATCAGGCGTTCAATCCTTTTGTCCTCCTGATAGCGTGCCGCTATAATCTCATCTCTGTTTTCGAACAGTTCGACCTCTTTGGCAATCTCTTTGTCGTTCTCCAGATATTTGATTGCAAGGTATCTGGTAGAATATTTTTGTCGTATCCCTTCATTTTGTCGGATGAGGTGCTGGACTTTTTCGATGCTTTTTTCTACCTCTACACCGTGATGGATATGGATGTGACGTGCCCTTTTGGTATGGATGTTTTCATAGATGTCGATGATTGAATCAAAAAGTTCATTGATCCCTTTTCCTGTTTTGCTGACAGTGGGGACGATGGGCATACCAAGGAGTGTTCCCAGCATTTTGATGTCGAGTTTGTCCTTTTTTTGAGAAAACTCATCGAACATATTAAGGGCCATAACCACCCTGAGGTCCATATCGATAAGTTGCGAACTCAAATATAGATTTCTCTCGAGGTTTGTTGCATCCACCACATTGACGACCACATCGGGAAGTTCTTTGATAAGATGCTCTCTCACAAATAGTTCCTCGGGACTATATGCCGACAGGGAATATGTTCCTGGAAGGTCGATAAGGATAAATTTGTACCCTTTGTATTCGAATCTCCCCTCTTTTGCATCAACGGTGACACCGCTGTAATTTCCTACGTGCTCGTGACTTCCCGAAGCAATATTGAAAAGAGAGGTTTTGCCGCAGTTGGGATTTCCGACCAGTGCCACACGGATGGTGTTGCCCCTTTCTTTGGCCAGTTCTTTCATCCTTTGGTCCAATGGAGAGTGTTCGCTGTTCTCTGAAATGAGCGGTTTGGCTTGTTCGGTCGGGGTTTGGAGCGACTGTTCTACCTCTGTTTCACTGAGAACTTCAATTTTCTGCGCTTCATCCCTGCGGAGCGATATACGGTAACCTATAATTTCATATTCAATCGGATCTCTAAGTGGAGCATTCAGAATTACTTTGACCTCTTTCCCCTTTATAAATCCCATCTCGGTGATTCTTTTTCGGAAAGAGCCGTGTCCTGCCACCTTCACGATAATTCCCCTTTCGTTGGTTTTCAATTCTGATAATTTCATAATTCTTGCTATATAAAGATCTCTAACCTTGCAAAGATACTCTCCTCAAATAAGATATTCAATACCAATATATGGGGATTTTTCAGAAATATATCTATTTTTGTCGGAAGTGAAACAGATGCTTATTGTGTTCATTGTGAAATTAATGAAAAATTTAAGGATATGAAATATTTGGTAAAGGTTCTTGTAGTTGTTTTCTTTTTTATTGGTGCAGGTTATCTTGTTGCAAAGGCTGTTTTGAGCAATAAGAGAGCTGATATTATCCCTGCTCCTGTGGAATATGTTCAGGGTTTTGGCAAATTTGATATGAACGGGAAGGTGTGCAGTGGTGCTCCTGAATTGCTGCAAGATTATATAAGTGGCTTTACTTCATTGGGTTGGAGTTTTGGTGAGGATGGTGATGTTAGATTTGTGAAAGATACTTCTATTGTTTCGGAAGGATATGCTTTGGAGGTGACCCGAGGATCGCTTACTATCAGATACAGTGATTATTCGGGTGCATTTTATGCTTTGCAATCTCTTTTGCAACTTGCTGATGATAAGGGACGTGTGGCAGTTTGTAAAATAAATGATTATCCTGAACATAAATGGAGAGGTGCTATGCTCGATTTGTCAAGGCATTTCTATGGTTATGATTTTGTGATAAAGCAGATTGACGCAATGGCTGCTTTGAAGCTGAATAAGCTGCATCTTCATTTGACCGATGCTGCAGGGTGGAGAATTGAGATTGATAAATATCCCAAATTGACCTCTTTTGCGGCGTGGAGAACAGGTACTACCTGGAAAGAGTGGTGGTTTGGAGATAAAAAATATCTGGAAGAGGGTACTCCCGGGGCTTATGGAGGTTATTTGACAAAAGATCAGGCTCGTGAAATTGTAAAATATGCGGCGCAAAGGGGAATTGAAGTGGTGCCTGAGATTGAGATGCCTGCCCATTCGGAGGAGACCCTGACTGCTTATCCCGAGTATTCTTGTACCGGAGAGATGTATGTTCATCCCGATTTTTGTGTGGGAAAAGAGGCTACTTTTGGGTTCCTGGAGGATATTTTGACAGAGGTAATGGAGATTTTCCCATCGCAATATATCCATATTGGTGGGGATGAGGCCGGAAAGCAGGCGTGGAAAACTTGTCCAGATTGTTTGAAGAGGGCAAAGGCATTGGGTTTGGAAAATACCGATGATTTGCAGGCTTATATGATTAAGAGAATTTCGGCATTTCTGGAAAGCAAAGGCCGCAGAGCTGTGGGTTGGGATGAGATTTTGGTTGGTGGTGCACCCGAGGGTGCTGCAATTATGGTTTGGAGAGGATTGGAAAATGTGGATGAGGCTATCAGTCAGGGTAATGAGATTATTTTGACTCCCGGGGCATATTGTTATTTCGATACCTATCAGGATGCTCCAGGTCTTTTGCCGGAGGCTATGGGTGGATATTTGCCATTGTCAAAGGTTTATTCGTACGAAATTCCTGACAATGATAAAATTGTGGGTGTACAGGGAAATCTTTGGGTAGAGTATGTTTCCACTGCCGAGCACGCAGAGATGATGATTTATCCCCGATTGTTTGCAATTGCGGAACTGGGCTGGGGTACAGACAATAAAGCTGATTATGAGGAGTTTCGCGGAAGATCATTGCGTTTGGCGGAGCAAATGAAGATGGACGGGTATAATGTCTTTGACCTTGCCAATGAATATGGTCAGAGAAAAGAGTATCTGGAACCTGTAGAGCATCTGGCTATTGGGAAGAAAGTTATTTATAATGCCGCTTATTATCCGGGATATACCGCCGGTGGAGATTCTGCGTTGGTCGATGGCGCAAGAGGTGGCTGGACATATCACGATGCCCGTTGGCAGGGATTTATAAGGAGAGACCGTTTGGATGTGGTGGTCGATATGGGCGAGGTTACCGAGTTTTCACAAGTCTATGCTGATTTTATGCAGATTTGTGGTCCCGATGTGTATCATCCCGCACAAGTCATAATCTCGGTTTCAGATGATAATGAGCAATATACCGAACTTCTCAACGAATCTTATGAAGTGGTAAGAGATTCGGGTATCACTTTCAAGACTGTTGCCTGGAACGGTTCTGCCAAGGCCCGTTATATCCGTTATCAGGCCAAAGCAGGACAATTCGGCGGTTTTATCTTCACTGATGAAATTGTTGTCAAGTAGAGTAGAGAAGGGGGTTTGAGCCTCTTTGCTACTCGCTCAGTTCGAGCCAACGGAATTCCTTTTCGTCGGTGAGTGTGATAATTTCCCCAATTCGGGTCGATGCCTTTGTGAGTTGCTCGGAGGTGCAGTTGCCACTCGAGAGGAGTTCTTCGAGTTCTTTTTTCTCGGCTGAAAGCTGTTCGAGCTCTTTTTCCAATTGCTCGAGTTCTTTCTGCTCCTTGTAGGTGAGTTTCCGTTTGGCAGGAGCCGCTCCCTCTTTTTGAACAAATTCTTTCTTTGAATTTGATGAGGATGTATTTCCTTGCTGGGGTTTGCTTTGGGAGTGTTTTGCAAGTTCTGCTTCCTTTTGGTATTCGCGGTAGTCGGAGTAGCTTCCGGGGAAGTCTTTGATCTCTCCATCTCCTTTGAATATAAACAGGTGGTCGACGATTTTGTCGAGGAAGAATCTGTCGTGGGAAACGATGATTACCGACCCTTTGAATGTTTTGAGGTAGTCTTCCAATACATTCAATGTCAGGATGTCGAGGTCATTAGTCGGCTCGTCGAGGATCAGCAGATTTGGATTTGCGATAAGGATGCTTAGTAGGTAAAGTCTCCTTTTTTCTCCTCCGCTGAGTTTTTCTATTTTGCTGTAATGGGTTGAAGGGGGGAAGAGGAAGTAGTTCAAAAAGGATGATGCAGAGATTACTTTTCCATCTGCGAGGGTAATATTGTCGGCTATCTCGTGTACAAACTCAATAACACTCTGTCCCTCTTTGAATTTGATTCCGCTTTGTTTGTAGTATCCTATATTTAAGGTGGTTCCTCTGTCTATCTCTCCCGATGTCGGTTGCAATTCTCCAATCAGAAGGTTGAGGAATGTGCTCTTTCCCACTCCGTTTTTGCCGATGATTCCTATTTTCTCACCCGGGGCAAAATTGTATGAGAAATCTTTTACCCCGATGAAATCTTCCCAGCGGTAGTGCAACCCTTTGCAATTTATGATTTTTTTGCCCAGGCGGGACATCCCTGCTTTTATCTCGATATTCTGCTCTTTGATATGTTGCGAGGCCCTCTCTTTCAAATCTTCGAAGGCATTGACTCTGTATCTCGCTTTGGTCCCCCTTGCGCAGGGTGTTCTTCTGATCCAGTCGAGTTCGGTGCGGAGGAGGTTTTTTGCCTTTTCGGTTGCGGCATTGAAATTGGTGATTCTCTCCTCTCTCTTTTCTAGAAAGTAGGAGTAATTTCCATTATATCTATATAGTGTGCCGTCTGCCATCTCCAGAATGGTATTGCAGACCCTATCGAGGAAATATCTGTCGTGGGTAACCATCAGCAGGGTGCAGCGGGAACGGCCCAGATAGTTTTCAAGATATTCAATGCTTTCAAGGTCAAGGTGGTTCGTCGGCTCGTCCATCACGATAAGTTCGGGGTGAGAGATAAGGACTGCGGCAAGTGCGACCCTTTTTTTCTCACCTCCACTCAATGAACCTGCGCTGCGGTGCATATCCCGGATGCGGAGAGTTGAGAGAATTTCGCTGATCTGCTGTTCGTAGTTCCACGCATCTGCGGCATCCATTGCGGCAATCGCTTTTTCTAGTCTTTTCTTGTCATTGGAGAGTGTTGCCTCTTCGTATTCTTTGATGATGCGGCTTTTCTCTCCGGAGTTTTCAAAGACTATCTGGAAAATGGTTTTCTCCTCCGGGTAGTGCTGCTCCTGCTCCAGAAATGCAACTGAAATATCTTTCAGGAACTTGATTTTGCCATCTCCGTCAGATGAGTCGATCCCTGCAATTATTTTCAAAAGGGAGGTTTTGCCCGTTCCGTTTGGAGCTACGAGTGCTATCTTGTCCCCTTCGTTTATATTAAAGGATACATTTTCGAATAAAGTCCTGTCTCCGTAGTGTTTAGAGATATTTTCTACTTCCAGATAATTTGCCATTTTTTAACCGATTATTTGGCAAATATACCGCATAAATCGTTGTAAATTAAAAAAATAGTACTATATTTGCAGCCCACAAAAATTGTGTGGAGCAATTAACTAATTAATTATCAATAATTTAATATTAAACCAATGCCTGGATTAATTGGAAAAAAAATCGGAATGACTTCCGTGTTCGATGCTGATGGAAAAAATATTCCATGCACCGTTATTGAGGCTGGTCCGTGTGTTGTTACGCAGATTCGTACAGTAGAGAAAGATGGTTATGCCGCTGTACAACTTGCCTATGACGAAATGAAAGAAAAACACACCAGCAAGGCTTTGAAAGGCCATTTTGATAAGGCAGGAACCACACCTAAACGTAAAATCGTAGAGTTCGAAGCTGATTTCGCTAAAGAACTTCAATTAGGTGACACTGTAACCGTTGCAGACCTTTCAGAAGGTTTGGAATGGGTAGATGTAACCGGAATCTCTAAAGGTAAAGGTTTCCAAGGGGTTGTTAAACGTCACGGTTTCCAAGGGGTTGGCGGCCAAACTCACGGTCAGCACAACAGACTTCGTCACCCTGGTTCACTAGGTGCATCTTCTTGGCCTTCAAGAGTATTCAAAGGTATGAGAATGGCGGGCCGTATGGGTGGTGACCGCGTTAAAGTTCTTAACCTTAAAGTAATTAAAGTTATTCCTGAGAACAACTTGGTTCTTGTGAAAGGTTCAATACCTGGAGCAAAGGGATCTTATGTAATATTGGAGGACTAAGAAAATGGAATTAGCAGTTTACAAAATTGACGGAACCGAGTCAGGAAAAAAAGTAACTCTTGATTCAGAGATCTTCGGTATCGAACCAAACGATCACGCTATCTATCTAGATGTTAAACAATTTTTGGCAAACCAACGCCAAGGTACTCACAAAACCAAAGAAAGATGGGAAGTGAGCTACTCAACCAAGAAAATGGGTCGCCAAAAAGGTGGTGGCGGAGCACGTCACGGTAGCATCAAAGCACCTACATATGTTGGTGGTGGTAGAGTATTCGGTCCTAAACCACGCGATTATCGTTTCAAACTTAACAAGAAATTGAAACAATTGGCACGTTTCTCAGCTTTGTCATATAAAGCTCAAGAAAATGCAATCGTTATGGTTGAGCCTTTCGCAATGGATGCTCCTAAAACTAAAGAGTTTATCCAAATTCTTGAAAATATCAAAGCTAACGGAAGAAGAACTTTGTTCGTCCTTCCTCAAGGCAGTGAAAATATTTACAAGTCTTCACGCAATCTTCAAAATGTCAATGTTATCACTATTGATGAGATCAATACCTATAACATTATGAACGCATACAAACTAGTATTGGTTGACGGTGTTCAAGACATCATTGCAGCAAGACGCAAATAACCGTAGGAAAAAATGGGAATATTAGTTAAGCCTATAGTAACAGAGAAATTGACGATTCAGGGCGATAAATTGAATCGTTACGGTTTCATCGTTGACCGCACAGCAAACAAAATCGAAATTAAAAAAGCGGTCGAGCAACAGTATGGTGTTTCAGTAGCAGATGTTAATACTGTAAACTACCACGGAAAACGTAAAAGCCGCTACACAAAAGCAGGGCTATTGACAGGACGTGCCAACCACTATAAGAAAGCTTATGTGACATTGGCAGGAGAAGATAAGATTGATTTCTACAGCAACATTTAATCCTATGGCAGTACGTAAATTCAAACCGACAACACCCGGTCAAAGAAATAAAATCATCAGCGCATTCAGCGAAATCACTTGTTCTAAACCAGAAAAGTCTCTTTTGGAGCCTTTGAAAAAGACAGGTGGACGTAATAATACCGGTAAAATGACAATGCGCTACATTGGTGGTGGTCACAAGAGAATGTATCGTATCATCGACTTCCTTCGTGATAAAGACCAATGCCCAGCAACAGTAAAAACAGTAGAATACGATCCTAACCGCAGTGCTCGCATTGCGTTGGTAGTTTATGCTGACGGAGAGAAAAGATATATTATCGCTCCTCAAGGGATCCAAGTTGGTCAGACAATTATGTCTGGTTCTGGTGTAGCTCCCGAAGTTGGTAATACTCTTCCTCTATCAGAAATTCCGCTAGGTACAGTTATTCACAACATTGAGCTTCGTCCTGGTCAAGGTGCTGCAATGGCTCGTAGTGCAGGTGCTTATGCTCAATTGACAGCTCGTGAAGGCAAACACGCTATTCTTCGTCTCCCTTCAGGTGAAACCAGAATGGTTCTTGTATCTTGCCGTGCGACTGTAGGTACCGTTTCAAACTCAGATCATAACTTGGAATCATCAGGTAAAGCAGGTAGAAGCCGTTGGCTAGGCCGCAGACCTCGAAACAGAGGTGTGGTAATGAACCCTGTTGATCACCCTATGGGTGGTGGTGAAGGACGTGCATCAGGAGGACACCCTCGTTCACGTAAAGGTCTTCCAGCTAAAGGATATAAGACTCGTAATCCTAAAGCCACTTCTAATAAGTTTATAATCGAAAGACGTAAAAAATAACGGAATAAAATAGAGTATTATGAGTAGATCACTTAGAAAAGGTCCCTATATTCAAGCAGCTCTTGAGAAAAGAGTAATCGCTATGAACGAAGGTACCATGAAAAAAGAAGTTATTAAAACTTGGTCACGTGCCAGTTTGATCTCACCTGACTTTGTTGGTCATACCATCGCGGTTCATAACGGAAACAAATTTATTCCGGTATATGTTACTGAGAATATGGTTGGTCACAAACTAGGAGAATTTGCACCAACCCGTACCTTTAAAGGCCATTCGGGTAATCGTTAATCAATTAATGTAAAGAATTACAATAATGGGATCTCGTAAAAAAGAAATGGCCGACAGGCTAAAAGAAGTTAAGAAAGTAACCGCAATCGCGAAACTTAATGATGTTCCCACATCTCCCCGCAAGATGCGTCTTGTAGCGGATATGGTTAGAGGAATGGAAGTTAACCGCGCATTGGACGTTCTTAAATATACAAAGAAAGAAGCAGCAGGTCGCGTAGAAAAACTAATCCGCTCTGCTATTGCTAACTGGGAAGCTAAAAACGAAGCAGACCGTAAAGAATTGGAAAACGGTAACGTTATCGTTAAATCTATTATGGTAGGCCAAGGCTCAACCCTTAAACGTATCCGTACTGCTCCTCAAGGTCGTGCAGCACGAATCCGTAAACGCTCTAACCACGTAACCGTAATCGTTGGAGTTAAAGAAGTTAAACAAGTTAAAACCGCACAGGAGGAATAATAATGGGACAAAAAATTAACCCTATAGCTAACAGAATTGGCGTAATCCGCGGCTGGGATTCCAACTGGTACGGCGGAGATGACTACGCAGCAAAGATTCTTGAGGATTCAAAAATCCGCGAATATCTTTATGCTCGTATTTCAAAAGCAAACCTTTCAAAAATCGTTATTGAAAGAACCCTTAAACTAATCACCATCACCATTCATACCGCAAGACCAGGTTTGATCATCGGTAAAATGGGACAAGAGGTTGACAAACTTAAAGAAGAGTTGAAAAAAATCACCAGCAAAGAGGTTCAAATCAACATCTTCGAAGTTAAGAGACCTGAAATCGATGCAAACATCGTAGCTAACAATATCGCTCGTCAGGTAGAAGGTCGTGTATCTTACCGTCGTGCTATCAAAATGGCTATCGCAAGCGCAATGCGTATGGGTGCTGAAGGTATCAAAGTTCTTATCAGCGGTCGTCTTGGCGGTGCTGAAATGGCAAGAAGAGAACTTTACAAAGAAGGAAGAACCCCTCTTCATACTTTCAGAGCTGACATCGACTATGCTTTGGCTGAAGCTCACACTAAAGTAGGTGTACTTGGTATCAAAGTATGGATTTGCAACGGTGAAGTTTACGGAAAACGTGATCTTTCTCCTAACGCAGGTGTTGCTGCTAACGCTTCTGCAAACCACAATGGTGGCCGTAACGAAGGTCGTCGTGGTCGTGGTGACAGACGTCGTGACAGACGTCCTCGCGGAAACCGTGAGAACAAAGCTGAATAATTTCAGACAACCAATAATAAGAAAGGATGACGAAATTTCGCCATCCTTTTTTTATTGCTATAAATGGAAGTCAGTTTATCAGATGTAAAATAACTACTTTCAAATTACATATAATGAAAGCAAGTAGATTCTCTGGTTAATCATTTATTTTGAGAGGAATGAGGCGATTGCGATTGCGGCCATAGATTCGATTACTACTGGGACTCTTAGGGCGAAGCAGCTGTCGTGTCTTCCTTTGATGGAAAACTCTGTCATTTCTCCTGTTTTAAGGGAAATGCTGCGTTGGGTCCTGGAGATGCTGGCAGTCGGTTTTATTGCAACGG
>JAEIGA010010570.1_pt1 | contig 13995 bp, 12 predicted proteins | sample 9270691 | NCBI WGS metagenome assembly JAEIGA01 (sample SAMN17057246, study PRJNA624740) | gut metagenome | biome: biome; isolation source: fecal sample | host: Bos grunniens | place: China: Xizang | collected 2019 | reverse complement strand
TGTAATCAAGTTGACATGCCTCTCGCCAGTGAATGTGCTATAGAAGCGGCAGCTTCCCCATACATTTCCGTTGAAGATTACGCCTTTCGATTCATTAAGGACAATCTTTCCATAGAATACCTGGCAGCCTTCAAAGGTCCATCCATTGACACAATCGTCAATCTGGATTGCCTGATTGTCATTGTGATTGAAAGTACATCCGTTACATCCGCCATGGGCTGGGTTTGAGCCATCGTTTTCCATCTTGAAGCCAGTGTTGTTGGCATTCCATTGGCAGCTGACATAGGAGTTGTTGCCACCGCAGTTGACGGTGCCGATATAGTTCTCACCCCACACGCAGTTGAGCATCTGGGTATACTCGCATCGATAATCAAAATAGTTTCCACAATAGTTAAAATAGAATCTGCAGTTGGTAATCTGGAAGTGCTTGAAGAACTTACCATCTTCCTCTTCTCCATATGACGACATAGTCTTGCTATAGAGACCCTGCTTAGACCAACCGACAAATTCTACATTCTCAATGTTGACACTTCGGCATGAGATGACAGAAAGTCCCACCTGAGTACCCTCCTGAGCTGGTTTGGATGTCAGACCACCATCGAATGTGATATGAGAAATGAAGACATTGTCAGATCCTTCGATGCTCATAAGAGTCATAGGAGATGTCTCAGACACTGGCTTAAATACGGTTTGTGTGCTTCCGACCAAGGAAATATCGGATGGAACATTTATAGTTGAAGAAAAAATGTATGTTCCTCCATTGAACCTGATGGTCTTCTTATATGCAGATGCATCTGAAAGCAGCTTTGCCATGTTCTCTGGATCGACTTCACCAGGAACAACACCGTAGGTCGAGGCATATATATCTTCTGTCATTGTACCGCATGGAATGGTTATCACAGTGTCGTCAGATAATGTCAGATATACGAATTGAGCATCCTGTGTCACGGATTTTATGCAACTTGTGGCACCCCCTTCGAACTTTCTCCAAGTGTTACCATTATCGAATGACACATACCACACGCCCTCTGCCACCCGGAACTGAGGGGTAATACGACTGCCATCAGAGACAACCGCAGTAACCGGAAGTTTATTGCCGCTGTCGTCCGTCAGCCATTCGTCGCCTGAGGTCCAGTAATACTCGCCATCTGACGCTTTCCGGACGCTTATCTTCGGGCTGTTACCGTCTGAGCCATAGTAGATGATCACAGTGCCATATTCCGATAAAGTGATGCTATATCCGATTTCTTCGCCGTCCTCCATAACCTTCATAATCTCAGTCACATAGTCGTTCTGCTGGATGGCTATGAGGATGGTCTGGATAGCCTGAACATTGCTGTTTAATCTCTGGACCAGATTGTTCTGATATTCCGAATCACCACCGACGATATCTCCTCCGACTGTTCCGCCCAAGGTGATGGTCGGCATCAGCTTGAGAGTCTTGCGACTGATGGTATTGGTAACTGTGTTCGAATATGTCCATACCGACTGATCTCCCGCCCAAAGATCGAGGCTGATAGAAGTGTAGGTACCTACTGGAAGTGGAACATATAAGGCAATATCAGAAACTGTCTGTAACGGAGCAAAGTTCAGTGTGACCACCTTATCAGCTTTCTCTGCAGCAATACCAGCCTCAACGATTGGCTGCTCTGAATCAAGGTCCACCAGAAAGGTTCCATTAACCTTTTTATCTAGAGTTATCTGAAACTTGTCAGTACCGGCAGGTACATTCTTAAACTTAAACCTCATGACGCCGGCAAGGTGGCTGAACTGGAAAGTACCGCCGACATTGACACCATACATCACCGCGTTAGTATTGGAAAGCGAAGTTCCCAGATCGTACGAAGCAGGAAGAACTACACTGAGTTCATTACCCTTGACCTTATGACCAGAATTGTACGGGTAAATAGCATTGCCGGTCATTTCACCGAAGAATGTACCATAGGTAAACTCTGCTTTCGATGTACCTGCACCATCCGAAAGAGTTCCTACGACACCGCCTGATGTGGTCCCGATCCATACCTTATCCCCTGCTGACCATGTGAAGCTGCCTTCGTCAGTCACAGACGTCTTCGTCTGCTCGCTCTCCATCACGGCACTGATATGGCCGCCCGGAACAAGTTCTTCATTCTTCACGCAAGCCGACAATAACAACATCAGCAGCAAAAGTGCTTTATTAAGCTTCTTCATTTTCAAACAATTAACTAAAGGTTACCATATTCAGGATCGAGATCAAGGTCATAGCTTGTACACAATACGCCTTCTATGATTATGTCCACAACAGTAGTTATCGGAGCAGTATATTCAATGGATTTATTCATTCAGATAAAATTTGATTTGTAAAATTAACTAATTCTCTTGAATTTCCTTTAACAAAATATCTTTCTCCTCGGCTTTTTTATTCGCAGCTACCCATCAATGGACGTAACCAAGTTTGATTATCATCAATAAATTGTACCACCTTCCGGAAATCATTCCAGAGGTTCAATAATCCGATACCCGCGGGAGCAAAAAAGCACTGAATTTCTTCAGTGCTTTTTTCTTTTATCCAATTCCCTACCAGCCTTTACGGATATTGTCAGCCATGATACCTACAAGGCGCTCACGGGCTTCTACGCTGGCCCATGCCACGTGTGGAGCCAGTCTCATACGCTCCGGATGCTTCATCTTCAGATATGGATGGTCTTCCGGAATCGGTTCAGTCACAAAGACATCTATACCTGCACCAGCAATCACACCGTTATCCACTGCTGCTGCCAGATCCTCCTCAACCACTATGGCACCACGGCCCATGTTCACAAGGTATGCTGAAGGCTTCATCATAGCCAGTTCCTTTGCGCCGACAAGTCTGTTGGTACGTTCATTCAAAGGCGCGTGGATCGACACGATATCTGACTGAGCAAGCAGCTGATCCAAAGGAAGGCAAGGATAATCCTTGCAATGTCCGGTGCCGGAAGTCGAGAAATAGCAGACCTTCATACCGAAGGCTTCAGCTATATGCGCCACTTTCTTGCCGATGTTTCCAAGACCTATGATTCCTATTGTCTTGCCGGCAAGTTCCCACCAGTTCCAGTTCGGATCAGTGAACATGCCGCTGCGTGAATAAGAACCGGACTTCACGCTATCATCAAAATACTGGCTTCCTCCTACAAGAGAAAGTATATGCATATATGTAGACTGGACTACCGAATCAGTAGAATATCCCACAGCATTACGAACTGGAATACCTTTAGAAGAAGCATACTCCACATCGATATTATTGACACCTGTAGCAGCAATGCAGATCAGCTTGAGATTTGGTGCAGAATCTATCAACTCCTTATTGACAAGCACCTTATTTATCAGAAGCACATCAATATCCCTTACCCTCTCCCTGGCTTCCTCCGGAGTGGAACTGTCATATCTTACAAAGTCTCCAAGGCGCTCGAACTGCTCAAACGACACATCACCCATGGTCGCGGCATCAAGAAATGCTATCTTCATATTATCTACCATTACATTAGTTCTGTAAAGATAGCAATAATTTCTCCAGGCACATGAGGTCCATAAACAAAAAAGTCCAGCATCTGCTGGACTTTGGTGCCCGAGATAGGAGTCGAACCTACACGCCGTGAAGCACTCGCACCTGAAACGAGCGTGTCTACCATTTCACCACTCGGGCTTGGAAAAGCGGGACAAAGATATAAAATGTTTTTGAATTACGAACTATATATCAGACGAAATATCAAAAAAGGAACAGCCGTCATATAGATATATCGAAATGATATTCTTCGTCCCATTCCCCAACAGATATGGTTATTCCGGTGAGTGAATAATCGAGAGTAAGGGTTATATCCTCCAGATCATCTGAAGCCCAATCATACCCGACCGCTGCGATATATTCGCCCAAGGCAAAGACCTTCAGGATCTCCGCCCCACTGCTGACCTCAAGCTTAAGAGATGTATCCATCTGCCTGGGAAGAGAAACCATTCCAGTCCGGTCTTCGTCCAGCTCGAACTCATACATAAAATCACCCGCTGCCGGACGGCTGTCCACACCATACCCCATCACATTACCATGTAACGACAATCTGTATGGAAACTCATCCTCAGTAGCTACACAGATAGTGGCATTACAGTAATTCTTTCTCAACACGACATCAACTTCAACCTCCTCCTGAGCAGCCTCAACAGAGAGAAAATGCATATAGACCTCCGGACAATCCTCACCATATGGTATGACAAGTCCCTCTTTCCCGCTCACATATCCGTCATCACGACTATACACCAGCACATCAACTACCCCTCGAGGGACGAGCACAACGCATTTTTCATCAAAATCCTCAGCCTCAACCACATCTGAATACACAAAGTCTTCAGAAGCATTCACCAGCAGCACTGCCGAACCTACAGAAGCCGTATCATTAGCACTCAGGTCAAGTACAAGCCTGCATGGACAATCCATCCTGTCTTCCTTCACAGAGCATGACAAGCACAACATCAGACCAACTGCCGAAATCACTCCTAAAGACTTCATGATATCTCCTCCTAGATTACAGTATCTGTAGTTGTTCTATCCCAGTCAAGAATAGACACATTGAATGTATATGATCCGTCAGTAAGCGGCACATCCGGCGAGTCAGATCCAAGACGCTTGAGTGTAACGTTATACGAGTACATCTTGTTGGATGCCACGCTATCAAGTGTAATCGGATAATAATAGGTACCTGAACCTATCTTCGCCTGGATGACAAGACGGGTCTTGGTATCAGAGAGGTTAGGATAACAATAGAACGAGTGTGGAGTCGAATATTTTGGAGTCGTAGTGCTCAATGCACCTCCTGTCACCTCATCATGAAGAAAGACAAGACTATTGGACTGATCATATCCTTTGAAATTAAACCACTTGGCAGAGACATTATCTGTCATATACGCCTTCTCTCCTACTACGTTTATAAGATAGACCGACTGGATCTCGAAAGACAGGTCCTTGTGCAGTTCTTCTTCGAAATTCAAGGTAACGGAATTGAGACAGATCTTGGCTGCAAGACGTTTCACCTCGATCGTAATAGGTGTATCCGCAGCAAGAGTCACATCTTTTGAACCGACCATGACAAGATTATCTGCACCTGAATTCTCAAGGCTTACTACCCTTTGGGACAACTCCTGAAAAGTACCTACACCTTCTTCCTTCGGAGCATTGACAAGAGCGACAACCTTCTTATCACCAGTTGTACAAGTCAGAGTAACCTTATCAGAAGTTGCATAATCGGAAGCCTGATAGATACCATGACGGTTGAACACAAAGACCTGAAGACTGTTCACCTTCCTGTCGTTGATTGCCTCAGGGTCACCAGAAATTTTAGTAACTGCACCTGACACGCTTACAGTCAGACTTACTGGTTCACCGAATTCCTGCACATCAGCCGGATCAGTAAATGAATTCTCACAACCCATCAGGGCCACAGCGGCAGAGAATGCCGCAAAATAAAGTTTTGTTCTCATATATGAATTAGTTTAAAGTGTGTTTTCGTCTTTGCACCAGCACATGCATCTCTGGATCAAGATTAGCCCTATACTCCATGTATGGATCATATGCTATACATAGTTCAAAGTATTTCATAGCCTCATCATGCTGTTCCATTCTGGAAAGCACCAGGGCCATCAGATAACAGACCTTCGGATCAGTATCATCAAGACGCCCCAGAACATCCAAAGCAGAGTGGTTGTAATCTGCAGACATGAACGCAAGCGCGGCATTATAGTCATCGTACGGTCTCAATATCGCCACAGCCTTCTTATAGTCCAGATCCTTCAATGCCTGAAGACCAGCCATGTAGACAGTATCAATTTCAGTTGTATGAACAGTATCCTTCTGCATACCCACCCTATGAAGGTAAAAGTTGAAACTCACGCTCCTTAACTGTGGATAAAGACGTTCACGCAGATATCTGTATTCGGGCATTCTTGACAGTCGGCGTTCTGCCGCATCGGGGTCAGACATTGTCTCAATCACTGAAAGCATCTGCTTCCTGGAAGCGGCTGCGATCAACGTATCATGTTCTATGAGCCTTGTCAGCTGAGGCCAGTTCTCAGGCAGCTCAGATGCCCTCAGACTATCCTTCCACTCCTGAGGAACATATTCCTCCATGAGCTTCAGGACTGACTCAGACCTTGCTTTGGACAATTTTCTATTCGAGGCATATGAGCCTTCTGGAGAACATGATGCAACAATGACCAATGAATCCAGCGCAAACTCCTCACGTGACACAACATCTTCAACACACGCCCTCACTCTCCTTATCTCTGAAGCATTATCTCCGAGCAATGTATCCACATCAGCCCTGCCCACTGCAAAATCTATAAGTGCCTTCGTATTATCATAAACTCTTCTCTCCAATACGATCATCCTGTATTTAGTAGCAAGATCGGCCAAGGTTGAAAGAGAACTTATATAAAAGGTCAGCTCATCCGGGAAAGGAAGTTCTGCCCTGCACACTCCCCTCTCATACAGATCGCCATGCATGTAAACCATGACTTTCTTAAGTCCCGGCCTGCTTCGGAACCCATGCGTATACCTATAGATAAAATCTCCGTCAGAGTCTATCAGGACCGTATCCAGACGTATTCCTTCCAGAGGTATGGGATCTTTTACATATCTGCGGTACATCTTTCCCTTAAGGTTTTTCCTCTTTTCATTCCTGCTCCATTTCATATGCTTCTTATAATGTTCAAGAGCGTCACGCTGAGTGACTCCAAAAAGGTTTTCGGCCATCGGCTCGGTAATAAGAGTGGAATCAGTCTTCATCGCATAGGTCTCAGGGAAATGCCTCTGCAGAAAGACCTCGAGCTGATGCACTCTGATAAAATCTGACGTATCAGTTATGATAGAGGCGAGAAAGGCACGATACCTTTCATATCCTCTCAACTGCTCATTACGATAATTGGCCCCTGTAATATAGACCGGATCCAAAGCCAAAGTATCTTCCTGAATCCTCATGAACGGTCTGATCTTGAGCTGCCACTGCGAATCAGACATGCCAGCCGGCACTGTAATATCAAAGCTGATGGTCACAAAACCGGCTCGCTCTGCAACATTCCTGAACCTGGCCGTCACCTTTGACGCACTGATTACATCAGTCGCTACCATCTCCCCGGTCTCTGAATCTCTGATTGCATTCATGATTATAGGTCCGTCAGAAAGGGTGCTCCGGATACTGTCCACCTCTACAGGCTTGTCTTCCTCTGCCGGTTTGTCCTCAGGAACAGAAAGTCCCATCATGAACTCGCCGGAGCGGATCTTCTGCATCTTACGATACGGAGTACATGACAGTCCGGCAAGCAAAAGTATCAGCAGCAGAATTCCACATCTAGAATACATAGGCAAGCGATATCATCAGATCGTCAGGCAGAAGAAAATACTTCCTTCCCTGGTCTATGGTCTTACCACATTTAGGACAGGAATACGTTCTATAAAGGGACACTCCCGACCAAAGCCCAGTTCCAAACTCCAGGTTAAGGTGGCTTGTAAGCATATATGTATATCCAGCATATAGACCTGCTCCAAACCTGTCTCCTTCTTCAGATTCAGGAGATAATATTCCGCCGTGATTATATTCCTGATAGCGTAGCTTTCCTGCAAACCACCATCCCGACATGGTATGCCACGGCCAGAGTCTTGCACCTACAGCATAAGACTGTTGACGCATCTGGAACTGCTCCTGCGGATCATCTTCATTAAAAGTAAAAGGATTATATCTGACTCCCGCCATAACACTCCATCTTCTTGACACAGAATAGGACACATCAGCATTCATGGTACCCAGGCAAGCATAATCCAGAAGGTTTGTAGAAAGGCTCAGTTTCTGTGCATAAGATGGAAGCGAGGCCATCGATATCAACATGATTATCAAACACTTCTTCATGGCACTAATATCTGCTGAATACTTGTTCTATTATTGTTCTTTTTGTCGGATATGCCGCCAGCAGAGCTGACTTCAATCCAGCTTTGGACACGACCTCTCCTGTAAGTACAGAGAATATCTTATCGGGGCCAAGGCCTCTTTCATCCAGATATCTGAATATCTGAGGATAGAACCAGAACGAAGTTCCGAACGTAGGAAATGTCCCTCCATAACGATCCTTGAAGACACGGCTCTCCAGATAATATGCCCACATCTCGCCGATCTCACAATGACCTGCTCTGGAACCGGTTCCATCCCCGTATGTATCACCTCCGGTCTTTACAAATGATTCAATGATATATAAGATGTACGGATTCCAGAATTCACTTCCCACCTTGGAATAATGGCTGGCATGAGCCAGTTCATGGCAGGTCGTAGAGTAGATTTCGCGATATTCATCCTTTCCTGAGGTCCCTATAGTTATATCTGGAAGGAAGATTCCAAGAAGTGGAGCATAGGGTCCGAGATATTCTGTTATGATCTTATTGTCGACCATGGCCCCATGATGCAGCATCACGGCACTGCTGGACTTCATACCCTGCATTATCCATAAACGAAGGTCAACCGGAGGCGTGGCTATATCCAGGTCTGACGAAGCGCATCTGGAAATATAATCATAGACGGCATTATTGACTACACACCTTCTGAAGAGCTTATCTTCAGAGTCCTTTGTGACAGTTATATTCACGCCTTCCGGTCCGGTCTTGCCCAAAGTTGAGACAGAAGCAGGCACCAGAACCATGTTGAAACCTATCGAAAAATATTTCTCATTGGTAAATATGAGCCTATACCTCAACTCTGATGAAAACTCCTTGGACATCGAATAATATCCATCGCGGTCAGTATAGGACATATCATATTTCACGAAGGAATTGCACGACACACGCACTCCAGCAACGCCGAAGGGCTTTCCACCATTAGCATGTTCATCAACAATGGTTATCCTTCCTGAAGGCTTGACTTTAGTAGAAGCCTTAGTTTCTGGGACCACCAACATATCGTCATTTCCGGTAAGGATATAAGCCTCTCGCTCTACTGCCTGCCAATCGATTCCTGTATCGGAAGACCTGGTCACTGGATCATGTTCCGAAATATAACACTCGTCGATCACCTCATATCTTATATCAGGAAAATCAAAATCAGGAGACACAACCGCGTACTGCCATGTCATCTTGCCTTCCGGCACTTCCGGATCATGGTACCAGTCACCCTCAACTGCAATGACATAATCCATCGGATGATCGACCAGTTCTACATCCATCTCCATCAGAATATCATACTCATGTTCATCAGCAGGAAGGAAACGGACATACAGATCAGTAGTCTTAAGGTCAACCCTGTCGGCTTTAGTTGGATACAGAGACTCCAAGGCCCTTGTCATGTTTTCCGTTGTGTACGGATTCTCCAGGCGCTTGCCAAGAACGATCATTTCATGCTTAAGGTCAGCTCCATACTGATAATCAATCGATGAAGGCCTGGACGGATGCGGCGACTCCACCTTATTGCATGACAGGGCAACGAATGCCATAACCGCAAGAATCAAACTACCTCTCATAATCGTATCTTTTAATTACGGAGGCAAAGTTCCCCAGTATTATCCGTGTAAAGAAAAAGTATGCGGATAAATACAAAAATCGCCCATAGAGACATCTCTACGGGCGATTCCGTTATTAAAATTTAGCTTATTTTTTCAAAAAGTCAGCTAAATCATTGTATAGGTCTATCCTAGAAGAATGTGACGGTCTTCTGCTCAACAGCTGCAAGAAGGCTATTTGCCACGCGGCTCACACCAAAACGGAAGAGCTCCTTGTTCAGCCATTCCTTTCCAAGAATAGATGAAACGATCGAGTAGTAGCAAAGCGCATCAGCTGCTGAAGATATTCCGCCGGCAGGCTTGAAACCGATCTTCTTTCCTGTAGACTGATAATACTTTGCGATACACTCACACATTACATAAGCTGCAGCCGGAGTTGCATTCACATCCACCTTACCTGTTGATGTCTTGATGAAGTCAGCACCTGCCTCCATAGCGAGGAATGATGCATTTGCAATTGCCTCAGATGTGCGGAGAAGTCCTGTCTCAAGAATCACCTTAAGATGAACGTTTCTTCCCTGCTTTGCTGCAACAGCATCGATGCAGGCACGAACCTGACGGATTTCCTCAGCTGCCGCCTCGTAGTCACCATCAAGGAATGCGTTAAGAGCAAGAACGATATCAACCTCGTCAGCACCCTGCTCAACAGCGAGTTCGCACTCTTTGAGCTTAACTTCAAGGAAGCTCTGTGATGATGGGAAGCATGCAGACACGACAGTGATGTTGAAATCACACTTTCTTGTCTGATCTACTGTAGCTGCGAAATTAGGATAAACGCAAACCGATGCAGGAAGCGGCCACTCAGGATATGCCTGTCCGAAAGAATTTACCTTCTCAACGAACTTCTTCACTGAAGCAGGAGTATCATTGGTCCTCAATGTAGTGAGGTCCATCATTGAAAAGCACTCCTTGTACACATGCTCTGAAGCGACATTCTCCAGGTTTGCAGCAATAAGCTCAAGCGCTCTGCCCATGGCCTCCTGATCAGGAGCATAACCATACTTTGTAAGAAAATCTGCCATATATTTAAAATTTTAATTTTGAATCAACTATAATTGTCACCGGTCCGTCATTGACCAGTTCCACTTTCATATCTGCACCGAATATTCCTCGTCCCACACTCTTTCCTGACTGTTCTTCAACCAGTTTCATGAACTTCTCATAAAGAGGAACAGCAACATCCGGCTTTGCCGCCTTTATATATGAAGGCCTGTTTCCCTTGACTGTAGAGGCATATAGTGTAAACTGGCTTACAACAAGGATCTCACCATCCACATCCTTCACAGAAAGATTCATCACCCCATCCTCGTCATCAAATATCCTCATGGCCGCGAGCTTTCTGGCGCACCATTCCAGGTCTTCATCTGTGTCTTCATCGATAAAGGCAGCAAGAACCAGTAGTCCCTTGCCTATCTTCGACTCATACGCTTCTGCCGGCACTGAAACACTTGCACGCGTAACCCTCTGTATCACCAATCTCATACCTAACCTCTTATCTGTACATCAAACCCTTCATCTGTCAATGGCTTTACAAAAGCAGCCATCTCATCAACAGTATACTTCTCCAATGACTTGTCTGGAGTCTCCCGGTCGATAGTATAGACCATTACCTGACGCGGTTTCAGGTCTCGTACAATCTCTATCCATGCACTCAGAGCCTCAGGCGAGGCGGTGTCAAAGTCCGGAGACTTGAGGAACATCGTCTGAAGAATGAAATTTCCTCTGAACTGACGTAGGTTCTCCAGAACCTCATGCAGCTTGTATGTTCCGCAAGGCTTATTAATGCTCCTTATCAGGGAATCTGATGATGCATCAATCTTCAATATCGGATTATCCACCCTCATCAATGCCTCCGCAACAGGCTTGCGGCCTATCAGGGTTGCATTAGACAACACTGAAACCTTGGCTGAAGGAAAATACCTGTCACGCAGTCTGAGAGTCACGTCTATGATCTCCGGAAAATCCGGATTCATAGTCGGTTCTCCATTACCGGAAAACGTTATGGAATCAATCGGTGTTCCATCCTCTGCCGCACGGGAGATCTTCTCTGTCAATGCCTCCTCTACCTCCTGCAACCTTGGGAAACGTCTTTCCGCAATTCCATCCTTATTCCAGCCACATTCACAATACACACAATCGAAATTACATAGCTTGCCCTTGGACGGAAGTATATTCACTCCAAGAGAGGACCCCAGCCTGCGGCTGAAGATCGGTCCAAAAACTATGTCATCGAAATGCAGCATTATATTATTCTCTTCGAACGGCTGTCAGCTGTCACAAAGCCATTCTCGTCTATATCACTTATTCTGACCAATCCCGGTCTCTTTCCCGGAGCCAAAGTGCCCAAGACTGAGTCCTTTGACAAAAAACGTGCTCCATTCAATGATGCCCAGGTAAGGATTTCAGTCATAGGGACCTCAGGAAAATTTGAATGGAGACAATACATCTCCTTTACCATATCCAAGTCGTCATTACTTGAGAGCGAGTCTGTTCCCAATGCTATTGCCAGGCCGTTCTTCCTCATAAGTGAGATAGGAGGCAAAGCATTATGTATGAATATATTAGACAATGGACATATTGCCCAATATACATTTTTCATTACTTTTCCAGCAGCATCGATATCCTCCTGTTCCAGGCAGACATTGTGCACCAGAAGTATATGCTGCTCATATGGCGCAGGTGCCGCATCAGCAAGTCTGTCAAGGAAGTATTTCAGAGATGACTCTCCGGTTACAGGCGGAGTACTCATGCCGGAACGCTTACGGTTGTCATACATGGCTCCTGAGCCATACCTCAACAGATCCTCTTCCTCCTGACTCTCCTGAGAGTGATATGAAAGATAACCTTTCTCCAATCCTGCCGCCGCAGAGGCACTGAGAAGCTGAGGACTCATCGTATAGCACGAATGAGGGGTCGGTGCAGCATCAATATCAGCCTCGTCAGCAATCTCAGAAAGTTTCATGACATCCTGCATCACGCCCTCACACATGTGAGGCTCGCTTCCGAAGACCTCAAGGAAAGTCCTTGTATACATCTTATGGTCCTTCTTCACCTCGAATGACGAATCATCATTGCTGATGTCAGCCATCGCAGACACGCCATCCTCCCACATCTTGTCCATCCACTCACGTACGAGCTTTATCTTTGCATCTCTTCCAGCCCAATCTCTTAGCTCGTTGATCTGGTCAATGAAGCCTGCCATACCTGTTCCCTTGCGGAACTTCTTATGCAGATGCGAAAGTTCGACATGACAATGTGCATTCACAAAACCAGGGACAATTGCTCCCGGAGCCACCACCTCATCAGCATCACAAAGACCGGTGCTGATGATGCTTCCGTCTGCATCATCAAACTCGACATATCCCCTTCTGAGCGGCTCATGCGACTCAAGGGTATATACATACTCTGCGTTTACTCTTACTTTTGCCATATCTTTACTTTACTCTTGGAGCAGCCAGCTGCCTGTTCTTCTGAAAATCACGACGAAGGACTGAATCTCTGACCATCTTGGTCGATCTGGCATCCATTACTGTCGGCTTAAGCTCAGACGGCTTAAGAACCGGGGCTGAAGGGGCCTTTTCTGTAATTACCGCAGTATCAGCTACAACCAATGTATCTGCAATCGCCAGGGTATCTGTTGCAGGGATAGTATCATTCACTGCCAATGTGTCGGCTGATACTATCATACGTACACCTTCATAAATGGTATCTGTCCTGGCAACACGTCTGATGCTATACAGATTCATTATGCTATCCCATGCTACATCTATGCTGTCAGAATAGTTCCAGAGTCCATCCTCCGGAATATCTTCAAGAAACATCTGCATCTCAGGGAAAACAAAATCTGCAATATTCTTCAGCTTCTCCAATCTGGCAAGCTCTACCTGCTTAAGCTGTAGCTCCTTGATGCGGTCATCCAGAATCTCACCTGTCGTCCTCAAGATTCTTGAGAATCTTTCAGGGTCATTCATATAATGATCCACGCTGTACTGATAATCCTCCGAAGTATATCCATACTGCTCAAGAATCGGCTCATAGACGAGAGACGTGTCAGCTATTGTACGGAGTTTCGGAGTAGCCTGGATCCACTGGTCAGTCATGAACATCTCAGCATATATCTTTGCCATCTTGGCACGCGGAATGACCCTCACACGATCCCTTCTGCAGGACGGTGCAAGAACAACCAGTGCTACAAACAGCAGCAATATATGACACAGACGCCTTCTCATAATTATCTCAATGTTGCTCCAAATTCATTCTGGAATGTAGAGAGGAGCTTGCTCATTACCTTCTCCACATCGTTGTCAGTCAAGGTCTTATCAAGATCCTGGAGCACAAAGCTAAGTGCATACTGCTTCTTGCCTTCAGCGATCTTGTCGCCTCTATATACGTCAAACAGGCCGACCTGCTTGAGAAGCTTCTTACCAACGCGGAATGCGCTCTTGCGAAGGTCAGCAT
>JAEIGA010010569.1_pt1 | contig 13996 bp, 13 predicted proteins | sample 9270691 | NCBI WGS metagenome assembly JAEIGA01 (sample SAMN17057246, study PRJNA624740) | gut metagenome | biome: biome; isolation source: fecal sample | host: Bos grunniens | place: China: Xizang | collected 2019 | reverse complement strand
GACTCAAAGCGCATATATGTGCAGGTTTTGGACCGTGCGCAGGAGAATGTCGCACTCAACTCTTACGACGCCTCAACGGGCGAGAAGATTGCCACAATTCTGACCGAGCATAACGACCTTTATGTCGAGCCGCAGCACGACCTTGTATGGCTCGGCGATGGTTCTGGCCGCTTTATCTACTCGACCAACAACCGCGACGGCTATTTCAATCTCTACCTTTGCGACGATAACGGCAATGTGGAGCGTCTGACAAATACCGATGCCGATGTAAAGTATGTAGGTCAGAACGAGAAATATGTGTTCTACACCTCAGCCGAGGTTTCTCCCGTGGATAACCACCTCTTCAAGGTCGAGCTAAAAACCGGCACGCAGACACGCCTCACACCGACCGAGGGCTGGCACAACATTTCGATGAGCAAAAGCGGAAAATATTTCCTCGACAACTACTCTTCGCTCAATGTTCCACGCGTCATTGATTTGGGCCGTACAGATGGCAAAACAGGCCGCGAGTTGTTCCGCGCTCCCGACCCAACCGAGGGTTATAACTTCCTACCCATCGAACTCGGCACGGTAAAGAGTGCCGATGGCAAGTATGACAACTATTACCGCCTGATTAAGCCCATGAACTTCGACCCCGAGAAGAAATATCCCGTAATTCTTTATGTATACGGAGGTCCTCATTCTCAGATGGTTAAAAACACCTATCAGGCACAACTGCGTCGCTGGGAGATGCTTATGGCGCAGCGTGGTTATGTGGTTTTTGTAATGGATAACCGAGGTACATCGAATCGTGGTGCCGACTTCGAGAAGGCAATCCATCGCCAGTGCGGCCAATGCGAGATGCAGGACCAGATGGCAGGTCTGGATTGGTTGCTTTCGCATGAGTGGTGCGACCGCGAGCGTGTGGGTGTTCACGGCTGGAGCTATGGTGGCTTTATGACCATTTCACTCATGACAAACTACCCCGAGGTGTTCAAAGTAGGTGTTTCGGGTGGCCCCGTAATCGACTGGAAGTGGTATGAGGTGATGTATGGCGAGCGCTACATGGACAACACCCACAACAACCCCGAGGGCTTCGAAAAGACCTCACTTATCAACAAGGCAAAGGATTTGAAGGGTAAGTTGCTTATTTGCCAGGGAGCCATCGATGGCACTTGCGTATGGCAGCACTCATTGAGCTTTGTGCAGGAGTGTATCAAGCACCATATTCCGGTTGATTATATGCCCTACCCCACAGCCGAGCACAATGTCTTTGGTCGCGATGCAGTGCACCTTTACGACAAGATAACCTCATATTTCGTAGAGAATCTGTAATCCCCCCCCCGATAGAATCTCAACATAGAAGCTGCCGGAATGTGCTATTCCGGCAGCTTCTTTTGTATACCTACATCACAATCATTTCCGACATATTTTACCTCAAAACAGACACAATAATCGGCGAAAAAATGTGCTAAAAAATGTATATACATTTTGGTCAAACCATTTTTTATTGCTAACTTCGCAATGAAAATATACAAAACCAATTTATTAATAAATTTTAACATATTATCACCTATGAATCTATTATTTATCGGCGGATTGGGCGCAACCGAAATTTTTCTTATCGTACTTGCACTTTTGCTTCTGTTTGGCGGTAAAAAACTGCCTGAGTTGATGCGTGGCGCCGGTCGTGGTATTCGCGAGTTCAAAGATGCTGTAAATACAGCCACTTCGGACGAGAAGAAAGAGGATAAAAAAGAGGATAACGAGTAACGCAACCCGATGAGCAACCAGCCAATCAACGACAATGCCGATATGACCTTCGGTGAGCATCTTGACGAACTGCGCAAGATTCTCATGCGTGTCATTGGTGTATTTGTGGTTTTGACTATCGCGATGTTCTCGATAAAGGGCATCGTACTCGATGTGGTATTTGCTCCTATCCGCGAGGGTTTCCCGACCAATCGCTTCTTTGCGTGGCTGGCCGAGGTATTGAATTCGGAGGCTCTGAACATTCATCCCGAGAACATCGGCCTCTACAACAACAAGATGGCCGGGCAGTTTATGCTCCACATCAAGAGTTCTATCATCGGAGCTTTTGTCATCTCGTTTCCCTATCTGATTTGGGAGTTGTGGCTCTTTGTCAAGCCCGCCATCCCGCCACATCAGCGTCGTCGCAGCATTCGCTATGTTGTCGAGACGCCTATTTGGTTTTTATTGGGTCTGTTGTTTGGCTATTATGTGATTGCTCCGCTGGCAATCAATTTCCTGGGCAATTACGAGGTGAGCGACCAAATCAACAACATAATCGAGGTAAACTCTTTTATGTCGACTGTGATGGGTACATCGTTTGCCGCCGCCGTAGCCTTCCAGTTGCCGTTGCTTATCCGCCTGCTGGCGACAATAGGCATAATGACAGCCGAAGGTATGCGCCAATATCGCAAAGTGGCCGTTGTGGTGTTGCTGGTATTTGCCGCCATCATCACTCCGCCCGATGTGGTGAGCCAGGTGCTCATCTTCATTCCTTGCTATGCGCTATATGAGTATGGCATTCGCATAGCCGCAAAGATTGAGGCTCAAAAGGCCAAGGAGGAGGCCGAATACCAAGCCCAAATGCAACAGGAGCAAGATGCAACGCAAGAAAATGACGATAACATAGCGGAGAGTGAGGCCATCTCGAAAGAGGAAAGCGAAATGGAATAAATGCCACACGCTGTTACATTGCAATTTACCAAACGCGCAGAGCCGCGCAACGGTAAATAATTATTAGACAGGCCGTTACTCGATAAAAGGATATAATCTGGCGATTACTAAATATTTAACAAGATAGGTTTTCGCAAACTATTTAGTTTATTTTGCATAAACTACTAATTTGAGGAAACAGCAATATATAGACAACAGATAAGAGAATGGACCGCTTGGGATTTTTTAAGCATGGACTATCGTCGGTAATGGAGGCAGCACAAGCCGTCGTAGGCTTGAAGAAGGCCGCCGAGACTTTTACCGAGGTGGTAGACGAGGCGTTAAGAGATATATCCCCGGGTTTAGGACTCTATCTGCCATCTATCGATGCAGCGATGTACGACTCACCCTCCGGAACGCTCTACGAAGTGGGACAGATGGGATACACGAAGGTCGAGGCAGGATGCTACTACGAAGGTACCGTATATGGAGTTAAGCCCGAGGAGTTTCTGCAAATGGCCAAGTCTTCGGGATTAAAAGTTTTGGGGCTACACCTCAACAAGTTCTATGAAAAAGAGAGCCAACCTCAAGAGTCGGAGCCGACAGAGCAAGCAGAAGGCGACATCGCCACAGCGGAGGCACCATTTTTAGGCCCCACGATTACCGCATGGTGGGAAAAGGCTTTGGATTGTGCCCGAGTGATGAATTGCCGATTTGTCACGATGTCAAAATTCCCCGAGGAGGTATCGGAGCAGACGATTGAGGAGTATGCCGAGTATTTCAACCTTGTGGGAGCTATGGCCAAAGAGCGAGGCATACAATTCTGTTTCCACCCCTCAAAGGCGGAGTTGCAACCGCGTGACGAGAGCTCGATTTTCGAGGAGTTGGCAAAGAGGTGTCATAAGGAGCTGGTATGGTTCGAACTTGACTCTTTTGATGCTCACAAAGCGGGAGCCGACCTATGCAAAACGATACAACTACACGCCGATAGGGTTATCGCCTTGCATCTGCACGACTACGACATCACTTGCGAGAGTGGCAAGATTGACTTTAACAAGATTATGAGTCAGGCCGCGAAGAGCAAGATTGAAGAGGTTTTCGTCGAGGTGAGGAGTTTCCCTCTGCCACCTCAAAATTGCGCCGAGCGCAGTCTACGCAATGTAGAGATGCTCGACAGCGTAAAAATATAGAGAACGAGGGAGAACGAAGGAAACGCGTAAGCGCGTTAAGGATATAGAGAACGAAAAAACGCAAATAAGATATACAATATCTAAAAACTATTTATTAACCTAAATACTACAGTTATGTCTAAAAAAATTTCAAGAGCTGATTTTCTGAAGACCTCAGCAACAGGTCTGGCAGCTATGACTGTTGTCCCATCAAATGTTATGGGTGCAGCATTTGGACACAAGGCTCCATCTGACAAGCTCAACATCGCCGGTGTTGGTATCGGTGGTCGTGGTGCAGGCGTTTTGAAAGGCCTCGAGAAGGAGAACATCGTAGCTTTGTGCGATACCGATTGGAAGTATGCACAGGGCACATTCAACCGCTATGCTAAGGCAAAGCGTTTCTGGGATTGGCGCGAGATGTACGACAAAATCGGCAACGAGATTGATGCCGTAATGTGTGCTACTGCCGACCACTCACACGCATTGGTATCTGCATGTGCAATGGAGATGGGTAAGCATGTATATTGCGAGAAGCCATTGACACACTCTGTTTACGAGTCTCGTCTTTTGACTAAGCTCGCCGAGAAGAATGGCGTTGCTACACAGATGGGTAACCAGGGTTCTTCAGATGACGGCGTACGCCTTATCTGCGACTGGATTTGGAATGGTGAGATTGGTGAGGTTACTCGCGTAGATGCCTTCACCGACCGTCCTATCTGGCCTCAGGGCTTGATGCGTCCTTCAGAGGTACATCCTATTCCCGATACATTGAATTGGGATTTGTTCCTCGGCCCTGCGAAGTATCGTCCATACAATAATGTTTACCAGCCTTGGAACTGGCGTGGTTGGTGGGACTTTGGTACAGGCGCACTGGGTGATATGGCTTGCCACATCCTCCACCCTGCATTCAAGGCTCTTCAATTAGGTTCTCCTACAAAGGTAGAGGGTTCTTCAACTGCACTTTTGACAGATTGCGCTCCACAGGCACAGTATGTAAAGTATACTTTCCCCGCACGCGGCAAGAAGGACAAGGTGAAGCTTCCTGAGGTTGTTGTAAACTGGTATGATGGCGGTTTGATGCCTCCTCGTCCCGAGGGTTTGCCAGCAGGTAAGAACCTCAACGATGCAGGTGGTTGCACAATCTTCTACGGAACAAAGGATACCCTCATCTGCGGTTGCTATGGCCGTAATCCTTACCTCGTATCAGGTCGTGTTCCTAAGGCTCCCGAGCGCGCTCGCAAGGTTGAGCTCACTCACTACGAGGATTGGGTTCGCGCATGTAAGGAGGACAAGACTACTCGTCTTAAGTCTATTTCAGACTTCTCGGAGGCAGGTCCATTCAACGAGATGGTTGTAATGGGTGTATTGGCAGTTCGCTTGCAGTCATTGAACCGCGTATTGGAGTGGGATGGTCAGAACATGAAGTTCACCAACATCAATCCTGATGAGAATATGCGTATCATGATTGAGGATGGCTTCTCTATCGAGGACGGTCACCCAACATTCAACAAGACTTATACCGACCCAATTAACGCTTTGCAGTTTGCAAACGAGATGATTAAGCACAACTACCGTGCGGGTTGGGATACCTTGTTGCCCGAGATGCCAAAATAGTTGATTTTAATTAAAAAAACAATAAAAGAAATGAAGAAGATTTTGTTTATGGCAGCTATGCTTTCATCAGCAATTTTAGCAAGCTGTGGTGGTCAGGAAGTAGACCCCAACACCAAGGTTTTGTTCGACGGTACTTCACTCGAGGGCTGGAGAGGTTATGGCAAGGATCATGTTCCCGCTCGTTGGGTTATCGAGGACGGCTGTTTGAAGTTCAACGGCTCTGGTGGCGGTGAGGCACAGACAGGCGAGGGTGGTGATATCATCTTCGACGAGAAGTTCAAGAACTTCGAGCTCACTTTCGAGTGGAAGATTTCTAAGGGTGGTAACTCTGGTGTATTCTACTTGGCACAGGAGATTGAGGGTCAGCCTATCTATATCTCTGCTCCCGAGTATCAGATTCTCGACAACGAGAACCACATCGACGCAGGTCTTGGCGTAGACGGTAACCGCAAGTCGGCTTCACTCTACGACATGATTCCCGCAAAGCCTCAGAACTCAAAGGGTTGGGGTGAGTGGAACACTTCAAAGATTGTATGCTACAAGGGTACTGTTGTTCACTACCAGAACGATGTTCCCGTATTGGAGTATCACTTGTGGACTCCACAGTGGACCGAGATGCTTCAGAAGTCAAAGTTCTCTCAGGCTGCTTGGCCTTTGGCATTTGACCTTTTGAACAACTGCGGTGGCGAGAACCACGAGGGTTACATCGGTTTCCAGGATCATGGCGACGATGTATGGTATCGCAACATCAAGGTTAAGGTTTTGGAGTAATTCAATTTCAATACCAAATAAAAACTGCCGGCAAAAACCGGCAGTTTTTTTATTCTTATACCACAAAGAAAGACTATCACTCCTGAATCTTATATCTCGACGGAGAGATTCCCACCCTCTGCTTAAAATACTTTCCGAAGAAGGATTGCGACACAAAATTCATCTTTTCAGCAACATCCCCTACGCCCAAATCGGACTGCAGCAACAACTCTTTGGCTCGGCGCACGACAGCCTCATCAACAATCCTCAAAGCGCTCTTACCGGCCTGCGTACGGCATATTATAGAGAGATATTTGGAACTTATGCCCAATTTAGAAGCATAGAACTCCACGCTACGCTCTCGCTCACAATTCTCGGCAAGCAACATCATAAATTCCTTAAACAACAACTCGCTACGAGATGTTTTTTTAGTTGTCACAACATCCGACCCGCATAGATTGAGTACAGACATCAAAGCGTAGAAAAATGCCGAAAACAACGACGCCTCAACCCTGCCCACATAAGCAAAACTTGAACACTCCGCCATTCTCGACAATGGCATGGCTATATCATGCAGACTGCCAATCGCAGCAGCATCCAACGCCAAGCATGGCTTCACACGAAACATCATACGCGCAGTGACAAAATCGCCAAGATTCACATTTATACTCTCTAAAAACTGTCGTGAATAATAGACCGCATAGCCCCGACAAGCCTTGCTTAGCTTCAGCGTCGTCAATCGAGAGTCCTCATTTAGAAGAAATATCGAATCTCGATGGATTTCAAAATATCGGCTGTTAATCTCGGCCTTTGCGGTACCATGACACACAACACCTACCACCACACCATCCCTAAACTCTCCTTCGGCATACTCATGCTGAAAACAGACCAAAGAGAGCATGGCATAATGCTTGGAGCGAATGCCACAACTACACAATCCTTCACATGCCATGCGACCAGTCTTGAGATTATCACCTGTTGAGGTCTTTGTTGTTGCCATACAATATCTTTTAATATTTAAGAATATCCTTTCTCTACACAATATCTTTATCGGACGGACACACGACATTTAATGCCCCATGCAGACAGCTAACCCTCATCGGAAAGCGTCCACCACTCTGCCCATCCACATCGGTATCCACATCTATGGGCGCAAAAAGTCTCAGCTGACTTGTACGCAGACATTTCACTGCGCGCGTCCTTATGCCCAACATATAAAAGAGCATATCCGTTGCCGACTGAAGCAGCGTATCGCGCTTTCGTAAGAACAGGCAATCGAATACCCCATCCCTCAAACTTGACCGCCGAGCCAACGGCATGCGTCCCGCCGTTTCACCATTAAACACCAAGCCCAGAAGTGTTGGATAATAGAACTCCTCGGCATCTGTTTTAATAGTTAAAGGTATACCATGCAATCGCCGCAACTCCTTAATTGCCGATATGCCGTATGCCATGCGACCGACACGATGTTTCAATACATTTGGAGTATGTTGCGAAGTTGTAGTAAAAATACCAAAACTGAAGATGTTGATAAAATATTTTATCTCGCTACAACTATCGCCTATATGCTCTATTTTGCCGCAATCAATCTTCGCGACCACTCCCGAAGCAATTTGCCGAGCAGCCTTCAGCATATTGCACGACATGCCTATTGCCCCTGCAAAGTCATTTGCCGTACCGGCAGGAATCACAGCCAATGCAACACTCAATTCTTTGGTCATCAAGGCATTGACAACATAATTAATCGTACCGTCGCCACCTGCAACAACCGCCAAATCCACATCTTCCCATCCGTCAAAGGGGTTACGGTCAAACATAAGCCGTATGGGCGTTAAATCGTACTCCACATCATTAAAAATCCTAATGATATGATGAATATTTCGCTCTATCTCCCCCTTCCCCGCCTGGGGATTATATAGTAAAATAGCCCGTTTCATATAATCCAATGCACAATTTCACAGACGCCTAAATCGCATGATAATCCTCCACATACTTCAACGCCGGAGCCAACGCTTTGGAATAATAGACCTCGAAATCATCGCCCTCGCCAGCCGTAATGAAATAGACCTTTATACCTTGCTCGGCCAACTGCTTTGCAACCTCGATAGCACGCTCCTTGCCTAATGCCATAAACATGGTACACAAGGCATCTGCTTCGGCGCAAGTCGAAGCAATGACCGTTGCCGACAATAGCTCGGTAGTAACACTATATCCTGTACGCGGGTCTATCGTATGGGCAACCTTTCGCCCCTGTGCATCGATATAATAGCGACGGTAATTACCCGATGTGGCCATAGCACAATCCGACAACGAAACAACCTGCTGGACATGGGCTCCGGGGGTATTATTGCCCTCAAATGGAGTCTCAACACCTACACGCCAAGCCCCGCCTTTAGGATTCACTCCACGGCAATTCACCTCGCCGCCTATATCCACCATATAGTTCTCAACACCCAATTCATCCAACTCCGCAGCAGCCAAATCCACAACATAACCTTTGGCTATAGAGTTGAAATCGAGTTGCACTCGACTATCCGCCTTAACTAATCTGTTATTCGAAATACGGATTTTATCAAAACCAACAAACTCCATAATCGAGTCTACATTAACTCGTGCATCGGGATTCTTTCCGGCAAAACCATACGCCTCAACCAGAGGTTTTACCGTAACATCATAGGCCCCTTCCGATATTTTATATATCTTCTCGGCGAGTGTCAAATTATATATTATATGTCTATCCAAGCTATCTGTTTCGCCCCTATTTACACGACTTAAAAGCGATTTTTCATCAAAAATAGACATAGAAGATTTAGCCTCTTCGTCTATTTTCATCATACATTCGTATAGTTGCTGAGAAGGCAAATCCGTATCGGCACTCACCTGAAAAAATGTACCGAGCATAGCCCCCTCAACCCTGCGATATTCATTGTTTTTTTCAGAGCATGACGACGCCATTCCAAGGCACAAAAACAACACAAAAAAGTTAAAATAATATCTCTTCATATAGGCATTTTTTATCTAATTTTTTACCCTATTCAACCTCCAATTGGGCGCACTCGACAAATATAACATTTTCAAAGTTTCACCGCAAGAAAGCTTGTACAAAGATACGAATTTTTGCCTAAAACCACCCATTAGTAACCAAAACAGCAAAAAAGCCGTCCATAAAGCATCTTTTTCTATATGAAAAATTTGTCTCTTAATGAAATTAAGACTATTTTTGTCGCACGCTCCGGTGTTATTCACGGTAAGGGGAATGCATTGTGGAGTGGAACCAGGGTTCGAGCCGTTCTGGGATAATGGCGGCGAGGCCCATAAAATCTTATTTTTTTATGGCTTATTTAACAGCAGAGAAAAAGCAAGAGCTTTTCGGTAAGTACGGCAAGTCTAACACTGACACTGGTTCTCCAGAGAGCCAGATCGCGTTGTTTTCGTACCGTATCAGCCACCTTACTGAGCACCTCAAGAACAACAAGCACGACTTCGGTACCCAGCGCGCACTTTTGCGCTTGGTAGGTAAGCGTCGCCATTTGCTCGAGTACTTGAAGGAGGTTGATATCGAGCGCTACCGCGCTATTATCAAAACTCTTAACCTCCGTAAGTAATACGAGGTGGAGAACGGGGTTGCCTGGAACAGCCGACAACCCCTATTCTTTTTGAAATTTTCAGGACGAAAGAAACAAATATAATTTTTAGGACGATTTTTATTGACGATTTAATTTTATGGAAGAAACAAAGTTGTACAACGCCGTACAGAAAGAGATTACGCTCGCCGATGGTCGTGTTATCACGATTGAGACAGGTAAGTTGGCAAAGCAGGCCGACGGTGCCGTTGTTGTAAAGATGGGCGATACAATGTTGCTCGGTACGGTTGTAGCCGCAAAGGATGCAAAAGAAGGAACAGATTTCATGCCTCTTCAGGTAGAATACAAGGAGAAGTTCGCATCATGCGGACGCTTCCCCGGAGGCTTTATGAAGAGAGAGGGTAAGGCAAGCGATGCAGAGATTTTGGTAGCTCGATTAATCGACCGCGCATTGCGTCCATTGTTCCCCTCGGATTATCACGCAGATGTATTCGTTACAGTAAACCTCATCTCGGCAGATAAGGACATCCAGCCCGATGCATTGGCAGGTTTGGCTGCTTCAGCCGCTTTGGCAGTGTCGGACATCCCATTCGGTGGCCCTATTTCAGAGGTTCGTGTAGCTCGTATCAATGGTGAGTATGTCATCAACCCCAACTTCTCACAGATGGCCGATGTAGATTTGGATATCATGGTGGGTGGTACTATCGACAACATCTTGATGGTCGAGGGTGAGATGAATGAGGTATCTGAGGAGGTTATGCTCGGTGCCATCAAATTCGCTCACGAGGAGATTAAGAAGCACTGCGCCGTTCAGATTGAGCTTTCAAAGGAGCTCGGCAAGGATGTAAAGCGTACTTACTGCCACGAGAATAACGACGAGGAGTTGCGCCAGCAGATTATCTCGGAGCTCTACGACAAGGCTTATGCTATCGCAACAAGTGGTAGCGCAAAGCACGAGCGCGCAGAGGCTTTCGAGGCTTTGGAGGCAGAGTTCGCTGCTCGTTTTACCGAGGAGGAGTTGGAGGAGAAGGCTCCACTTATTCACAAATATTTCCACGATGATGTACAGAAGATGGCTATGCGCAATATGATTCTCGACGAGGGTAAGCGCTTGGATGGCCGTCGCACAGACGAGATTCGCCCCATCTGGTGTGAGGTAGGTTACTTGCCCGCAGCACATGGTTCTGCAATCTTTACTCGTGGTGAGACACAGTCACTCACAACCGTAACTTTGGGTACCAAGCTCGACGAGAAGATGATTGACGAGGTTTTGGTTCAGGGCACCGAGAAGTTCACCTTGCACTACAACTTCCCTCCATTCTCTACTGGCGAGGCTCGTCCCGCACGCGGTGTAAGCCGTCGTGAGATTGGTCACGGTCACTTGGCTTGGCGCGCATTGAAGCCTATGATTCCCACAGGCGAGGCTATGCCTTACGCTTTGCGCGTAGTATCAGATATTCTGGAGTCAAACGGCTCTTCATCTATGGCTACAGTATGTGCCGGCACTTTGGCATTGATGGATGCCGGTGTAAAGATTAAGAAGCCGGTATCAGGTATCGCAATGGGTCTTATTTCAGATTCTGCAACAGGCCGTTGGGCTGTATTGTCTGACATCTTGGGCGATGAGGACCACTTGGGCGATATGGACTTCAAGGTGACAGGTACAGCTGATGGTATCACCGCAACACAGATGGATATCAAGGTTGACGGTTTGTCATACGAGGTATTGGCTACAGCTTTGGAGCAGGCTCGCAAGGGTCGTATGCACATCTTGGGCAAGATTACCGAGACTATCGCTGAGCCACGCGAGGATTACCGTCCATTCGTTCCCCGCATCGTACAGATTCAGATTCCCAAGGACTTCATTGGTGCTGTTATCGGTCCTGGCGGTAAGGTTATTCAGGATATCCAGAAGACTACAGGTACCACAATCACCATCACCGAGAATGACGAGTGCGGCGTAGTGGATATCTTCGGTGTAGACAAGGAGGCGTTGGATGGCGCACTTGCTCGCATCAAGGGTATTGTAGCTGTTCCCGAGGTAGGTGAGGTTTACGATGGTACCATCAAGAGTATCGTTGCTTTCGGTGCTTTCGTAGAGATTCTTCCGGGCAAGGAGGCTCTGTTGCACATCTCGGAGATTGACTACAAGCGTTTCGAGACTATGGAGGAGACCGGTTTGAAGGAGGGTGACAAGATTGAGGTTAAGCTCATCGGCGTAGACCCCAAGACCAACAAATATAAGCTTTCACACAAGGCTTTGATGCCCAAGCCCGAGGGTTGGGTAGAGCGCGAGCGCAAGCCTCGTGAGGGTGGCCGTCCTCGTCACGATAAGAACGACAAGGATTCTCACAAGAAGTAAACAACACAATAAACACAATAAAAAAAACACTATTTAACACCAAAAAATTATGAAAAACGTATTGAATTTTGTTGCAGTAGCAGCTTTCGCATTTGCGTTGACAGGCTGTAACTGCTTTGGCAAGATGGCCAAGAATCAGGATGAGGTGAGCATCAGCTGCACTCCCGAGGTTCTCGTTCTTAACAATGGCACAGTTGAGGCTGATGTAACTGTTAAGTTCCCAGTAGAGTACTACAACCAGAAGGCTGTGTTGAAGGTTACTCCCGTTATCGTATTCGAGGGTGGCGAGGTTGCAGGTGCAACTAAGTACTTCCAGGGTTCTAAGGTTGATGAGAACTACACTGTTGTAGACAAGTCTATGGGCGGTGAGTACACTCTTCATGTAGAGTTCCCATACGACGCACGCATGGCGAAGAGCGAGCTTCAGCTTCAGGTTGAGGTTAAGTGCCCTTCAGGCAAGTGCAAGGAGTTCACTTTGGTAAATGCTAACACTGGCGCACTTCCTACAAAGGAGGAGAAGGCTGCTTTGGCTGCTGGTGGCGCAGAGGCTGCTGCTATCAAGAAGGCATTTGGTTACACTGTAGCTGTTGGTGTAAACACACTCCAGAGCGATTTGGACTACTCAGCTGTAATGGACAACACTGCTAACAACTACAAGAATGTTACTACTGTTGTAACTAAGGCTGACATCGTTTACGCTATCAACTCTTCACGCGTATCAAAGAAGGCTACCGAGACTGAGGATTTGAAGGCATTTGTTGAGAATGTTGTAGCACAGCTCGCTAACGACCGTGCAACTCAGAACCTCTTCGTAAACGGTTACGCTTCACCCGATGGTCCTGAGAAGTTTAACGACAAGCTTTCTAACGCTCGTTCTGAGTCTGGTCACAAGGCTGCAAGCAAGCTTTTGGCTGAGACAGGCGTAGAGTTGGACGCTGCTTCTTACGGTGAGGACTGGGAAGGCTTCAAGGAGTTGGTTGCTGCTTCTAACATCGAGGATAAGGAGATTATCCTTCAGGTTTTGGGCCGCTACGAGTCATCTGTACAGCGCGAGGCTGAGATTAAGAACATGTCTGCAGTATTTACAGCTTTGAAGAAGGAGATTCTTCCTCAGTTGCGTCGTGCACAGGTTGTAAACAGCACAGATATCAAGGGTAAGACCGATGCTGAGATGAAGGCTTTGGTTGAGGCTGGCAATTTCGAGGCTCTCGATTTGGAGGAGTTGCTCTATGTTGCTGACAATGTTTTGGAGTGCGCAAAGTGCGAGGCTACCGTTTTGGATTACGCTGCTAAGACATACAACGACGCTCGTGCTTACAACAACTTGGGTGTAGCTTACGCTAAGTTGGGTGAGGCTGAGAAGTCTTTGGCTGCATTCGAGAAGGCTGCTGCTTTGGGCTTGGCTGACAGCAAGCTCAACGACAACCTTGCATTGGCAAACCTTGCAAATGGTAATGTAGAGAAGGCTAAGCAGTATGCTGCTGCCGCTGAGGCTGACGCTAAGGCAATGGTAGAGGCTGCTCAGGGTAACTACAACGCTGCAGCTACTGCAGTTGAGGGTTACAACGCTGCTATCGCAAATGTTATGAACAACGACCTTACAGCTGCTAAGAAGGCTATCGCTGCTGACGCAACTGCAAAGGCTGACTACCTCCGCGCAGTTATCGCTTCTAAGGAGGGTGACTTGGAGACTGCAAAGGCTCAGTTGAAGAGCGCAGTTGCTAAGGACGCTGCTTTGGCAGAGAAGGCTGCTAAGGATGTAAACCTTGCAAACTTGTTCGCAAGCGGTTTCGCTCTCTAATCAATAGCGAAAAATAATTTCAAGGGTGTCCAACTATTGGGTTGCGACACCCTTT
>JAEIGA010010568.1_pt1 | contig 13997 bp, 11 predicted proteins | sample 9270691 | NCBI WGS metagenome assembly JAEIGA01 (sample SAMN17057246, study PRJNA624740) | gut metagenome | biome: biome; isolation source: fecal sample | host: Bos grunniens | place: China: Xizang | collected 2019 | reverse complement strand
GAGACCGATTATACATATGAGCAGGAGTTCGTGCTCTCAAAGACTGATGAGTGGACTGAGTGTACCATTACATTCAATCTGCCAGAGATCATCAAGGCGAATCCAGGCAAGAGCTTCGAGAAATGTGCGATCTTCATCAATATCGTACCTGAAACCGATCCGGCAAATGCTAACAAGACAATGAGATGCCTTGTCAATATCGACGATGTTTCAATGGAGGTGGTAGAATAATTATAAACATATAAACGTATGAAAACTAACACAATTTCGGAGAGCTTGAAATACTGCTCTCCTGTATGCGAGACTATCGTATGCGAAGAAATGACTCCACTTTGTGTTTCGGGACTGGATGGCTCTGGCTCTTCAGAGAATTTTGACGAATCTGATTATGGATGGCAGGTAAAATAATGACGGTCATGAAGAAGTTTATAAGCATTTTTGCAATGGCTCAGATGATAATCTGGTCATGCGTTAAGCCGGAAATCGATACTCCTGCTACAATTATTCCTGATTCTGACGATGTTGTGTTCTCAGCTACAGTTGAGGCAACAAAGGCTGCTCCTGCTGCTGGCGGAGTGGTTACATGGACAATGGACGACCAGATCGGAGTGTATGACGGAACCAGCTATGTACAGGCAACAGTCCTCAGCGTAGATGGTGGAAAGATCACCTTCTCAGCAAATGTCAACCCTTCGGCGGACAAGTATATTGCAGTGTCTCCATACCAGATGGCCCTTACCGATAACGGTCAGTTCACAATGGATGGCGAAAATGTAAAGCTCGCAACAAGCGCTTCAGTGCAGGCCGCTGGTCAGCAGGTGGTAAGCGTTGCTGCTGTGGCATCTTCAACCGAGACTTTCGCTTTCAAGAACGTAGGCAACCTCCTCCGTTTCAAGGTTAATAAGGCTGCGGTGAAGCAGGTGAAGATCACAGGCGCTGCAGGTACAGAAAAGATAGCAGGTGTGGTATCTGTAAACCCATCTACAGGTGCAGCTACTGGTACTCTTACAGAGACATCTATCATTGCTGCTGTTACTCCTGGCGTGGACAACTTCATAGCTCTTGCTCCTGGCGTATCTCTTCCTGACGGCTTTGTGATCACCCTCTACGGTGACCAGATCAGCGAGGCTGGATACGAAGGAGAAGTGTCTTCAAAGGCTGCAATCGACTTCACAGGTGACAACTCAAGAAACAAGATGCTCAACCTCGGCACCATCGACGGCTGGATTGACAACTATAAACTCTGGCAGGCAGGCAAGCCGATTACTGTCGCAGGCGTAGAGCTTACTAAGGAGAGCACAGGACATGCTGGAACACTTCTTCCTGCCACTGCTGCTGACATAAATATGTATGATTATCTATATGGTAAGAAAGGAGCATTTTTCCTTGAAACATCATCAGGATACAAATATACCAGCAGTACCTTCATTAATTTCGGTAAAACGAATGAAGAAATGGATGTCCTTCTTATCAGCCGCTATGACAACGCTCCAGTAATATTCAACCCGGGACAGCGATTCTCGCTTGTGAGAGGAAATGTGTACATGAAGGGTATTGAGTTTGATTTAAGCACAAGTGGGGCAAACTATATGTTTGTAACAAATGGTTATGTTTATGGTAACCTCCACATCGATCACTGTAAGATCACTCTTCATTCTGGAGATAACTTCTTGTACTGCAATGGTACCGGACAGTTGGGAGCAAAGAGTGTCAGAGTTGTCAATTCCAAGATCAAGTCCACTCATACTGCCAGAATTGCTTTCGTTAACGTATCGTCTTCATTCAAGCAGCTCGATAACATCAAGGAATTTACCATTGAAAACAATGTCTTCTATAATGAAAATGCAGATGGTGCTATTTCATTGATAGAAGGTACTATGAATCAGCCAAGCAGCGGAAATAATCAGGAAACAGCTGTCAAGATAGTCGGTAATACATTCTTCAATATGAGGGGAACAAATACGTACCTCTCAAATTATTCGCTTGCATCATTGGATATTACTGATAACATTTTCTATTCTCAGACTAATGTAACAGGTGAATATTCTCATATGATAAAATCAGTTAATGCTGAAGTGGAATATCCATATACGATTGACAGGAATATTTCTAATCTGTCAAAACTGTATTGGTTCAATCCATACCAGGCTGGAGCATACAAGGAATTAGGAAAATTTGTAGATAGGACAGATGCCAATTTCTTTGAGACAGCTGACGCAGTGAATGGAATCTTCATCCCGACTGAAGCATACGCATCATATGGTGCAAAACAATAATACAACACGATGAGCAATCTGCTTACAATAATTCTTACTGCAGTTCTCGGTATCGGCTGTCCGCTGGTACCGAGACCGCAGTCTTATAGTCCGGTAGAGGAGCAGTATGTTCTCAAGGACAATGTCGTGATAACATATGATCAGGTGTGCAAGCCGCAGGCAGAACTTCTGCAGGGCGAGCTTCTGCATCATCTCGGCCTTACTTCCATCCTGACTCCGTCTCAAGGCGGAAAGGCTGAAGAAGGCATTATTTTGAAGGAAGGTCCTAAGAACTGGAGTCCGGAGCAATATGCCTTGGATATGTCTTCTGAAGGGGTGGTCATCACGGCTAATGCAAAAGGTGGTTATGTGTATGGAGTCATGTCGCTTCTCCAGTTGGCTCGCCTGTCTCAGGACAAGGACGGCAAGGTGGTGATGGACTGCTGGAAGATATCCGATAAGCCGAGATATCAGTGGCGAGGCTTCATGCTCGACGAAGCACGTCATTTCTGGGGCAAGAAGAAGGTAAAGCAGCTTCTGGACTGGATGGCGATGTACAGGATGAACCGTTTCCATTGGCATCTTTGTGACGAGCCCGGCTGGAGAATCGAGATCAAGAAATATCCTCGTCTGGCATTCGTGGGAGGAATCGGTGAGCATGGTGATCCTGATGTCCCGGCGCAGTTCTATACCCAGGATGAAATCAGGGAAATCGTAGCTTATGCTGCAGAAAGAAATATCGAGATTGTGCCGGAGATCGATATGCCGGGCCATGCTACAGCTGCCGTGAAGGCATATCCGGAGTTTGATGGTGGAGGTTCTGCAAAGAGACCAAGCTATACATTCAATCCGGGAAAAGAGGGCACCTATGAGTTCCTGAGCAATATTCTTGCGGAGATTGACGCTCTCTTCCCTTCGCAGATCGTTCACCTCGGAGGAGACGAGGTAAGCCACGCCAATGAGGACTGGAAGACTGACGGATACATCCAGTCTCTGATGAAACGCGAGGGGCTTGAGTCACTGAAGGATGTGGAAAACTATTTCTGCAAGAGAATGGCGGATTCCCTCTATCGTCGCGGCAACAAGATTGCGGCATGGGATGAAGTGGCAGGTGCAGACCTTGACAAGGATAATACGATTATCTACTTCTGGCGTCAGAACCGTACCGATATGCTCCAGAAGGCATTCGACAATGAGTATTCAGTGGTCTTCTCACCACGTCTTCCGATGTATTTCGACTATGCCAACGACACCCTCCAGGTGCATGGAGTCCCTTGGAAGAAATTTACTGCAAACAACTACTGGAAGGTCTACAATTACGAGTGTACTGAGTATGAGGTGAATTATCCTAAGAACGCAAAGATTCTCGGCATTCAGGCAAACATGTGGACAGAAAGGGTGCATACCGAAGACCGTCTGGACTATATGATCTTCCCTCGCATCGCAGCTCTTGCCGAGACACAGTGGACTGAAAAAGAAAATAAGGACCTCAAGAATTTCGATGAGCGTCTCCAAAAGCAGTTCGACCTCTATCGTAGGGAGTTCATCTACTTCTGCAATCCGTTTGACCGCAACGAGACCGGCGAACCGATGCGGTGATTGTCTTGGAAATTCATTATCTTTGACCTTGATATACTTTTGACAAATGAAGTTAGTGAAATCATTCCTTTCCGCAGTCGCTGCAGTGGCTTTATGCGCCTGCATGGCGTGTGGTTGCTGTGCAGACGCGTCAGAGAAAGAGTTCGTTATCTACGACTGTCTGTTCTATCCGGGAAAGCCGGATCTGAGCGCTGACGGTCTGCAGAAGATCAAATTGATCTATGAATCTCATCTGCTGACAGACGGCCTTATCGATATGGATAAGATCAATGCACGCATCCAGGAGGCCAATGAGGCGGGAATCAAGACGATAAGCACGGACATCGAGTCGTGGTACTGGGGAGGAAAATACTCCGGTGCTTATGTCAAGGACAGTCTTGAAAAGGTCTTTGATGCATTCCGTAATGGAATACCGGGAGTAACCCTGGGCAACTATGGTGTTCCCCTCGGGACATTGAACATCGCACGAAATGTGGAGCATAATCTGGGAAAATCAGATGAAGAGATACTCTCTTTGCTGATGTCTGCAAATAACAGACTGGAGGCCGGAGAGGTGTCGGATGTTCTTTATCCATCACTTTATATCTATGGTCCTGATGTAGACCAGTGGATTGAAGATATGAAAACGACGGTCGAATACGCAAAAGCTCATTATCCTGACAAGAAGATTGTCGGATACATCTGGCCTCAGTACTATGACTGGAAGACCAGCCCGTACTATATGCAGTTCATTCCGGAAGATAAATTCCTTCAGATGCTTGAAGCTGCATACGAGTACCTCGACGGAGTCGTTCTCTGGGCCCATGGGCGTGACACCGACAACAAGACCAAGGTACAGTGGGAAGACCCGCGTGTCCAGGCCATTTACCGTGCCGTCAGGACATTTGTCCGTAAACATGATCTGCAATAAAAATAACTATAATGATCGAACAATGAAACTGAAATCTTTGCTTATGTCAGCCTTGTCAGTTGCTGCTGTGATTTCCTGTGCCGAGCCTCAGGAGCTGGAGATGATTGTTGTGGCTCCGGGCCATTTCCATGCGAGCCTTCTCCAGAAGAATCCGCTTGAAGGAGTTTCGAATACCGTCAAGGTCTATGCTCAGTCCGGAAGCGAGCTTGAGGCATATAAGAACACGATCGAAGCCTATAACACAAGAGAGGAAAACCCTACTTCATGGGTTCTCGAGGTATATGAAGGAGATGATTTTCTTGAGCATATCCCGGCATCCGACGGTAATGATTTTGCCGTATTCGCCGGTAACAACCGCCTGAAGTCGGACTATATCCTGCATTGCATAGAGAAGGGATACAATGTCTTGTCAGACAAGCCTATGGCCATCAACGCCGAAGGCTTCACCAAGCTGCAGAAGGCATATCAGATGGCTCAGGACAAGTCCCTGGCAATCTATGACCTCATGACAGAGCGTTACGACGTGCAGAATGAGATCACCCGTGCCATCATGTCCGACAAGGAGATATTCGGTGATGTGGCAGGAAAGATCGAGATAGAGGATATCCATCATTTCTTCAAGCAGGTCTCAGGCAAGCCCCTGACACGCCCTATGTGGTATTTCGACGTGCGTCAGCAGGGTGAAGGCATTGCGGATGTAACCACCCATTTCATAGACCTTATCTTCTGGGAGTGCTTCCCTGGACAGAGTATCACTGCTGAAGACGTGGAGGTGACAGCGGCAGAGAGATTCCCTACATTGATCACACTTGACGAATACAAGGCAGTGACCGGAGCAGAGCGGTTTCCGGACTACCTCGCTCAGGATGTGCTGGACGGAGTGCTGAATGTATATTCCAACGGAAAGATCGATTTCACAGTCAAAGGCATTCCGGTAAGTATCCTCATGCGTTGGGACTACGCTCCTGAGGCTGGCTCAGGGGACAGATTCCACGAAGTCATTCCAGGCAGCATCTCATCGATAGAGATAGTGCAGGATGCATCTACCGGCTTTGCCCGCAGACTTTTCCTCAATACCACAGCAGATCTTGCAGCCAAGGCTGAAACAATGCTGAAGAAGACCTGGCCGGAAGTGACCTTGCAGCCGGCAGAGGGAGGACGTTACATCGTTGACATCCCGGCAGAATACAGACACCCTCATGAGGAACATTTCAACATGGTCGGAAAGACCTTCATCGGATGCATCCTTGAAGGAAAGGTTCCTCAATGGGAAAAGGATAACACCCTTACAAAATATCACATCACCACATCAGCAGTAACAAAGGCGGTCAATGAAAAGTAGTGCTGAATATATCAAGGAAGGGGAGATATTTCACGGAAGTGTACCTCATGTCATGGGCACCAGGCTGGAAATGCTGGCCGTCGGTACCCCGGAAGAGGTCATCATGCCGGTATGGGAACGCCTGCGCGACCTCGTATGCAGGTTGGATGCGGTCCTCAACCGGTTTGAGCCTACCAGCGAGGTCTCGGTCCTGAACATGTCGGACAATCCTCTGGAGCTTGAAATGAGTGAAGAACTTAAGGAGATGGTGGAATTGTCCGATATGTATTATGACAGGACACAAGGGCTTTTCGATGTGGTGGATTCTGACGGCAAACTGGACTTCGGCGGCTTTGCAAAGGGGTATTTCCTGGTCAAATGCGATGAGCTTCTGCGTCGTAAGGGAGTGAAATGTGCCTTTGTGGACTTTGGAGGCAGCTCCATACTCGGAATCGGACACCATCCTTATGGGGACAGCTGGAAGGTCGGTGTCGTGGATCCATACACGAAGCTGCAGATCAAGGAAATATCACTTGTGGACAAGGCTATGTCCACTTCCGGCAATGCACCTTCGTATTCCGGTCACATCAGGCATCCTCTTACCGGAGAGAAATGTGGCGACCGAAAGCTTGTGACCGTGATTTCTGCAAATGCTCTTGATGCTGAAGTTCTCAGCACGGTACTCATGATTGCATCGGAAGATGAGCAAAGGCAGATTCTTGCAAACTTTAAGAACTCTTCTTATGAAATACATTATTAAATCTGGCATTCTGTCAACTTTTTTATCTTTTTGTCTCCTGACCGTCCTGTCTTGTACTGGCAAGGAAGAACCTCTGCCGGATAGTGGTGATGCCGGTCCGGTCATTACTTACGAGAATGAATTCGTTGTGCGTTGTCTGCTGCCTTCCGTACCTTCTTACAAGTGGAAAGAGACAGACCGTCTTGTCCTTGTGGAGGCTTCCACCGGGGCCACTGCAGGTTATGCGGAATTGGTGAGCGGAACAGGTCAGGCGAATGCCCCGTTCATGATTTATACCAATCTTGAAGAGGGGGCGCAGGTCAAGCTGCGTTTTGGAAACGAAAAAGGGGAGGTGGTGCCGCGTCAGAAATGTTCTGCGGATGATGCCGTACCTTCAGCATTGGTGCTCGAGAGTGCTGCCTTTGCTCTTGTGAATGATCTTGTGGATGTGTCATTGAAGTCCCCATATGCATTTATCAGATTCAATTCAGAAGTGGTACAGCTGGACTCAATACATGTATCATCTTCCGGGGATGAGTCATTAAGCCATGGCTCAGCCCATGTCGCATTGATTCCTGATGGAACTGCACCTAAGACGCTTTGGGCAGTAGTGCGTCCGATGGACCTGTCTTCAAAAAAACTTGTTGTCAGATTCTGGCCGGGAAATAATAGTTCTGCTTTGAATGGAAAAAAACTGGAAGAGGGCCAGGTGTACAACATCGGACTCGTGCCTGTGGCTATGACTCCTGCAGACAAGACTAAATCAGAGTATACCTATGGCGCTGTGGAGTACAAGGCGAAGGGTACGGACTCGGGATTCTCAAGATTTACGAAAAATATCAGTGTCGAGGGTATGAACTGGCTACCGAAACTCAATGTCGATACCCACGACCGTTATGGCGGATACGACGGCGTCAAGCCGCATCAGATATGCAGCAGCAATCCTGAAGGCTACTGGCGCACAGGTAAATACAACGGTCGATGGGTGATGGTCAATCCTGATGGAAATGTTACCATCCTGCATGGATGTAACGGTGTCGCTCCGGATCCCCTTAAGGCAGCTAAATCCGAAAGGAGTCAGGCGCTGTACAAGAGTCACTTCTCGAGTACCGAGGAATGGTCCCGCTACGCAAATCAGCTGCTTACTGCCTACGGCTTCAATTTTTATTCTCTCAATGCCGAAAGAATCCGCAACACCCGCAATCATGTATCTGAAAGCGATTCGAGGGTGATGCATGGATACACTTCAGGCAAGCAGCTCGCCGAGGTTTCCTTCTGTTACTTCCTGAGGACTTTCCAGTGGGATTATAACCAGCTTACGGGCAGATCATTCAATATGGCAGATGCAAGCCAGTTTGCCCTTATGTTTGATCCGGAATATCTGGACTATATAGACAAGCTGGCGGCAGATGCGGCTGCCTTATATAAGGATGACAGGGATTTTATCGGCTATTATCTTGACAATGAGCTCCGTTTCAGGATAGCTGGCAATACTTCTCCGGCAATCAACCTCAAGGAGTGGCTCAATTTCCCTACTGATGCAAGCAAGCCGCGTGCGTTCCAGTATGCCAAGGAGTATGCGCAGAACTTCATGAAGAGCAGAGGAGTCGAGCCTGTCGCATCAAAAGTCACGACATCTCTTGATGACGCGTTCCTGCTGGACATATCGGAGTATTATTACAGGACGGCATCGGAAGCTATCCGCAGGCATGATCCGAACCATCTGGTACTTGGAACACGTCTCCATGGCAGACCTTTGACCCTGCCGCAGGTACATGAGGCTTGTGCGAAGTATTGTGACGTGGTGTCGGTGAACATGTACGGCATGTGGGAGCCTCAGGACAGTTATTTCAACACTAATTACAAGTCTTGGAGAAAGCTTGACAAGCCTTGTTTCGTTACTGAGTTCTATACAAGGGACCTGGACAAGAGGTTTGAAGGTGAACTTTACAGCGGCACAGGAGAAGGTGGCGGCTGGTATCTCAAGGGTGATGTGAACAGGGGCCTTCATTATCAGAATTTTGTCCGCAAGCTGATCTCGTATGACCATTGCATCGGTTGGCAGTGGTTCCAGTTGACAGATGATTATTCCGAAAGTAATGGATGGAACAATAAGGGCCTGATATCGCCTGACTACCATCCGTATCATGATATCCTTGAGCTGATGCGCCAGCTTCATTGGAATGTATATCAGATAATGGATTACTATCATTCGCCTTCAGGAGCGAAAGATGCCACATCAAGTACGGAAACTGCTTTTTGGGAACAATAGGGAGCAATCTATAATTGACGGAACATGAAGATTTGTAAAATGATGATCGATCTGATTCTGATAGCCTCGATGCTGCTGGCATGCACGGCGGACCCTTCTGTCGGTCCTGGTGAAGATACTGCCCAAGGAACAGAGGAAAGGGACGAACTGGAGGTCTTTAACTCGATGATTTTGAAGTCGGATATAGAAGCATTGCCTGATGATGCATATATTGTCGATGCTGAAAACTCCCTGTTGGAGACTGTCATTACCTTTTCAAATGAGCAGAAGATGTACCTCGGCAAGCATTATGGCGCTTATGTCGCTCAGAATGAAAAGGGCTTCATTACAATAAACGGCAGTGCGGCCAGATACAGGGTGGTGGATTTTCCATATCATACGATTTCACCTGAAGGCTATTGGGTGAACCAGGGCGAGGTGACGGATACTTGGGCCATTCCCCGCAAGCCGGCAGGGGCTGATGAGCCTGAATCTCCTTATCTTAGGTATATCCGGGACTCAAAGAAGAGTTCGGTGGCATATTTTTCAGACGGGTCTTCGATAGTCATCGACAAGCCGGAGCCGGTATTCCGGATGTATGTGAGGAAAACTGCTTCCCAGATGGATGTGTACATAGGTGAAGCTGACGGTACGTCATATGTGAAATATCCGTTCAAGAAAAGGAGCAAAGGCTATGTCGAGGACCAGTATCCGAGTTATCTGGACAATTGGGGCATCGGAGCTTTGGCGCTCTGCAGCAAGTCGGGAGAGTCCTTTGATGCCGGTACGGACCTGTTCCTGAACGGTGAGGCTGAAATGGCTTTGCAGGTCACAGATGGAAAGGATGCCTCCAAGCAGACTTACGTAGGCGGAACACTCCACGGCTTTGAGAACATTACATCCGAGGGAGGCAGGCGTCAGCTGACAATCACAGTAGATGGCCGTAGCGTGGCAGAGGGAGAATCATTCGACCTTGCAGAGGCGAAGAAGATAGTGATGACTCAGGAGTCTGAACTATGTCAGGCTTATACGAGATCGAATCCGTTTGCCAAGGCCCGCAGGGTATGGACCTTTGAGAATGGCAGGCTTTCAATCGAGATAGAGGTTACCTTCCTTCGCGATATGAGGATCAATCAGGGCATGTTCGGCATGCTCTGCGTGCTCAGACGTTGGCAGGGAAGCGCAAGTCAGCCGTACCTTACCAGATATGCTGTCAAGAATAACAAGCCTTTGGAAAGTATTGATATTTCCGATGGTTGGGGAAGCATGTCCAAGGATCACGCAACCTCAAAAATAACGGAATATGGAGAGAAAGGCATGAGCTTCGCCCTTGTGTTTGACGAGGGAACATACAAGGATAACGGAGGTATGTTTGTGGGAACCAACGGCAATGCTTATAACAAGATTTATCTGGACCTTACGGGAAAATATGATGCAGTGGCTGGAGAGGTCCTCAGAGGCAAGGTCCATTGGGAGATAGAATGTCTTTAAGTTGCGCTATCTGAGTGTAAAAATTCGTTATATTTGCGATAAAGTGTAGGTTAATTTTCCTAACTTTGTCGCAAATGTCTTAAATGTAACGCAATGAAGAAGATTATAACTCTATTGGCGGCGATGACGCTTTGTATCAGCGCATTCTCTCAGGAGGTGGTGAAACTCGGCCTTATCGGTCTTGATACATCTCATTCAACAGCATTCTCCAAGCTTATAAACGGCACAGGAGAGGAATGGTCGGCAGGATTCAAGGTCGTTGCGGCTTATCCGTATGGTTCCCAGACCATCAAGTCAAGCTATGAAAGGATTCCGAAGTACATCGAGGAAGTGCAGACCTATGGTGTCGAGGTCGTGAATTCAATCGCTGAGCTTCTTGACAAGGTTGACTGCGTGCTTCTTGAGACCAATGACGGACGTCTCCACCTCGAGCAGGCTATAGAGGTCTTCAAGGCAGGTAAGATCTGCTTCATTGACAAGCCTATAGGAGCTACTCTCGGCGATGCTATCGCTATCTACGAAATGGCAGAGAAATATAACATCCCTATTTTTTCTTCATCTGCGTTGAGGTTCTCGAAGAAGAACCAGGAGCTCAGGGCAGGAGTGCATGGAGCCATCCAGGGCGCAGACTGCTACTCGCCTCATAAGGTAGAGCCGACACATCCGGACTACGGCTTCTATGGAATCCACGGAGTGGAGAGCCTTTTCACCATCATGGGCACAGGATGTACAGAAGTAAGCTGCATGGCTTCGGAGATGGGTGATGTGGTGACAGGAAAGTGGGAGGACGGACGCATCGGTACCTTCCGCGCAGTGGTGAAGGGCCCTAACGGTTATGGCGGAACAGTCCTTACTACCAAGAAGAAATTTACTCCTGCAGCGGGCTATGAAGGCTATAAGTGCCTTCTCGAGGAAGTCCTCAAGTTCTTCAAGACAGGTGTTCCTCCGGTATCAAAGGAAGAGACCATCGAGATTTTCACATTCATGCGCGCAGCAAACATGAGTAAGGCTCAGGGCGGCGATGTCGTTTCGATGGAAGATGCATATAAGTCAGGTCTCAAGGAGGCTAAGAAGTTAATCAAGAAATACGATAAATAATGAGCAACAAGAACGAGCAGGGTGTAGACCTTAGTCTGCGTCAGTTCATAAAGGATCTTGGAGGCATAGCCGGTGGAGCGGCTCTGCTTGCTTCCGTTCCATGGCTGAGTTCCTGCACTCCGGAAAAACTTCAGGAAATCAAAGGGCAGAAGGCACGCGTGGCCCTGATCGGTACAGGATCCCGCGGAAGATATCATATTCACAACCTCTTCCAGATACCTCACGCTGAAATCGTGGCGATCTGTGACGATTACGAACCTCATCTCAAGCTCGGAGCAGAACTATGCCCGAATGCAAAGCAGTATACTGACTACCGCAAGCTTCTTGAGGACAAGGATATTGATGGAGTCATCATTTCCACACCTCTGGGCTGGCATGCCAGGATGGTACTCGATTCTCTTGCTGCCGGCAAGCATGTATTCTGCGAGAAGGCCATGGCCCGTACGATGGAGGAATGCAAGGCTATCTATGACGCCTATCAGCTCTCTGACAAGGCCCTTTACTTCTGCATGCAGCGCATGTATGACGAGAAGTACATAAAGGGTGTGCAGATGATCCGCGAAGGCCTGGTGGGAGACATCGTGGGAATGCGCTGCCACTGGTTCCGCAATGCGGACTGGCGTCGCGAATGTCCTTCTCCTGAGTTTGAGCGCCGCATCAACTGGCGTCTGTACAAGGAGTATTCCGGCGGTCTGATGACCGAGCTTGGAACCCATCAGCTCGAAGTCTGCAACTGGGTGATGGACCGCATGCCTGAGCAGATCATGGGTATGGGAGACATCGTGTACTGGAAGGATGGCCGTGAGGTCTATGACAATGTGAACGTCATCTACCGCTATTCCAACGGTGTGAAGATCAACTACGAGTCCCTCATATCGAACAAGTATAACGGCATGGAGGACCAGATCCTCGGAAAGAAGGGTACAGTTGACCTGACAAAGGGTATCTATTATCTCGAGGAAGACAATTCGGTATCTGGAGTACGCCAGCTCCTGGGACAGATCAAGGACAAGGCCTTTGCTGCCATCCCTACAGCCGGTCCGAGCTGGAGACCTGAAACAAAGTCAGAGTACATACCTCATGCTCTTATCGAGGGTCAGATCCATACCAACCATGGCCAGAGCACTGTCGGAGTGGACAAGGACGGTTCGGATATTATCCTTTCGGCATTCTGCCAGTCATGTATTACAGGCGAGAAGGCCAAGGACGTTGTCGAGGAGGCATATTGCTCTACTCTTCTCTGCCTTCTTGGCAACCAGGCGATGGAAGAAGGCCGTCTGATCACCTTCCCTGAAGAATATCGAATCCCATATATGAAGTTCTGATCATGAAAGATATAGTAATAACCGCAAAGATGCTCCGTCGTGAGCTGTTCGTCCTTCTGGGATGCTTCGTGGTGGCCTGCCTGGTCAATGCCGGAGCCATCATCGCATATGACCGTCCTTGGAGCGAAATGTATTCGCAGATCGGATTCGTGTTCTTCATCACAGGCGGAATATATTTCCTCCTTGCCCTGGTCAGGATCCTCATCTGTCTTATTGTGAAAATATTCAAAACTAAATAACCATGGTATCTAGAAGAAGTTTTATAAAGAACGCCCTTATGGGTGCTGCGGCAATTTCTGTAAGTCCGTTCGCATCTATGGCCATCGACCCTTCAGGAAAGGTGCTCGGAGCAAATGATAAGATCCGCATCGGTATGATCGGTGTGAACTCACGCGGTAAGGGTATCGCTTCAGGACTTGCAAAGCTTCCTGAGTGCGAGATCACATATATCTGCGACGTGGACAGTCGCGCCATCGCAAAGTGTCAGGAGGTCGTGTTCAAGATCACCGGCAAGACTCCTAAGGGTGAAAGGGATCTTCGTGTGATGCTTGCATCTCCTGAGGTGGATGCAGTAGTAATCGCGACTCCAGACCATTGGCATGCACCTGCTGCCATCATGGCAATGCAGGCCGGCAAGCATGTGTACCTTGAGAAGCCGACCAGCCATAACCCTGCAGAGAACGACATGCTCGTGCGTGCAGCCCTGAAGTATAAGACTGTGGTTCAGGTGGGTAACCAGAGACGTTCATGGCCTAATGTGATCGCGGGTATCGAGGAGATCAAGGCCGGCACCATCGGTGAGGTCCGCTATGCAAAATCATGGTATACAAATGCGCGTAAGTCAATCGGCGTAGGCAAGCCTGTTCCGGTTCCTGAGTGGCTTGACTGGGATCTCTGGCAGGGCCCGGCTCCGAGAGTGGAGTTCCATGACAACTACGTTCATTACAACTGGCACTGGTTCAAGCACTGGGGTACAGGCGAGGCTCTCAACAACGGTACCCACTTTGT
>JAEIGA010010567.1_pt1 | contig 13998 bp, 13 predicted proteins | sample 9270691 | NCBI WGS metagenome assembly JAEIGA01 (sample SAMN17057246, study PRJNA624740) | gut metagenome | biome: biome; isolation source: fecal sample | host: Bos grunniens | place: China: Xizang | collected 2019 | reverse complement strand
GTATTCAAGTACATTCTTGACAACGAGCTTACAGATGCAACCGCAATCCCTGCGGACTACGAGTTCACAACCTCACATTTCAGGGTTGACAATCCTGTTGAGCCAGAGCAGCCAGAGACTCCTACCCAGGATGGTACTGAGGCAAATCCATATCAGATTGCTTCTGTTGATGATATGCTCAAGATCAAGGAACACGCTGTTCCTGGTCAGACCACATTCTTCAAGATGACAGCTGATGTTGACATGGCTTCTGTGAAGACTTGGGAGACAGTTAACTATAATGAAGAAGAGAATTTCGGTCGTCTTGTACATTTTGACGGTGACAACCACACAATCAGCAATTTCGGACCAGATGAATTCACAGGAAAATATCCTTCACTCTTCGGTATCTTCGCTGGTACAATCAAGAACGTCAAGTTCGTAGGTGCTAATATCGTAGGTAAAGGTGGTCCGTCTGCAGTGATCGGCGGATACCTAGGTAATGCTTCAAGACAGCTCGGTGCTCATATTGAAAATGTATCTATCCAGGGTACTTTCACAACAGCTGAAGACCTTACTCGCCTCGGAGCATTCGGAGGTTTGGTACACAATACAACTTTCATCAACTGCCATGCTGACGTTACAATGACTTCAGCTCGTGAAGACCTTGGTCCTTTCGCAGGTCAGGCTACTGGAGAGATCGTAATGAAGAACTGTACTGCAAAGGTAAATCTTACCAATACTCGCTTGGACAACGCACAAAGGACAGGCGGACTTATCGGTTACCTCAATGCAACTGCAACAGTCGGCACATTTGAGAACTGCTCTGTAGAAGGAGTCATCAAGGATGCCGGTGCTGATACAAAGGCACATTCAGCATTCATGGGCGGTCTCTTTGGATGGGCAGGTATTGCTGAAGGAAGCAAGCTTATTGTAAAGAACTGTACTTCTAAGGTAAATGTTGAAGGTAACGGTTACTCTAACAATGTCGGCTGTCTTATCGGTAACGTCGGATCTGGTGAGATTGAAATGACAAGCTGTACTGCAGAGGGAACTATAACTGCCGGTGTGCAGGTTGGTGGTGTCGTAGGACTTATGGAGAAGTCATTCGGTACTTATACAGGTGTTACTGCCAAGGTTACTATCAATTGTGCAGGAAAGAATTATGTCGGCGGTATCGTAGGCAGAATGTCAACTGCAGAGCAGTTTGTTTCATTCACAGATTGTCATTATGAAGGTGATCTTGCAGGTGGTTCTTCAATTGCAGGTATCATCGGTGCTCCTGCTGCAGGAGTTGATTTCAATGGTTGCTCTGTAAAGGGTACAATCTCTGGAAAGGCTAACGTAGGTGGACTTGCAGGTCAGAATCCTACTCACGGTGTAGTCAAGAACTGTTTTGTAGAAGGTACAATCAATGCAAGCGGTGCTGCAGGTGGACTTATCGGAAACAGCTATGCAACTCTTGTTGAGAACTGCTATGTTAATGCTACAATTGTAAATGCAGGTAATATTGCTGGTGGTCTTCTTGGTACTGTACATCAGAATACAACATCTTTGGAAATAAAGAACTGTTTCGCTACTGGTAACTATGAAGCAGTTTGTGGAGTCGGTGGTATCATCGGTAACCTTGGTGTAAAGACTACTGCTAAGATGTCAGGTGTATTCTCATGGTCAGAGAGCCTTAAGGCTAACAAGATAGATCCTACCAACTATACTTCAGGTGCTATCATCGGTAATATCGGTTACAATGATGTGGTTCCAGCTGAATGTTATATCTCAGCTCTTCGCAACCCTAATCTTGTGTTCTCTGACTATGCTGGTAACTATCCAGACGCAACTGCAGGTCCTGAGACATTGACTAACGAGCTTAAGGACCATGATGATATCGTGAAGGATAACCTCCCACCAGCACTCGTGCCACAGGATAAGGAATATAAAAATGACTGGGCACAGCGTCCATACCATGGTAAGGCTGCCGCTGCTGATGCAACTCCATGCAGCATAGCAAAGTCTTTCGGTTGGGATGAGACTGTATGGGATCTCTCAGGAACTCTTCCTAAGTTGAAATAAGCGATTCCTTTTATAGTATTAAAGGGCCGACAATCTGTCGGTCCTTTTTTTATAGTTCATTGATGTCGACGATGCCTTGAAGGATGGCATAGACAGTCAGTTTTCCTATCGACCGTGTCTGAAGTTTGTCGCAAATGTTGTTCCTGTGGAAGATGGCAGTAGGAAGCGATATGTCAAGTTTCAAGGCAATCTCTTTATTCATGAATCCTTTGACTATCAATGCAAGTACCTCTTTTTCTCTTGAAGATAATATGGTCTTCATCATGGATCTTCTGATGGTCTTGGGATTAGGTTGTTGGGCGGTATGTTCGATCTGCAGCAGCCTCTCTATATTTTCACTCAACTCATTTTCAGGGACAGTTATATTCAATGTCCTGAATCCTGCAGATTTAAATGTGGTACCATTGCCGGCTACAAGCACTGTTGTCTGTGACTTAAGGGTTTCAAACTCGTCGGGATTGCTGAATATCACATCAGCGCTGACAAAGAAATGAATGAAATGACGGTTTGAGTCCCTGATAAATGCCTCAATGTTGCTGTATGTATGTACCTCTACATGATTATACAGATCCCAGAGAAAATCCCTGAGTGCTGTGCTGCTAAGAGTGTTAGCATCTATTATTGCAATACATGGATTCATGTGTGCAAAGGTAAACAAAAAAATACTTACCTTTGTAAGTTAACGTATCAATGATAGCACATGCATAACAGATATATAAAGTTAATTATAGTCTCTATCCTGGCGGTTTTTGAAATGACAGGGATTCATGCGCAGGAACTATTGAATCCTATGCCTCTTGAAATTTCACAGGGAAGAAAGAAACCTCTGGATATCCGCAAAGGTTTTTCCGTCACAGATGTACAGGGTGTCTTTACAGAAGAGCTGGCTTTTTTGTCTTCGACAGAAAACGGAGTGTCTGTAAAGGTCGATTATGGAGAAAAAGTCTCATTAAAAAGACATGTGGCTCAGAGCGTGGGCTCGTATTCCCTCAATATAACTGGAAAAGGAATTATGATCACCGGTTATGACCAGACAGGTGCTTATAATGGAATCGTGACTTTGAGACAACTGCTCAAAGATGCCCAAGGCAGTCTTCGTTGTGTTGATATAAAGGATTCACCCTCAGTTCAGGACAGAGGTGTGATGGAGACTTTTGCGTGTTCTCCAAGGGAACATGTCGACAGACTAAGAAGGATAGATGAATATGCCCTTTCGAAGGTAAATATGTATTTCTATGCTCCTGAAGACGATCCTGTCAGAGGAAAGGAAGGATGGAAATATCCATATCAGTCTGAAGATATGGAAAGGCTTAAAGAACTGATTGCAGCATGCGATAAAAATCATATGGAGTTTGTATGGACCATCGCTCCAGGAAGCGGATACCATGATACGGAAGATGACTACAAGTTCCTTCTGAACAAGCTTGTACTCATGTACTTTTCGGGAATCCGTTCTTTTGCTCTGATTACTGATGGTGCAGAGTTCCGTAGCGATATCCGTGCGAGACTCCAGAAAGATTTTGTTGATTCCCGCAGGGATAAGCCTTCTCTGTATATGACTGATGATTTTTGTGTACATCTGATCGGAGGCCATCGTCAGGACAGCACTCTTCTGAACCTTGGTCCTAAGGCTTTCAATGACCTTAAAGCTGAAGCTAAGGTCCTTCTAAGAATGGATGAACTGTCATCAGTCAATAAGTTCGAGACTTTCTGTGCAATTGACTGGTGCTGGAATCCTGCAGGATATGATCCGGATGTAAGCTGGAGACGCAGCATTGCCAGATATGTACCGGAGGTCTATGACACTTTCAGTAAGTTTCTGATATATTCTGATGATACGGGAAGCACAGAGTCAATGATGGCAAAGACCTTTGCATTGGAAGACTTTGACAAGGAAACAGCCCGTGCATTGTCGTCAGAGTTTGAATTGCTGCAGTCTATGCCTGATTCATTGGAGAAATGCAGGGACAGAGCCTTGCTGAAAGAGATAGAACCTTGGATCGTTCAGATGCAGAATCTTGGTAAAAGGGGAGTGCAGATCATTGAATGTATGAATAATTACATGGCTTCTGACCAGATAGCCTTCCTTAAATCCTATGTCAGTACAACAATGACCGAGGAGATGAGGCGGGAATTTTCTGCCCATAAGGTGGGAACCCTGAGACTGTTTCCGTTTTGCGAGACCATCTCTCAAGAACTTGCATCAGGTTTTTATAAAGGCATGAACGGTGCAGTTATAGTGAAGAGTCAACAACCTTCAGATGACAGGACATCAGCCAATGCTCTTGATGGAAATCTGGCAACTTTTATGGTGTGTGATGGCCGCACCGTCTTTCATGTTCCGTCAGATGCTTCCAGGTGTCATCTGCTGTTAGGAGAACAGAAAGGGATTGTGCTTTTCAGACAACTTTCACGTGAGGGTAAACTCCTTGCTGAGCTGCTTGTAAGAAATCCATACATAGAAATGGAGATCAAGCCAGGTGCAGTAACAGTTGACCTGCTTGGCGAAGTTGAACTGTTTGAGACGATATTTGTGAAATAATATAAGACAATTGATATAATTATGGGTAAAATCATTTTGACGGGAGACCGTCCGACCGGAAAACTTCATCTTGGACATTATGTGGGTTCGCTCAGAAGAAGGGTAGAACTGCAGAATTCAGGTGAATTTGAGAAGATATTCATCATGATTGCAGATGCACAGGCTCTGACAGACAATGCGGATAATCCCGAAAAGATCAGACAGAACATAATTGAAGTTGCATTGGATTATCTTTCTGCAGGACTTGATCCCGAGAAAGTAACCATCTTCATCCAGTCCCAGGTTCCGGAACTTTGTGAACTTGCATTCTATTATATGAATCTTGTCACAGTGCAGAGACTCCAGCGTAATCCTACCGTTAAGCAGGAAATCCAGCTCAGAGGATTTTCTGAAGGAGAAGATGATGAGAACCAGAATAAGAAGGGTACTCCGGTGGGCTTCTTTACCTATCCTATAAGCCAGGCATCCGATATCACTGCTTTCAGAGCGACCACTGTCCCTGTCGGTGTGGACCAGGCTCCAATGATCGAGCAGACACGAGAGATCGTACATAAGTTCAATTCTGTATATGGAGAGACTTTGGTCACTCCTGAGATGATGCTGCCAGAGAACTCGGCATGTCTGAGACTTCCTGGTACTGATGGTAAAGCAAAGATGAGCAAGTCTCTTGGTAACTGCATCTACCTTTCCGACACTTCGAAGGAGATCAAGAAGAAGGTCAACAGCATGTACACAGACCCTGAACATCTTCAGATAAGCGACCCTGGTCATGTTGAAGGCAATGTGGTGTTTACATACCTCGATGCATTCTCTACGCCTGAGCATTTTGCAAAGTTCCTTCCAGAATATGAGAATCTTGACCAGATGAAGGATCATTACAGACGTGGAGGTCTTGGAGACGGAACCTGCAAGAAATTCCTCTTCAACATCATGGAAGACTTCCTCCAGCCTATCCGTGAAAGACGTGCAGAGTATGAGAAGAATATCCCTGCAGTCTATGAGATACTCAGGAAGGGTTCGGAAGTTGCTCGTGCAGAGGCAGCCAGAACACTTGCAGATGTGCGCAGAGCCATGAAGATTGATTATTTTGACGATGCTGACCTGATAGCAGAACATACAAAGAAATACCAGGGCTGATGGAAAGAAATCAGAACATAGAGAAACGCATTCTTTGGGTAGCAGAGCGCTTGTTCCTGGAAAAGGGTTTCAATGGAACATCAACCACTGAGATAGCAAAGACCGTAGGCTGTAACCAGACACTTATCCATTATTATTTCAGAACTAAGGAAAAGCTGTTCTGGGATGTGTTCGAACCTAAGGTTGAGCAGGTGGTTGAATATCTTGATGCCCCGCTCGACGAATCTCTCGACTTCAAAGAGAGAATAAAGAATGTGATAGACTTCTATTTCGGAATCCTTGAACTTGACGAGCGTCTTGCTCCGTTCATTGTGAACGAACTTATAATGAATCCGGGCAGATGGGATACGTTCAGAGACAGATATCTTAGAAACGAAAGCAGAAGCAGTGCCTTCAAACGTTTTGAGATCATGGTTGAGGAAGAAATCAATGCCGGAAGGATCCGTCATATCCGTGCGCTCGATCTGCTGATGAACATCATGTCCCTTACGATTTCAGTGTTTATTGTAGCGCCAAAGGGATTTGCAAACGGAGAGTGTGATTCAAGGCTAAGAAAAAATTACCTCGACAGCAGACGAGAAGAGATAAAGCACCTTATCGTCAATGGAATAAGGGCATAGAAAAAGGGTCTCGAACGAGACCCTTTATTATTGAATAGGTATCCTATCTTTCGTACTCGACCTTTGCACGTACTTCAGCAATAGTCTTTACGTATTCTATGATGTTGTCCCTCAAGGTGTCAGCCTTGTAAGCTGCAAGTGCCTCCCAGCTTTCGAAGTCTGCGAGCATTACTGCATCATAAGAAGTCTTTCCTTCGTTTCTGTTAACGCCTACCTCGATGCCTTTAAGACCTGGCACAAGTCCCAAGAGGGACTCATATTTCTCCTTGACATCTTCTGCGAGTTCTTTGGAAGTCTTGCACTCTGATGGCTTGAACTTCCACATTACACAATATCTTACCATATCTATTAAGTGTTTAGTGTTGTAAATTAAATTTTTGACTAATTTACGAAGAATATGTGATACTACCAAAAATTAATGTACTTTTGCATTGATGACATCAGTCATATTCATATGAGAATACTTTATATAACCAATACGACTTCCGGTGGAGGAGCTCCGGCTTCTTTATACAACCTTGTTTATGGGTTGCATGACAGACATGAGATTGCTGTTGTCATGCCGGACTCTCATGGTCCTTTATACTCAAAGTTGATCGAGCTGGGAGTCAAATGTTATTCATCCTGTGGATATAGACTCGACATCTGGCCGCATGTTTACAGGCCGTCAAAACTTGTCAGACGCTTTATTTCTCTTTATAAGAACAGAACATCCGTTCCTGAACATATCGAAAAGATCATTAAGGAATTCCGTCCAGATATAGTACACACCAATGTGGGTCCGCTTGCTGTCGGATATCGTGCTGCCACTAGGGCAGGGATACCTCATGTGTGGCATCAGAGAGAATTTCAGACCCTTGACTTCAGAATGAAGTTTTTCCCATCCGAAAAGGTCTTCAGAAGATATCTCATGTCGGAAAACAATTATAATATAGCTATTACCGAGGCTGTCTTCAGACATTGGGGATTGAGAGATGGTGTCGATAAGGTCATCTACAATGCTGTACCGCAACATGTTTCATCTGAAAGGGTTCCTGCACATAAGCCATATTTCCTTTATGCCGCCAGAATAGAACCGAGCAAGGACCTGATGATTCTCCTCAAGGCATTCCATAGATATAGGAATGAAGGTGGAAAATGTGAGCTTTATGTTGCCGGAAGGCCATGCGGTTTCTATGCATTCAGGTGCAAGGCTTTTGCCTTCATGCATGGACTTTCAGGAGCAGTGCATTTCCTCGGACAGAGAAATGATGTTCCTGGGTTGATGGCTGAAGCTTCCGCATTCGTCATGTCGAGTGTATGTGAAGGATTCGGCCTTACTACAGCTGAGGCAATGCTGAACCGGTGTGTCGTGATAGGACGCGATACAGCCGGCACCAAAGAACAGCTTGACAGGGGACTGCGCTTTGTCGGAAGAGAAATCGGTTTAAGGTTTACAACCTCCAAACAGCTGACCCAATGCCTTCACAGAGTTGATGAAAAGTCATACAAAGCTGCCATTGAAGCCATGAAGCAAGATGCTTTCAAGGTTGTTTCAGAGAATTATACCATTGAGAGATATGCTTCACAGGTGGAAGAATTCTATAAATCAATTATTCATTAGGAATGCACCTTCTCGGCGGCTCTCCTTCTTGTTTCTGTTTATCTCACTGAGCTTCATTATGCATGTGAAAAGGTATTTGAAGTGTCTGATCATGCGGTATTCATAGGCATATTCGAAATACATCTTGACAACTCTCATCCACCTTGTCTTTCCGCTTATGTCGCTCATCGCTGTCAGGGTCTTCACGTAGCAGCTGTATGCTCTCTTGTCCTTTGTCATTTCTCTTGATTCCCTGTCATGGACTGCACGGCATGTGGGTACTATGCCAGTCTGAAATCCATGATATTCAGCTCTCTGCATGTAATTGTCATCTTCTCCGTAATGTCTGAAGGTTGGCGAGAATGCTCCTACTTTTCTGATGCAGGAGATGCTGAGCATCCAATGTGCAGCCATCACCCTTCTGACCTTGTAGATATCTTTAGGGCTATTGATGAACATGTCGTTCAGATACGATTCCCCTATGGTTTTTGACGCCACACCTTCAAGAAATCCTTTGTCCATCTTCTGAAGGTTGGCTTCCATCTGTATGGGGCTGATTATTCCGAATTCAGGATGTCTTTCATGCATTTCGATGAGTTTGCAGAACGTGTCGGTTTCTACCCATGCGTCCTGATTCAGCAGATATACATATTCGTAACCATTTTTCAGAGCATGGTCAAAGCCAATGTTGTTGGCTCTGCCGAATCCCAGATTCTCATCGCTTTGGATCAGCAGCACTTCGTTCCAACGTTCTCTGATACGTTCTTGTGTGCCGTCAGTGGACCCGTTGTCAATAACGATGATGTCAGAATGGACAGATGAACCGATCACACTGTCTATACATCTGTCAATCCAACGGATTCCGTTATATGTCACTATAATTGTAAGGAGTTTGGGATTCATGTCAGTTTTCCTTTATTGCCTTCCTGAAGAACAGTAATGCTGAGGTGAGTACAGCACACTCGGATGCAAACCATGCAATGGCTGAACCGATGGCCCCGTATTCGGGTACGAGCCAGATGTTGAGCGCAATACCTGTTACTGCTCCTGCAAATGAGTTTGCCAGCACAGCCTTGTCTTTTCCGAGAGGCATCAGACCTTGTATTATGATAATCTGTTCAATTCCTATTATTATCAGAAGCGGTGATATGATCTGCAACGGCAGTATGGCTCCTTCATATCCCGGACCAGCTAGTATCCTTATTATTTCCGGTGCAAATATGGCCATCAGAACAGATACCGGAATGAATATGAGCAGCAGAAGGAGCAATGACTTCTTCAACAGCCTCTTGAACTCATCGAAACGTCTGTCTGCAAGAATAGATGACATTCTTGGAAGCATGACACCTGTAACTGCAGTGAACAATGAAAGGATTATCTTGTGTATCTTGTGACTTGTGACGTAGTAGCCAACTTCTACATCTCCGGAGGTGAAACCCAGGAAAGCGACATTGAAGGTCGTGTACATGGATGTGAGAAGAGCATACAGGCCAAGAATGACAACAGACTTCAGATACGGTCCAGAATCTTTAAGACTGAAACGAAAGTTCACGTACCTTCTTGCATGCAGTACGTTTACGATTGCATTTCCTGTTATCATCAGTGTCAGAAGAAGATAGTATATGCCAACATCTTCCGGCGACTTTACAAACAGGAATACAGCTGCAACGTACAGGCACTTGACAGCTATGGTTCGGTTGGTTATGTATTTGAATTCCTCAAGACCCTTGTATAACCAGTCGATGACAAGGTAGTTGCTTATCAGCTTCAATGCTCCAATCCACATAAGCTCTTGATTTTCATGGAGCTTGGGAACTGTGAGTATGGATATTGCAAGAGCGGCGAGGGCTATTGTGGTCGTGACTGTATTTATTGAGAACAGTTTCGAGAACGTTTTTTCCAGCAGTTGTCTGTCATGCTTCGTCTTTGCAATTTCCCTGATACCCAATGTGACTACTCCAAGCATGGAGAAAAGGATGTAGTAGTTGATGATGGAATCGACGAAGTTGCATGTGCCGATGTTTGCAACCCCCAGCACTCTGGAGACATAAGGATATGTCAGCAGAGGAAATATATAGTTGGCAGTGGTAAGTATGCTGCTGTACAGTATATTCTTATGCAGTGAGGCCATCGTTACATGAAAAATATATTTGCGAAGATAGCAAAAATAGTTAGAAAATAAGTAAATTTGCCAAGATGCTTGCCATGAACAGGATGAAGTCCATACTGGTGATAGTAGTGACATACAATGGTATGAAATGGATAGACCGTTGTATGGAGAGTGTTGTAAGATGTCTGCTTCCTGTCGATGTGTTTGTCGTTGACAACGGTTCTACAGATGGTACGGTAGATCATATCAGAGAGTATTATCCTTCTGTGAAACTTCATGTCTCCGGAGAAAACCATGGCTTCGGCAGGGCGAACAACATAGGCTTCAGGTATGCACTTGAACATGGCTATGACTATGTCTATCTCCTTAATCAGGATGCGTGGGTTCTTCAGAATACATTTTCAAAGCTTGTTGAAACAATGGAGACGAATCCTGAATATGGTGTCCTGAGTCCTGTGCAGATGACTTCTTCATTAGACAGGCCGGACCCCCGTTTCGAGGCAAAGTGTCTGTCGTTGCCGTTGGATGAATATCTGTCTGGTGTAATAATAGATGTGCCTTTTGTCATGGCGGCCCATTGGATGATAAGCAGAAGGTGTCTGGAGACAGTAGGAGGCTTTTCTCCAGTATTCAGTCATTATGGAGAAGATGACAATTGGCTGCACAGGGCAGCTTATCATGGTTTCAAAATAGGTTTCCTTACTGGAACCTTTGCTGTCCATGACAGAGAAAACCGTCCTGTTACCAAGGATTTCCGTATGAGGCTTAAATGTGTAGGGTCATTGGTAAAGATAAGCGACCCGGTAAGATGTCTTCCTGTACGTTTCATTCTCCAACCTTTCGAAATGTTGGCCATAAGCATCATTTACAGGTCTGCTTATGTGATGAAACAGATAATGCCAATGATACGCAGGTATAGGGAACTTAAGACATGTCGCAGCCAGTCTATGAAGAAAGGCGCTTTTTTATAGTCAGACTTCAATCCATTCGTATTCTCCTCCCCAGAGACTGAGGAATTTCATCAGGTCAGCATTGCTGATGACCGTGCTGGCAGTGTTGTCGCATGGGTGGAAACTCACCTTCTCTGCATCCTGAAGGTCCTTGTCCAGAAACAGTTTCACTCTGTGTCCGTTTTCAAACAGCTCCTTTACAGCTACGCCTTCCTTTGGAGAACCGTCTGCTCCGATGAGGTCCATGTCGTTTATAAGACCGAATGGCGAGACTGAACCAGGCAGAAGTCCGAGACAACGTTCCATCCTTTCCTGTGATGCAAACGAAAGTTTGCCTTGCCTTAGGCTTTTCTCAAGCGTATGTATCGAAAGCTCCTTATGGCATTCAAAGACAACAAGATAGTGTCTGTTTCCCTTATGGTTCCTGAAGAACAGGTTTTTGCAGTGTGTGGAGTCTATTTCCTTCCAGTATTCCAGAGCCAGCTCTATTGTCGGAAGCGGGGGATGATGATGGGTCTTGTATGTTATGTCGTTTGCTTCAAGGAAGCTATGTACTTTATTGATTCTCTCGCTCATCTTTTAATTGATTTACCTTGCAAAGTTATATAGAAAAATCGTATTTTTGCATGTTATGAACGAAAGGCAGACAATCTGGGACCCTTTAAGAAAGAAGGATGTGGCGCTTACTCCCGAAGAGCACGTCCGGCAATGGTGTATAGGTATCTTGTCAGGAACAATGCAGGTGCCTCTGCACATGATGATGAGTGAAGCTGGATTCAGACTTGGACAGAAACAGTTCAGGGCAGATATACTTGTCTATGACCGTAGCGCACAGCCATTGATGGTCGTGGAGTGCAAGAGGCCTGAAGTCGAACTCACTCAGGAAGTCCTGGATCAGGCTATAAGATATAATATGGCACTGGATGTCAGATATATGATGATTACTAACGGGACAAGGACATTCATCTGTGTGAAAAAGGAGAATGGTTATATGTTCATGGATAAGGTCCCGATTTATAATGAAATGATATGTCAGCAACAATAACTCAAGGTTTTCTTGACCATAAGATATTCTCGATAGTTTCAGAAGTGGCGGCAGAACAAGGTGTCCGCGCTTTTGTCATTGGAGGCTATGTCCGCGACTGTTTTCTGGGCAGGCCGAGTAAGGATATAGATATAGTCGTGGAGGGCAGTGGCATCGAACTGGCGGAAGCTGTCGGTGCACGTGTGCATAGCAATGTGTCTGTATTCAAGAACTTCGGAACGGCAATGCTAAGGTTCAAGGGAATTGAGATCGAGTTTGTCGGTGCACGCAAGGAGTCCTACAGAAGGGAATCACGTAAGCCTATCGTTGAAGACGGTACTTTGGAAGATGACCAGCTCAGGAGAGATTTCACCATCAATGCGATGGCATTCAGTCTGCAGAAGGAGGATTTCGGCGCTCTCGTTGATCCGTTCGGAGGAATCCGTGACCTTGCTGCCGGTATTATCAGAACCCCGCTCGATCCGGATACGACCTACAGCGATGATCCTTTGAGGATGGTCCGTGCAATCCGTTTTGCCACAAAACTTTCAACCGCAGAGCAGAAATTCACTATTGTTCCTGAGTCTTTGGAATCCATACGCAGAAACCGTCATAGGATGGAGATACTCTCTAAGGAGAGAATAGTAGAGGAACTGAACAAGATACTTGTTACCCCAACTCCATCAATGGGCTTCAGGTTGCTTGACGAGACCGGACTTCTGGACTTTGTTTTGCCGCAGCTTTCTAAGCTGAAAGGTGTGGAGACTGTCGAAGGCAAGGGACATAAGGAAAATTTCTCCCATACACTTGAGGTCTTGGACAATGTGTCATCCCTGGAAAACCAAGCGATTGCTGAAGGAAGACTCAAAGACTATATCTATGAGGATGGTGTGGAAACCGAAAAGGTCAGGACAGAGCCAAATGTATGGCTCCGTTGGGCTGCACTTCTGCATGATATAGCAAAGCCAGCTACAAAGAGATATGATCCAGCTTTGTGATGGACCTTCCATGGCCATGAAGTTGTGGGAGCACGATGGATACCAAAGATCTTCCAAGGTCTTAAGATGCCTCTTAACGAGAAGATGAAATATGTTCAGAAACTTGTAAATCTGCATCTTAGACCAATTGCTCTTGTCACAGATGAAGTTACCGACTCGGCCGTAAGGAGGTTGCTTTTCGATGCCGGAAACGATATTGATGACCTTATGCTCTTGTGTCATGCAGACATCACCTCTAAAAACCCACGTAAGGTAGCACGTCTGCATTCTAATTTCGAACTTGTCAAGACAAAACTTGTGGAGGTTGAGGAAAAGGATGCCATCCGCAACTTCAAGAATCCTATAACAGGAGATTATGTTATGACGCTTTTCGGAATAGAACCTTGTAACACGATAGGAAAATTGAAAGAACAGGTAAAGAATGCAATCCTTGATGGAGTCATAGAAAACAGTTTTGAAGCCGCAGATCTATTCATGCGTGAACGTGCAGCTGAAATAGGACTTTATCCGGTCAAGTCTGAGTAATATACTCATCATGTCTCTTATTGAAAAATACATATTCTATCTCAAGGGTGTCAGAAGATATTCACAACGCACTGTCGATATATATTCCGATGCTTTGAACCGCTTCGTTCTTATGACCTTCTGCACAGACGATGTGACAGATGAAGAACTGGTCGGGGCATTGAACAGGTCTCAGATCAGAGAGCATGAGGTCCGTCTCCTTGAACTGGAGCAGCCCTTGTGTCCTAAGACCGTGCGTCTTCATATTTCGGCCTTGAGTGGCTTTTGCCGCTTTCTGATCAAGTCGGATATATTGAAGTCAAATCCTGTGGACCTTGTGCCTAAGCCTAAGGTCGAGAAAAGGATACCGTCATTCTTCAGCAAAGATTCCATGGAGAGCTATTTTGAGGGTTCTGCTCCTTATGCATCACAGGAACTGTATGATAGCTTTATGCAATGTTTTGACACTCCTCATGGAAAAG
>JAEIGA010010566.1_pt1 | contig 13998 bp, 3 predicted proteins | sample 9270691 | NCBI WGS metagenome assembly JAEIGA01 (sample SAMN17057246, study PRJNA624740) | gut metagenome | biome: biome; isolation source: fecal sample | host: Bos grunniens | place: China: Xizang | collected 2019 | reverse complement strand
GTGACATCATCGCTGGTGAAGGTAGCGGTAGTGACATCGATGTACTTCTTGGTGTCGGAGAAGCCAGCGCTAACGTGGTTCTTGTCGGCATAGCCCAAGAGGACTTGGTCGCCATCTTGCAGGGTAGCAGGATCAGTGACCTTGACAAATGTCTCAGCTTGGAGCGTAAACACGCTCGCAAGAGCGAGAAGGAGAAAAATCTTTTTCATGTTATTCTGTTTTTTGTTATCCGTTTTATGGCTCCCGGTCGCCTATTATTTTCCAGTACCCGGCATCCGAAGGCCTATTTTCTTGCCCACGCGCAGGGCGTAGCCCAGCGCGAGGAGAAGCATCAAGAGCCAAGGCGTGTCGCCAAGGGGAGTCCCGTAAACATCTTTAGGATTTTCTGGATCCTCCTCACTACCTCCGCCATCGCCACCGCCAATACGCTGAGGGCCTCGCCCCCCCGCATTAGAGGAACTGCTATAGGTAGTGGAAACTCCTGTAATCGCAGCTTGTGGCAGTTCGCTACCCGAACCCATCATAGCAGAAGTGGAGTGCATTTGTACGGTTGGCTGCTCGGCGAACGTCTGAGCACTAAGGCTCAGTACGCTCGCTAATCCAAGAACTATCAATAAGGATTTCATTGCTTTCATAATTTTCATTGTTTCCATGTCTTTAAACCTTAAACATTAAACCTTCAACCTTATATCATCATTTATTGATAGTTATTACTTGTTTACCCGTAGCATCGTAGATCACACCATGATGTAGGATGTACATCTTATCTCGGTAAATGAACTTGTAGATTTGTTCATCACCAGTTCCCACATTATCCACTGCAGTTACAGAGCCTTGCGTATTATCTTTCATCACAACGCGTATTGCAAATCGAGTATCGTTGTACAAAGTGGTAGTACTTTCAAACTCATAAGCTGATGATGTAAGATCGTAGTCTGTTACTCCCGTTTCATAATCAGTCAAGTAAATTGACTCTACATTATCGAGTTGACTAACTTCATCATTAAGTACTAACATATATTCACTTTCCTGTGGAGCACGATAACCTAATGGTGTAGTTCTTCCTATAGCTCTATTTTCTGTCATTGCCTCAAATGCCAATCGCGTATTATCGTGTACGAGCCATACTTTTGGTTTGTCCGTAGATGAACCAAACATCTTCTCGTAGTCATCAAAATCAATTTCATCGGAGTACTTATTGCTTACGAACACACCCGTCTGATCAGCAACTGCGTCCATCGCAATCTCTATTTGAATATACGCCTCGCGTTCATCTTGTTCTACATTCCACAATGCAGGTGCTTTCTTTACACGGTTGGCTGCTGCGAAGTTGATTGTTCCACTGCCACCATCAGCAGTCTCTTGTATATAGAATGGGAAGAAAGGTTTGAGATCAGCATCAGCGGCTCTCGTTTGCGCATAATCACTACCATCCTCAGGAGACATGATGGTAATAAATTTAACATCAGAATCCACCCAATGATAACTACCATCCCAATTATTCTCATCAGGATGTTTAGCCAATTCTTTGTGACCAATATTACCTTTCCATGTAGCCATAAACGGATTACCTACAAAGTTCCAACCTACGTTGTTGGCAGTAACAGTACCTGCTTTATAGCCCTCAATGCCGTGAGCAGTAGTTGCGATACTCTTATCACTTTCTGTTCCTTGAATAGCTGTGTTACCCAATGGGAAGCGGATAATGGAGAGAGAACGATTGGCCACATTACCTTCTTGACGTGGTTTTGCGGCGATGATATATCCTTCACCTTCTTTGAAATACGCATTGGCATCACCATCTTCGCTTGGATACCACTCCCAACTGGTAGCATAGGCATCTTCTGCACGCAGAGCTCCGTTATAATGTTTTACCCAAACAGGGAAGTCGTCAGCACCAGACTCATCGGTGACATTAGCAAGCTGAACATCGTAAGGCAAAGCAAATTGATAATACTTTTGATTTTGGATGTAATAATCGTAAATCATATTGCCACTACCATTGAAATTAATATCATCATTCACATATACTTCAGGTAGTGCGTAAGTCGAATTGAGCCAACTGTAACCGCCACGGAGATATACTTGGCGTTTCACTCCAAGGCTATTGCCATCTAATACCAGTTTACCACCAGGATATACATAAATATTTGCAAAATCCACATGAGAGCCAACAGATTTTGCCTCATCAGCAGTCAGCTTACCGCCATTAAGAATGACTATATCGCTATGCATACATACATCACGAGTAGGAGCACTAGTATAATCGGAGCCTTTTTTGTCTCCACTGACCAATATCGGTTTGCGGATAAGTTTTCCTTTGGAGGCATCAGTCGCATCCGTAATGAGAAGTGCTTCGCAGTCATTACCTGCCAGTGATAATCCTTCAACCTTGTAAATATCGCTTGTGTTACCTGAGTTGAGGTTGGCAAGTGATAAACCTTTAGTAGTGGTTGCGCCTAATGTTATATCTACAGTTGCAGGTGCTTCACTACCAAAACGCAATGCCATGCTGTTGGTACCCCATTCCATAACCTCAACATCCATTTCGGTAATATCTTTCTCAATAGGCAATAGAAGTACTTCTTGAATAACATTATTACCTGTTTGATACATACCCCATTGAGCATAGGTCGCACTATAACCCAATTTAGTATTGGATGTATTGGTTGTATTGCTATTAACCAATGTGTAATGTACTAAATCATTGGTTTGCAATTGCCATTCATAGAATAGACGATTATCAGAATTTGCCGCACCCTCATGTGCAGCATCCGCATTAATATACGTTTTATTATTGTCAGTTGAAGTGGATGCACTGATAACTTTAGATACATTCGTACTATACAAGTGAACAGCAGCACCATTATTTTTGAATCGCGAATCGGCTATATTTGGTTTATCTTTTTGCAATCCAAGTAGCTGATATTTAGTGGTGTTTGGTGTTATTGTTGCTTTGGTTGGTAGAGCGATGTTATCCACCATAATCAGCGGAGCTGCTTGTGTACCCGTAGATGTGATGTTGGCAGTCAATGCCACCCAAGAGTTGCCAGTCTTGGCTGCGATAACGAAGTCGGCGGGAAGACTGCGGCAAGAAACATTGTAGAATGTTCTAATTGTGCTACCACAAGTAACCGTAATAGTTGGATTTACGATTTGATTATCCGCTACAGTTGGAGTATATGCCACAGTAAGTGTAGCAGTTAAACTACCATTAGGACCCGTTTGTAGAGTAGTTACCTCGTTATTATCTGCATCATAGAATGTCAGACCGTCACCCGCAATTGTAACCGAAGTATTCGCCTCCATATCTTTCAACACTAATTGTAGTTGTTGCGAAGCTTTGACTGTTTGATTGATTGTAGATGTAATCATTGGCGAACCAATCAAATTAAATATTTTGCTTGGTTGTGGATCTGTTGTATATACAGGATTTTGACAGCCGCCGATGGTTACATGATGCCAAGCCGAATTACCTTCGTTAATTTTTGCACTATGATAGAAAGAACCTGACTGGAACATAATCAAGCGACTATAATCATCATTTCTAGTATTGTAAGCATATATACGATAGGTATTCGTAGTGCCAATTTCTACAACTTTCCATGGGAAAGGAGTGGATGTAAAGAATAATTGCGTATTGTTGACTTCAGGTGTAAGATACAAATTATTGTGATCTTGAATATAATATACATTCGCTTCTCCAGTATTTGTAAATACCCATTCCTCAGCATTTAGACATATATTGCTAGAAGGTAGTGTACCTGGCCTGCTACTACCGTGGCTGATAGCATAATAATATTTATCATCTACTTCGCAATACATTTTATACACTTCGCTAGTTGTACCATCAAATTCTGCTGATTCTGGTATTTGTGTATAATATGCATATAGCGTAACATCAGAGTTGCCTACCTCATAATTACCATTATAAAGACGACTTGGATCTATCTCAAATTCAGTTATTTCGATATTCTCTGTAACCCAACCTAAGAAGTCCCATCCTTCGTATACACAAGTAGGCAACGTGATAACATCACCTGTCTTTGCTGTAACTGGATTAGTGCTTTGTGTCATCGTGCCATTACCAGGAACAAAAGTGATGGTTACGGTTTCTGAACAATTGGTCTTAGCCACATATTTGTATTCAGCAACCGTTTCCATATTAAATACGCTACCTGAAGTAGCCATAGATACATTACTTTCATTCATTTTCAACATATTGGGACCACTTGTATAATTGATAGAGGTAAATGTATATCCAGTTCCAGATTTAGTAATCGTCCACCCCCAATTCTCATTAGGATTATCAGAAGTTCCTACATTACCGACACTATTACAATACACATATTGTTTTTCACTGTTACCGTCTACATAATACATTCTATATTGTGACGCACTTGCATTAATAGTTTCCTTATACAACACAAACGCATCATCTATTGTGGTAGCCTTGATACGACTTGAAGCATATCCGAGATAATATGTATTTCCATTGACTACTAACGACAACCTAAATGCATCACTATTTGCCATATCTTCTATGGTATACACAGCATATACTTGTGATGGCTCTTCTGGAGTGAAAGTGACAGTACCGTCTCCATTATCTGTGAGAAGGGCTGGCGGGGTTGTATTTTGTTGCCATAGTTGTGGATCATCAGTTGTCCAACCGATAAAGTCATATTTCTTAGGGTCACAAGCATACTGACCTGAATTTAAAGTGATGCTTCCACCCATTTCTGTTGGATAAACCTTCGTTTCCTCATATGAATCATGTACAATCACCTCTGGTACCCATTGTGCGTAGAGAGTGATAATATTTTGAGGGAGAGAGCTAATCACTTGCCCTGGTGTGAATGTCAACGATCCCTTTCCATCGCATTGGTTGTTCCAACCGATGAGTTTGTATTCATTGGCTTGTGGTTCAGAACAAATGGTGTATGTTCCCACCTCACTAAACTTAAATGTACTATTATGACAACTTCCTAAAATTTGTGTTCCCGCAACCAAGAACGATTCGTTGAGATCATATGTAACTGTACATTCATCTATATCATTGGTACAGCTTAAAGTCGTAGAAATGATAGCTGCTGGACCATAAGATATGGAGATATTAGCAATGCGAGCAGTAACACTACTATACAAGCGAGCAGTTTTGTGCGAACCTGTGACGGTAAGTGTACAAACTCCGCTACTATTTACATTAGCAGACGTAATAGTTTGACCATCTATCGTTTTTAATGTGAATGTACCAGAAGTTAGTGTGGCATTACTACCATTTGTTGCATTTAAAACAACTTGCGTTATATTACCTTGTAGTTCTGGGAACTCTACATATGGGTTATCAGTAGCTCTCAGTTGTATTGGATTTCCTGTACTCTTAACACCAGTAGTTTTCCATGTTCCAACACAAGTTGTCAACTCACGCTCTGTACCATATGATTGTGCAGTAGCCCAACCTTCCATCTCCTCAGCGGTTAATGTTACCGTTCCACCTAGTCCATTACCTGCGCGGCTATAGACTGCGTAGAGAGTGGTGTTTTGGGTGATACCAGATAAGCTAGCACCAATCGCGTAGAATGGATCTGGTTTGAGACCTGCAGCCTCATGAGTTGCGCTATTAGTTGTCCAACCGATGAGTTCCTCGCAGGAATATTCTAGATCAATAGAATTGTTTTCTATTCCAGGCATTTGAACTGCACCGCCTGCTACTACACTCGTAGTTGCCCCTGCGGCTAAAGTACCACCACCAGCAGGAATAACATATGTGATGGTGCAATAGCGTTGCCAAATAGCGTAGAGAGTGATATCATCCGTAAGAGTGATAGAAGCACCCTCGCTGTACGATGTTCCGCTACCATCTGCAGAAGTATTCCATTTTACAAATTGATGTTCTGCAAGAGCAAAACCATTGGTAGCGACAGTACCTTGACCTGTTGGGTAGGCAATTGTCGTAGCAGTAGTTGCACCAGTAGCAGAAGCGTGATTAGCATCATAGGTAATAGTAAATGAACCTGTTACTGTAACATCAATAGTTGCTTCTGCTGGACAATAGTTACCAGAACCATCTACTCCATCCCATGAAGCAGTGATAGTCGTTTTGCCAGGTTTCACACCAGTAACTTTACCATTAGCATCTACGGTTGCTACATCTATATTGCTTGATGTATAAGTTACATCACCATATGTAGTACCAGAATAGGTAATGGTGGTTGTTCCGCCAACCGCAATAGAAGTATTTGCGGATAATGTAGGAGCAGCCCATGGAGTACAGCAAGAAGTAATAAACTCAGTTAGATTCTCAGGAGAACCTGCAGTAACTGATATACTTGCAATACGTCTATGTCCGGAAGAACCGTCAATTGTAAAGGTGATTGATTTCGCAGATCCAGTCCAGACACCATTACTATATGTGCCAACATTAGCAGTAATCTCATTACTGTCTTCCCCTGTTGCGAATGAAAGCGAAATATTAGTAATTTCATTATCTGATTTTACTGTAAATGTATTACCTCCGTAGCAACGAATTGCTGCACCTGTAGTATAATATTTAGGTGCGTTGTTATTATTAGAACCTTTCGCAAATGTGATGGTAGCGTTGGTAAGAGTTACTGTCGATATTGTTTGTTGATTAAAATATACGCTATTTGCAAATGTAACTGTTTCTGCATCTCCACCTGTAGCCAATGTTCCTTTTGCAAAAACAGCGTGGTAGTCTTGCGATTTGGAAACAGTGAGAGGTAACGTAACAAGAGCAGGTTTGTCTGTTGCTACGCCGTCAATTTCAGTATCTGTCCAACCAATGAAATGTGGATATTCGTCATCACAAGTGGTAGGAGTATTCGTACAATTCACAGTCTGACCTGCAATCTCCTCAAAAGAGCACACCTCTATACCATTGCTATAGAAGTTTACAGTATATCGTTCTGCCCATTGAGCTTTGAAAGTGGTGTTTTCATCAGGCATAGTGGTTGGATTAGGATTCCACTCTGTGAACTCATAACCGTCACGCTTTGGTTTATCAGGTTTGTTAATCGTTTTACCTTCTGCGTAGATTTCTTCTTTTGTAGTTGAGCCGTCAGACCATTGACCACCATTAGCGTCCCAAGTTACACGGTATTGTCCTTCTGGAAGACAAACTTTCTTGTAGAATTTGAGGGTATTGGTAGTAAGATGATTTGTGCTTGTAAAATTTTTCCATGCAGGTTCCGAATCTTTAATTCCATGTCCTAAATAGTAAACCGTACTACTTGCAATATAAATAAAACACTCATTACCATTTTCTGTGCTCTTATAGATAGAGAATGTAGTTGGGGTGTTACTTATGGTTATATATGATGAAACTCCATACAAATATTTACTATTGTCAGCACAAGATTGAAGTTGATAACCATCATTAGTCTTTATGATGTACCAACTATAATTTGAATAATCAGAATCCTCAAGATAATTACCGATGACACTAAAATCTTTTGCTTTAGGGAATTTACTTATCATTTCTGTATTATGCAACGCATAAACATTTGTATTTGTACCCATAGTAACCACCACCTCATCGCCATATTCGATGTCGTCAATGGTTACTTCTTCCCAACGGCAGTTGTCAGATGCATAATTTTCTTTCCATAAAGCAGTCAAAGTAAAATCATTATTAATTGTAACTGTCGCACCTGTTGGGGCATATATTTTATTATTTTGGTCTTTCCAACCGAGGAAAGTGTATCCGTCACGCGTAGGTGCTGTGATGTCAGTTGTGCTGAATGTAGCATATGGCTCTGCTGCTTTTCCATAGCGTGGAGCGATGTCACCTTCGCCACCATTCAAATCGAAATCTACACGATAGTAACGGATAAATTCGCCATACCAGTTGTTAGCGCATGAGTTAGACCAAATATGCCATACACCCCATTTGCCAGCCATATCTGCATTAGACAATCCGCTGACCGTATTCATAACATCTACACTACTCTTGCCTTCTACATAGAGCATTGAACCATTATGTTTGGTAATACCTACCCAATATTTGTAGTCTTCGTCTGTTTTGTAGCCGTTAGGAACAATGAATGGTTCTGATTCGTATTCGTAGCCTGTAGTGTTATTCAGTGGCATTTCTACCCAAGAGGAACCTTCTTTACCGAAAGTAACCATATATTGTGCTGGATAGAAAGCAATATAACGGTTAGGGGTTTCGGAGTCATCATAGATACTCAATTGTCCGTATGCATCTTGTCCTGGATATGGATTGGTTCCACAGTTTTGTCCGCCGCGTTGAATATCTGCAAAACCAATACCCGTTCTAAATATTTGATCTGTTTTATATGGATCTTCTGGAGTGTTGTTTACAATGAACTTATCCTCATCACTATTACTTGGTAAGGAGAAGTTATTTGTTCTCCATTCGTGGTCGTTTGCATCGTCTGGTTTCACTTTGTAGAAGCACTCGTCACCTCCCGTCGTATTATTCCAATAATGCAGATACCAAGATACACAAGCAGGGTTATTGACTGTGATGTTGTAGGTAGCTGTAACTCCACCTTTTGTAGTAGCAGTGATGGTTGCATTACCTGCTCGAAGAGCTTCTACTAAACCGTCACTGGTAACTGACATCACATTGTCATCACTACTTGTCCAAGAATCAATTGCATTGTCACAAGTAGCATCTGATGGGGTATAAGTAACCAACAGCTGGTTGCGGTCGCCCACATCAAGATTTTTATGTCCACCTGTCATTGATAGTGTTATCTCGGTTACACTCAATGATTTGAATGTTGCATATATCGTTACCGCATAGTCAGGCATAGTGAGGGTATTGCCGTCGAGAACTGAATTTGTGACATCGGTGTCATCTGAAGTCTTTTTGATAGTCCAAGACACAAATTCATAACACTCTGCCGCAGTTGCAGTCAATGTAATATCTTCACCCTTGCATGCCTTAGTTGCTGTTGCTGAGAATGTACCACCTGTTGTTGTACCGCTTCCATCTAAAGTGATATTATTGAGCGTGCAACATTCGGTAACGTAGTTGGAATAAGTTGGTGCCGAAGTGGTAGTCGTTGAGTATGTAACAGCAAGTGATTTTATTCGTCTATGTCCAGAAGAGCCACCAACTGTGAATTTTACAGATGAAGCAGAGCCTGTCCATGTTTTTGTATTAGTTGTATAAGTCCCACAATCGGCAGTAATGGTATTGCTGTCTTCTCCACTGCTAGTAGTTATAATTACTTCTGTTATTTTTCCAGTAGAAGCCGTGACAGTAAAATAACCACCACCATACACGCGCACAGCTGTTCCTGATGTGTAGTATTTTGGGGCATTACTATTTGAACCTTTATTGAAGGCAGCAGTAATATCACCTATGGTTAGAGAAGAAATAGTAGTTTGGTTTGCATATCCTTGTGCTGAGAAATCTAAAGTCGTACTTTCTGATGTTGTGGTTGTTCCACCGCCAGTCTCTGTCGCAAAAACAGCATACAGAGTTGTATTTTCGGTTATTGTTGTATTTGGCGCTTCAGATGTACTTTTGAAAAGAATAGAAGGTTTATCACTTTCTGTTGAACCGATATTAGGAGTACTCCATCCTACAAACTTTTTGTTGTCATAGCATTCTTCCAGTGTACTATCCGCTGGAGCGGTTGGGAGGGTAAGATTCTTATAAGTTTTTCCCGCATCAATAGACTGAGTTGGTGAACCTGTTGTATATGTTTGTTTATTAACTTTCCATGTGATAGTGTAAACTTTTACTGCTTCTATAGTTATGGTTACATCGCCAGAAATCGTTCCTGTTAATTTAAGTTGACCAGTAGTTTTGTCCCATGTATATGTACAACCACTAACTGTGATGTTATCAGGCAATCTATAGCCACTTGCAGCAGTAATTGTATAGCTTAGATTAGCAGCTGAGCCAGTATATGTATAACTGGTTGGTATTGCAGGAGAACTGCTACAATTCGTAAGATTAGAAGTTATAGTATAGGTGTTAGCCTTCCATTTTGCGTATAACGTAATATTTGAATTGATATTTGCTATAGTCGCTTTGTCCGCATAGTTCGTTCCTGTTCCATCTGCTTTGGTATTCCAACCATTAAATGTATGACCTGCGCGAGTAAAACTGTTAGCAGTTAAAGTCTGAGATTCACCAGGGCAAATACCACTTAAAGCAGTCATACTACCAGAACCGCCATTCGAGTTGAAGGTAATAGAATATTTATTGAATGTTTTCCATGTCTGTGGAGTAGCGTTGTAGTCATCACCACAATATTTTCCAGAATATCCAGAAACACTGATTTCTTTCCATTGGTTACTACCATTATCACGGAATATTACTTTTTGGAATTGTGTTGCCAATGCAGTATAGTAATAGGTCTTTCCGCAAATAGTTGTCGTATTTGTCACAGAAGGACTACCATCCCAATCAGACAAACGATCAGTATCGCTTGTATAGTTGTAAACTTTAAATCCATTCCAAGAATCCTGCTTTTGGAAATATGCATATCCTTCCGCAGGGTGAGTAACGGTAGGATATATGACTTGTAAGGCTTTAGTAGAAATATTAAATTTGAATGTATATGTTCCTGCTGGTCCTGTAAATAAACGAGCGTCATCACCAACAGAAGTTGAGAACGCCCAATCACTTATATCTGTAATTATAGCACCTGTATTTCCATACCATTGCTCAGTCGACCCACTCACATTTACAAACTTGAACGTATATGCAGTCATTGCTTGCAAATCAACCGTAACCGTTGCTATGTTTCCAGAAAAAGAAGTTAATGGATGTGTTGTCCCCCAATTATTGAAAGTGCCACGAAGTTGCCATTGAGGTGAAAAGGTTGCAGTGATGGTAGAAGAACCATTAGAACCTTTGCTGTATGTAACAGTACGACTATTGCCTGATCCTCCATATGTAGGAGTATTTCCTGTTGCAGGTTTAGTTGCGCTAACAGATTTTGTATAATAACCCGTATTAGGCGTACATGTGACAGTTACAGATTGCGCGGCACTTGTAGTTGTAACTGAAGTTTTATTTAGAGATATAGAACCATTAGTCACAGAATCTTTTGAAATAGTAACTTTTGTATCAGTGGCAGCTGGAGTATAGTCAATAACTATAGAAGTTGCTTGTAAGTTTTTGTTAGAGATAGATATGTTAAAAAAGCCGCCGCTAAAAGTACTATAAGTTCCACTACTACCACCTGTTGATGTGGTAATTTGAGCAGTTCCACTTTTGTAAGTTGTAATAGCAGAAGTACCCGAAGAAAAATATTGCTTAGCAGCAGCAGAGCCTCCTGATTTATAATTTATCGTTATAGAATTTATAGTGCCTAACGATGTCTTGTTGTAGATGTATCCACTTCCCGATGTAAACCATAATGCCGTTGTTGAATACTGTTTAAATTGTCCACCAAATTGGATTCCATTAACTGTGATACTTTGCGTACCATCGGTAGTGGTAATACCACTGGCAGACCCTGTAATTGTAAGAGTCGCTCCCCACATCTGTCCCACACCTATCGTGAAGAGGAGGGTTAAAATGGCAGTGAATCGTATACCTTTGGTATACCCTTGCAATAGATTTTTAATACTGTTTGCCATCACGGCAGAAAAAGTAGATTGTTTCATAATATCTTATGTTTTTAGTTTACTGTTTTTTAGGTTAAAGGCGAAAGGCGAGAGGTTAAAGGCAGGAACCTTATCGCTTCGCTCTGAACCTTGTTTAGTGTATGGTGTAAGGTGTAGAGTGTAAAGTGTAAAGGCTGGAACCTTCATCGCTTCGCTCTGAACCTTGTTTTCTTTGTGAGCAGGGGGCAAGCCAATGACCAGTGCCCTCGTCGGAATGTACTTGCGAGAAGAAACTCATTTACACGAGTTTGGCTCGCCGTCATTCCTCCTCTTAAATCGAACTCGCGAAGTTCGATTTAGGTTGTTGGTAATTCCCCTTTCTTATGGGGGGGTATTTATTGTTTTTTTTGCTCGGTTTTACCCAACATAGAAACGTATTACACTATAATTTACTCTTCAACGCCTTAATTAGTTCTGCACTAATAATCCATTTACCATTATCTCCACCCTCTCGAGTTAGTATTCCTTTCTCTCTAAAATAATCGATATGTTTTCGTATTTGTCTTTCGCTAACATTGAGTTGTTTTGCTAGTTCTGCACGCGATATATTGGGTTTCTTTTCTATTAATGTTATTACTAAACTTGGCAACTTCTGGCTCAAGTCTGGATCGGTCTGGATCGCACCTGGAACAGTCTGGAACGCATTTGGAATATCTTTTTGCATGTCTTTTTTGTGAGCTCCAATTTTGACAATATAGACATCTTCGTCCTCTATTATTGGTGTAACTCCAGTGTAAACAGGTGCATACTTATAGATATTACGAATACCCGTTCCCAAATGCTCGGCACGACCAATCTGCACAAAGAAATTGGCAATATGCGGATTCTTGGGGTGGCTTGAGTAGTTAGATAAAGTGACCAAACCTGCTTTCAATGGGCGATTGGCATTCTTAGCAATCACTCCATCGTGCTTAATCTCAATAATAGTTGGCGTAGGGTTATGGTATTCGCGATGTACCAACATATTGGCAATAACCTCTCGATAAATCTTATCTCGCAAAGATACACGCAAATCACCCTCCATGAAGAAATTATCGGGCAAGTGCTTTGCAATGAAGTCCATTAACGCGTCATAGTCATCTATAATATTGCCGTCCAATGTCAATCTGTCGTCGTATCTGTCTATATCATGAATCCTTACCACAGCATCTATTTTATAGTACGGCAACGCACTTTGAATCGATTCGCGCTTGCCGAATAACATCAGTGCAGCTAAAGTAAAGCCCTCTTGGTTGGTTTGAAAATCATAACGATAGAGATTAGCTTGTTTGAAGAAATCCATATCGGATAATGATAGCCATGGATGTGAGGCGCGGGTATTACGAATAAGATTCTTAGCTTTCTCAATTGTAGCGGCACTCAAATGTTCTAAACGGAGATATGGGAAAATCGTATTTTCAGAATACTGGGTGCTTTTGCGTTGGTACATAGCACTGATTTCTGCATCTGTTTTTAATTCGAAATCTCCGTCGGAACTTCTATCGTAAATCTTACCAGCAAGGCGGTGCACTTGACTGCTGGAAGGAACTTGTATTACAATAACCTTCTTTCCGTCTATATTTACTACTTCAGGTTGCAACAAGAATGTGGGTGATAGTTTCTGTGGATTATTGCTGGTATTGGAGATGTTCTTGCACATCTGATCTACCGACTCTGGATTTACACCTCGCTTGATGGTGCTGTCATCCTCCACACCAAGAACAATTGCTCCGCCATCACGATTCAGGAAAGCACACACAGTATCATACAAGTTGTTTGGAATATCTGTCCAAGCTCGCTTGTACTCTAAGGTTCGCGTTTCCTTACCCTGTAGCAATATTTTCAATTCTTGTTCGGTCATTTTTCTTTCTCCCTTTCGGGGGTGTTTTATTTCTCTAACAGGTTGTAAGAGTTTTGCATATCCTAACTCGCCTTCTATTTTTTCGTTTTTTATATCAAATTTGCACTTTTTTGCCAAAATATTTGGTCAGTTCGTTTTTTTGTTGTACCTTTGCAGCGAACATTCCAATTATGGAATATGGACTGGGGTGTCCCCGGTTGGAAGGATTGTCAGTTCTGGCAGTCCTTTTTTTGTTCGTGCGGTATAATTTTTATGCCTATCTGTTTCAAGTTTTCAGTATAAATATTATTCCTTATTATGTCGTATGCCATATTGGGTTCATTAGGCTCTAATATGTGTCGTGTGATAGGATATGCCACTAAATCAGCCACCTGTAATCCTATAACATTAGCTTTCTTGGGCAGTAGTGTAAACGACTTTGCAAATTGCTTTAGTCGTTCTGAACCAACCCAATATGTTCCTTTATCCAAGAGTTGCATATAGAATGTATGTAGTTTCTCATCTTCTTTTTTTCCACGCATTTCTACTACGGTATG
>JAEIGA010010565.1_pt1 | contig 13998 bp, 8 predicted proteins | sample 9270691 | NCBI WGS metagenome assembly JAEIGA01 (sample SAMN17057246, study PRJNA624740) | gut metagenome | biome: biome; isolation source: fecal sample | host: Bos grunniens | place: China: Xizang | collected 2019 | reverse complement strand
AGGGATGGGCTCAAGCAAGAGGAGATAGCCCAAGAATTAGGTATCTCGCTCCAGACCGTCAAGAATCAGGTCAGCAAAGCTCTGAAGATCCTCAAGGATGGAGCAGTGAAGATCTATACATTTTTTGTGTGATAATTCTATCTAAGGATAGTACTTTTTTATACTTTCTTCGTCTTACAGGTGAAGATATCGATCAAATCTATGTCAGAAAACGAAAACAAACACTTGGATTTTGTGCTGAAGCACTACCGGGAGGGGAAGCTTGATACCAGAAAAGCTATCTCGAAGTTCAATGCAGAGCATGGTATTGCACCTGCCCCTATGAAGAGAAAATGGAGGGGGTGGATCTATTTTGCCTCGGGTATTGCAGCAGCTGTGCTCCTGGGTGTGATGATCCGTTTTGCACTGCTGGCGACAGCAGAAGTTACATTGGTGGCGAAGGGCCCCAAGGAGGTGTTTTTGCTACCCGACAGCACCAGGGTAACATTGGCTCAGGGTGGTACATTGTCCTATAAGGAGTGGGGATTCAAAAGAGGTAGCAGAAGGGTTAATCTTACAGGAAAAGGGTATTTCGAAGTGACTAAGGATGTTGAGCACCCTTTTGAAGTGAGCACCGAAAACTCATTTGTGAGGGTACTGGGGACCAGGTTCCTGTTGGAGACATTGCCTGTGGCCAAGGTGAGTCTCTATGAGGGGAAGGTCCATTTTGCCCGCACTGAGAATCTTGAAGGGGTGATCCTCACAGAGGGGATGACAGCCCTTATCCCCATCGGAGCAATCAAGCCAAAGGTGGAGCACAAAGGGAATCCCAATGGTATAGCCTGGATCAGGGGGACATTTGTTTTCGAGGATACCCCTCTTAAAGAGGTGCTGCTGACCCTCGGAAATTACTATGGTGTCTCTTTCGGTGCTACTGACATGAAAAAGAGGCTCAGCGGTGAGTTCAGCACAGAGGATCTGGACCTGATAATAGAGTTGATCGAATCTGCATTGGATGTTAAAATTGTAAAAATGTAATTCGAAAACGATGAAGAAGATTTTATTGATGGCTCTTCTTATGGTCTCCACGGTGGCGATGGCCGGAAAGGGGGAGACGCTGAGGGATAAGCTGGTCCGTGTGCATGAGATTTATGAAGTGAATTTTATTCACGATGCAGCCCTTGATCTGGATATCCCCTCCAGTGTGGAGATCGGTAAGGGGATGACTCTGGAGGAGGTTCTCAAGAGACTTTTTGAAGGGACTGGTATTAAGTGGGAGATTAACAAAAGGTATGTGGTCCTGACCCGGGATGGGAAAAAGCCGAAAAGCTACGATGTGATGTTTGAGGATGTGTGGAGGGATACCCTCTCCACAGCACAGGTGACAGCTCAGATGGAGCAGAAGCATAAGGTAACCCAGACCGGTCTGAAAAGGCTCAACAAAGAGTTCATCAACTCAGGTTTCGCCTTTTTCAGTACTCCCGATGTTATAAAAAGTATCCAGCTCCTTCCAGGTGTGGCGACCGGTACAGAGCTCCTCTCGGGGCTTTATGTTCATGGTGGGGACGGAAGTGACAATCTCTTCCTTCTGGATGGTGTACCTATCTATCAGGTGAGTCACCTGGCAGGGCTCTTCTCCTCATTCAATACAGATGTTATAGAGAACATCGATTTCTATAAGAGCGGTTTTCCGGCACGTTTCGGCTCGAAGATGTCTTCGGTGGTGGATGTTACTACTAAAGATGGAGACTTTTATGACTATCACGGCACTTTTGCTATCGGACTCATCGATGGCCATCTTCAGCTGGAGGGGCCTATATGGAAGGGGCGCACCTCTTTTAATATTGGTCTGAGAAGGACCTGGACAGAGACTATATCTATCCCTGCCCTGTACTTTTTCAATAAGGCGAATCTGCCGGACAAACTAGATTTGAGGTACGCTTTCAGCGATTTCAATGCGAAGATTACCCATAAGTTCTCGCAGAGGAGCATCCTGCGAGGGGCATTCTATATGGGGAGGGATGTTTTCAATTACAAGCAATACAATTTCTCAGAATACTATCGTGTGGATGAGAGTGGTACGGGTGTCGAAATCAACCGCCAGGAGGAGAGCAATGTGGGGCTTCCGATGAACTGGGGCAATACCCTCGGATCGCTCAATTGGAGATACAATTTCTCAAAAGATCTCTCTCTCAGCACGACTGCATACTATACCCGTGCACACTCGCAGCTTGGGTTCTATTTTGAGGATTGGACCAGTCTGCACCCGGATGTGAGGGAGAAAGGGGGGCAATATGTTAACTCTCTTGTGCACGATTTCGGGCTCAATGCAGATCTCTTCCACCGTTTGGGAGAGAATCATAAATTGCGCTATGGCGCCACAGCCCAGTATCATATTTACTCCCCATCTGCAGTAATGCAGCAGGAGTATATATATAAGGATAAGAAAGATATCAATGTTGAGGCGGGGGACTCTGCCACTGTACATATGCAGACTGCTGCCCTATATCTGGAGGATGAGATGAGTCTTGGGGAGCATTTCACGATGAACCTGGGGCTCCGTTACTCATTTGTCGCTTCACAAGGTAAGAACTGGCACTCACTGGAGCCGAGGGCTTCATTGAACTGGAAAATCAATGATTATCTCTCTGCGAAGGCTTCATATTCGGAGATGTCTCAGCCTACCCATCTGGTGTCCACAGTATACCTCGATCTTCCAACCAACTGCTGGCTCCCATCGACTGCTACTATCCCTCCATCGCGATCACGGGAGGTGGCTGCAGGGCTCTATTCAAACCTGCCAGGGCACATCACCCTCAATGTGGAGGGGTGGTTCAAGAAGATGGACAATCTTATAGAGTATTTCGGGGTCAATGCCATATTTCCACCACTTACCAATTGGGATGAGTCCTATATCCTGGGTCAGGGGCGTTCGTGGGGTATGGAGACGGAGCTCAGCTGGAAAGGGGAGAAGACAGAGGCCAATGCCTACTATACCCTAATGTGGAACCAGAGGAAGTTTGACGATTTTTATACAGACTGGTATAGGGACAGGAATGACAACAGGCATAAACTGACCCTTATGCTCAAACATAAGTTTACCAAAAGGTTTGAGGTCTATGGAGCCTGGAACTGGAGGAGCGGAAGCAGGATGACGGTGGAGTCCCACTATGTATACGACCCATCTGTTCCAAATAGCGGCTATCCGATATATCATTCAGTGTATAGTGAGCCCAATAATATGCAGCTTCCCGACTACCATAGACTCGACCTGGGTTTCAACTTCCATAAAACCACCAAAAGGGGCAATCAGAGCATCTGGAATCTGAGCATATACAATGTATACTCCAGGACCAATATTGTGTTTGCCTATGTGTCGGGAGAGTATGATGATCAGGGCAATCTGATAAAATATGTGGGTGAGGGGTTGGGCCTTATCCCGATAATCCCCACTTTCAGTTACACACTTAAATTTTAGAGAAGATGAGAAGATTGATATATATATTGGGCTGTGCCCTTATGGCTGTAGTACTCTTTTCGTGTGAGGAGAAGTTTGATCTTAGGATGAAGGGGGATAATATGATTTTTGTGGAGAGCTATCCCGGTGTTGAGGATTTCATAGCGCTGAGGGTGGGGCCGGCTGTGTCCCTTAACAGTGATTACGATGTGTCGGGGTTCAGCCCCGATGTAAAACTCATGGTCAATGGAGATATGGTGGCTGTGGAGTATTTGAGACAAGGGGATTCGTTGAGGGGGATACCCGCGGGGTATTATGTGGCAGATTATGCACCCGTTCCCGGCGATAGGGTAAATGTGACAGTTAGTGCTGATGGGTTTGAAACTGTGGAGTCCGAGACGGTGGTGCCTGACTCTTTTGGGGATTATAAGCTTGAGTATCTGGTATATGACTCTTCTGTTGACACCAAAGTTATGGATATGGAGTATGTGGATGGGATAAATTACAATTTGAGGCTAAAGGTAAAATTGGATATTCAGGATGGTCCTGTGGCCGGTGATGCGTACGGTATTCAGTTTGTGAGAGAACTGGATTATCTCGTGGAGTATCCCGATTCCATCCAGCGTGATACAACACTTTATTATCAGTCCGGTCAAGTGCCTGATATGTCTGACAATCCACTCCTTCCACAGACAGGTACTGTGATTGATGTCAATTTCAACGGAATATCATGCGACAGTTATGATGGTGTGACTATGTTTATGGACAGGAAGTTCAATGGTCAGTACGCCACTCTGGAGGCAGAGGTGAGATTCAATGAGGATCACAGTTATACCTATGAGGACTACAATGAAAAAGAGGTAAAAGTCACCTCCAGATACAGATACAAGATACGTCTCTACAAGTTTACATCCGATTTCAGCAGGTATGCCTATGCCCAGAACCAGATAGACAACAATCTCTTCGGGGAGATAGGGCTTGCTCCGGCAGGATATGCCTATTCAAACATTAAGAATGGTGCCGGTATACTGGCGGGGGCCCTTATGCTGGAGACAGATTGGTTGGAGTTGTAGATTTTTTGTTTAATATTTGAAATTGTATTTGTATATTTGAAATTGTATTTGTAATCCTATGGGCTCCTTTTTCAAATATGCTCTCGGGATATTTCTTTTGAGTGTCCCTGCTCTGTTGCTTTCTCAGCAGCGGTATGATTATAATGCGGAGGTGGGGTTTGATTCACCAATCTACAGAGGTGAGATTGCAGACAAGTATCCTTTCCCTTTTATCGGTACTGTATATGCATATTCGGATGAATTTGAGATGGGAGATCTCGAATTTAACGGCAAGATGTATTATGGACTTATGATGAATTTAAACTGTCATAAGGGGGAGCTTTATGTGAGAATAGGTACGACTAAAGATTGTATTGTCTTGAAAAATAGCCTTGTGGGTGATTTTAATATTGGAGAGAGGAGGTATACTGCATTATTTGGAGAGAGGGGAATAAAGGGGCTTGCTCCTGGGTATTATCAGGTGCTGTATGAAGGGGAGGATGTGATTCTCAAACAGATCGACCGAAAAATATATGATTATACAGACTTCTCATCAGGAAATATAACCAAGGCCTTCGCCCTTAAAGTCAAATATTGGCTGTTAAAAGATGGAGAGGTCAGGCAGATCAGAAGGGAGAGGGACTTGCAGCGTGAGTACAAGAGTTTCAAAAAGGATATAAGATCGTATCTGAGTCTCCATTCGGAGGTGAATATGGATACAAATCTTGAGTTCATAATGTCCATGGTGGAGGGGAGGCAGTGATTATGAAAAGGGCTAGTACGGTTATTCTGATATTTTTCTTTGCCTTTATATCGGCATTTGCCCAATCATCCGATTTTCGAAGGAATATCGGACTTGATTCCCTTGTCCGTATCATGCAGCAGAATTCGCAGCAAAAGATATACTATAATAGGGATGAATCAGGGCTTCTCACATTTACAGTAGATGCATCAAGCCCGACTCTGCAGGATGATATATCCAGACTGTTGAGGGATAAGGGGTATATCATCTCTCATTCTGAAGGGGTTCTCTTCGTGCTGAAGGGGACACCTGTAAAGGAATCGCTCCCGTCCGGGTGGTTTGTCATAGAGAGTGAGAAAAAGGATGAGAAAGTGGAGTATCAGGATCTGCTTGGAACTTCGGATAAGGCGAATTATCAGAACAAAGTATATCAGATAGGGGAGAAGAACAATCAAAAAGGATCCCAAGCATATTTGAGTGGTTATGTCAGGGATTCCAGGACTGGTGAGCCTGCAATAGGGGTTACTATTGCACATCTTAAATCAAGTTCTTTTGCACAGTCTGATGCTGCAGGATTTTACAAGATTCTTTTACCTGTAGGAGAGAGTACTCTGGATGTGAGTGGATTCTCTCTTGAAGATTCCCAAGTCCATTTGCAGGTATATAGTGATGGAACTCTGGATATTACGGTGCAGGAGAAGGTCTATGCCCTGACCGGTGCTGTAGTTTCTGCAGAGAATACCAATAAAGTGCGTAACAACGAAATAGGTATAGAGAAGGTAAGGATAGACAGGATGAAGAAGGTTCCTGTGGTTTTTGGCGAGGCAGATGTGGTGAAGATCATATTGACCCTCCCCGGTGTAAAATCGGTAGGAGAGGCCGGTGGTGGATTCAACGTCCGTGGAGGTGCTACAGATCAGAATCTGGTCCTTTTCAATGGGGGGACAGTATATAACCCTTCCCATCTGTTCGGAATGTTCTCAGGGTTCAACCCCGATATAGTAAGCGATATAGAGTTGTATAAAAGTTCGATCCCAGTAGAGTATGGGGGCAGGATATCTTCTGTACTGGATGTAAACAGCAGGGAGGGTAACAACAAAAATCTTACAGGATCGCTGGGATTAGGTCTTTTGACCACCAGGGGGCATATTGAGGGGCCGATTACAGAGAATACTACTTTTATTGTGGGTGCGAGGGCGACATATTCTGACTGGATGCTGAAGCTCCTGCCGGAAAATAGTGAATACAATAATGGTGCTGCCTCCTTCTATGATATCACTGCCGGTCTTACCCACCGTTTCAGCGGGAAAAGTTCTCTCCATCTCAATGGCTATTGGTCACAGGATGGCTTCAGATTCAGTGCCGATACCAGTTACAGATACAGTAACGGAAACGGTTCTCTCAAGTGGAGATACAATTTCCACGAAAAGCATAAGATGGAGCTGGCTGCAGGTTATGATATGTACAGATATGCCACTTATGACAAATATAATCCTGTGAACTCCTATGAGATGACTTTCAGTATCCAGCAGGTGTACAGCAAACTTAAGTTCAAATCTCTTTTGGGCAAAGATCATACACTTACCTACGGGGTGGATGCGATAGGGTATGATCTCTCTCCGGGAAGTTATCTCCCTTACGGAGAGGAGTCTCTGGTGGTACCAGATATTTTGCCTAAGGAGAATGCTATAGAGGCATCTGCATATTTGAGTCACAGCTGGAATATCTCAGAGAGGTTTTTCATGGATTATGGCTTAAGGTATTCACTCTTTACCACAAAAGGGAAGACATACCATCATCCTGAAATAAGGGTGTCAGGACGAGTTATGATAACTGACAATATCTCCTTCAAAGCGGGATTCAACAGCCTGACACAATATATCCATATGCTTTCCAATACTACAACCATGTCACCTACAGATATCTGGAAGTTGAGTGACAAGGATATCAAACCTCAGGAAGGGTGGCAGGCAGCAGGTGGTTTTTATACCAATTTGTTCCAGAACAAAGTGGAGATCTCTGTTGAGGGGTACTATAAACAGATGGAGAACTATCTGGACTATAAGAGTGGCGCTGTGCTGGTGATGAACAGGAACCTTGCAGCAGATGTGGTACAGACACAAGGTAAGGCCTATGGTGTGGAGTTTATGCTGAAAAAACCTCTGGGCAAACTCAATGGGTGGCTGGCCTACACCTGGTCCAGAACTCAGTTGAGGGAGGTGGGTGACAGAGGTAATATGGCCATAAACGGAGGCGATTGGTACTATGCATCATACGACAAGCCTCATGACCTGAAGCTGGTGGCAAACTATAAATTCACTCAGAGGATAAGTCTGTCTGTGAATGGTGATTATGCCACAGGAAGACCAATAACCATCCCTGTGGCCAAGTATCAGTATGATGGTGCGACAAAACTATACTATTCCGGTAGAAACAGTCACAGGATACCCGATTACTTCAGAATAGATGTGGCTATGAATTTTGACCCTACCCACAGGTTGGATGCTTTTACCCACTTCTCATTTACTGTGGGTGTATATAATATCACTGGACGTAAGAATGTTTATTCTGTCTATTTTGACACCAATAGTGCCGGTGAGGTTAAGGGGCATAAACTCTGTATTTTCGGGGCACCGATACCTTATGTGAACTTTAACTTTAAATTTTAGAGGTGTATGAAGAGGAGAATTTACGAAATATTGTTTGCTGTGCTGACAGGGCTGCTCTCTGTAAGCTGTGTCTACGATTACACCCCTGAAGATGATGAGATACAGGGTCTGGAGATCCCATTGGTTGTGATCGATGGTGATATAAATGTAGGGGATATCACTACTGTGACGGTGGGTTATACCCAACCATTATTAGGTGAGGAAGAGAATACTCTTCCGTCGGGTGTCTCGGTATGTGTAGAGAGTGAATCGGGGGAGAGCTATGCCGGTGTGATGAAAGAAGATCAGCCAAATGTATTTGATGTAGACACCAGGAGCCTTGATCTTAATGGAAGATACAGACTTTCGGTCTCTGTTCCAGGAAGAGGCAACTATATATCGTCATATAAGAAAGTGCTGATTTCACCGCAGATAGACAGTATAACCTATACAGTGGCCGAAGACAGGGAGTCTGCGAAGATAGAGATCACCACTCATAATGACAATACAGATGACTTTTTATACTGCAAGTGGAATTATGTCGAAAATTGGGAGAGCAATGCAATATATCCTGCACAAATAGAATTTGACAAATATAAGAATGAAATGAGGGAACTGAGTCAGGAGGAGATATTCCAGCGTACGTATTGTTTCAGTGAGGCCAAATCAGTCTGGACATATATAGCCAATACCGAGAAGCTCTCACAGAATCTTATATACAAGTCGATACTTAAAGAAATAGCCAATACTGATACAAGGGTGATGGAATTGTACTCAATATCAGTTGTACAGAGGGCACTTGACAGGGAGGCATATAACTACTGGGATAATATCAAAAAGAATACTTCAGGTACTGGTGGATTGTTTGGACCCCAACCAAGTGATATGAGGGGGAATATTGTATGTGATGCGAATCCTGATGAGGTGGTGTTAGGCTACATTAATGTATCTACTCTGACTTCTAAAAGGGTTTTCATAGACTGGGCTAAAGAGCAGATATTTAGGGTAGATTGTGCACTTGAACTCCTCGTAAAGATGAGATATACCGAAAATGGAGAGCCAATATACGTTTGGAAGCAGTATTATGGAAAGGGATATCGCCCATATGTGTTCAGCGATTGGGAAATGTTCGGTCCAGCTCATAAAAATTATGCATTATGGGCAGAAAAAGATTGGTGTACTGACTGCAGATTGTACTCAAATAGTACCAAACCCGATTTCTGGCCAAGATAACAATCAAAAGATGGGAGTATGAGAAAAGTGATTTCTATATTGGCATTGCTTATATGTTCTTGGAGTCTTATTCTTGGACAAGAGAGGGTCTATGTCTCTACTGATAAGGATATTTATCTGGCCGGAGAAGATGTGTGGTATTCATTGTATTGCTTAGATGAAAAAAGTGGAAACCACTCCGATTTGAGTGATGTGGCATATTTGCAGTTTGTATCCAATGATGGGGTTGCTGCGACTGCCAAAGGAGCTTTGATCGGAGGGAGAGGCTGTGGAAGGTTCAGAATTCCTATGACATTGCCCACGGGCAATTATTCAATAGTGTCGTACACAAAATGTGATGGTGGTGATGCAGTGGGTCCGTTCAATGGAAAAGTGATCTCCATATTCAACACTTCTACCACTGCCAGGGTGCAGGGGGGTGTTGTTAGCAGAGGGCAAGATAGGGCAGTGGCATATGAGTCAGAGTCTAAGGGTGATGTTCAGATTACTATCGGCATGTCTGAAGATGGGGTTGTCCCTGTATTGATTGAAAACGGTGAGAATGAAAATATTGATTTGAGTATCTCTGTTTTCCATCTGGACGAACTGGAAGAGATGTCTGGAGGTTATAACACAAGCTCTCTTTTGGAAAGAAAGGGTGATTTTGAGAAGGTGGATGAGATCGATTATGCAGGGGAGATTGTAGCTGTCCATGTAGAGGGGAGGGGTGGAGAGAGTGTTGCTGGCAGGTATGTCTATATGAGTGCTATGGGCAATACTGATGATGTGTATGTAAATAAAGTAAGGGGAGATGGAACAGCTCTATTCCATACTGGAAATATTATGGGTAGAAGGGATCTGGTCTTCGAAGTGGAGGGAGATACTACCAGTACCATTATAGAGCCTGTTGTTAAAATAAAAGAGGGAGAGTTTAGTCGTGTGGTGTCTGAGATTCCACCACTGGAGATTGTTCCGGAAATGGAGAGGGCATTGGTAGAGCGTGGAAGGAGGATGCAGATCTCACGAAGATTTGAAGCCGATACACTTTGGGAGATGTGTCAGAAGAAGGATAACTCCTTTTTGGGAAATACAGCACCGCTTGTGTATAACCTTGATGATTATACCAGATTCCAGAATCTGGAAGAGGTGCTGAGGGAATATGTCGATTTTGTGAGGGTGAGAAGAAGTGGTGGTGTGGAAGAGATAAAGGTGTTGTGGGAATCCCAAACTAAGTGTCTGGCCCTTCTGGATGGTATCCCTGTAAGTGACCATTCGGTAATACTGGGGATCGACCAGCATCTGATAAAACAGATTGTAGTATATCCTAAGAGATATATGCTTAATCACTTTATGTTCGACGGAGTCGTGAACTTCATTACTTATAAGGGTGATATGGCCGGTGTCCGTTTGCCTCGCAATGTGAGTATCGTCGAGTTTGATGGTGTCAGCTGGCCTCAAGCTTTTCTGGGGATGAAGGCAGCTTCCGAAAAGGGGTACCCCAATTTTCTGTCTACCATCTACTGGAATCCTATAGTGGAGATACCTGCAAATGGTGAATTTGAGTTCAAGTGTGTTCTTCCTCAGTATGAAGGTAAGTTCAAGGTGGTAATCGAAGGCCTGACAGAAAAGGGACGGGAGGTCTACTCATCCCAGATCTTCTGATAAATATTTGATGTTATTATACAATTCATTGTACAAGAGTAAAAATTGGCCTAATATTTGAAATTGGATTTTTGTTGCTTAAATAATTCTGTATGAGGCGTTTGTTTTTAATTCTTGCTTCTGGGCTCTTCTTTGCCCTCAGTGCCCGCGGGCAGTTTGTAGTGGATTTTTCAATGTTCGAGAAGAATAGAAATCTGGAGGTCAAGTTTGAACTGAAGGATTCCAAAACTGACGAGGCTATACCTTGGGCTTCGGCATATCTTGTACCGGTAGGTGACACTGTTATCACCAGTTTTGCCCTCTCTGACCAGAATGGTAAGACAGTGCTGAAAGAGGTCCCTGTGGGAAAATACACGCTGAATGTGGAACTTATTGGCTACAAGCCATATAAGAAAGTGCACGATTTCAAATCGTGGGAGGTCGATTTGGGAGTTATCAAGATGGAAGAGAACCCTGAGATGATCGATGCTGCATCCATTTCTGCGGTGGGTAACCCTATCGAGGTGAAGCAGGATACCATAATATATAATGCTGCCTCATTTAAGGTGGGGGATAACGATATGCTTGAGGAGCTTTTGAAGAAGATGCCGGGTATGGAGGTTGGAGATGATGGTACTGTTAAAGTAAATGGTGAGGCGGTGGATAAGATTACAGTGGGTGGCAAGACATTCTTCTTCAATGACCCTTCGGCTGCTTTGAAGAATCTCCCTGCCAAGATCGTAAACAAAATCAAAGTGGTGGACAAAACCAAAGATGCAGCCGCTTTTACGGGGGTGGCTACAGAGGATGACAAGGAGAAGGTAATGGATATCGAGCTCAAGCAGGAGTACACCAAGGGTTGGTTCGGTAACGCCAAACTTGGGGCTGGTGCTTCGGTCAATCCAGATAAGAAGAATGACCTGGTGGAGGATGGAAAATTCCTTTACAACGGTTCAGCTTTGGTGACAGGTTATACAGAGAAAGATCAGGTAGTGGTTCTTGGAAACGGCTATAATGTGATGGATTCGGGTAGTGGAATGGTGGTGTTCTCGTTTGATAATGGTACTTTGGCTGATGATGAATATACCAAGTTACACGGTCTTATGACCAGCGCACAAGCCGGTGTCAATTATAATACAGACAGAATAAATGGGGTGGAGACAAATGCTTCAGCTATATACAAGAACAATATAAAGGACAGCAAGAAGCTCTCTTCACGTATCTCAATACAACCATCAGGAGATAACCTTTACACAGACACCAAATATACAGGATATGGTCTGGAGAATAGTGTGAATGCCAACTTGGAGTTCAAAAATAAAGACAAGAAGAAATACTCGATTGATTTCAGACCTGCTTTCCGATACTCTGACAATATGGCCAATGTCTCAAATCAGAGTCAGACATATAATAGTGCCGGTACACTTAATAAATCAACATCAAGTGTGGTTGCACACAATAAAACGACTGTCACAAGTGGTTATGTTGATTTTGGTGTGAAAGATATGGGCAAGAAGAAGCGTTCACTTACATTTTATGGATTCTATGATGTCAATATCCGTAATGGTGATAAAAGTGAGAATACAGAGGTGATCTATACTTCATCCAAAAGTGTGAAAAACCTCGATTATGATACCAGAGGTGAGTATTATTCAGCGGATGCAGAATTGGGATATGTGGAGCCAATCGGAGACAAATGGCTTTTCAGAGGCACACTTACAACTTATTACTCTTTTAATGACAATATTGAACAGGCATATTCGGCTGGAGTTCTGGATAATTACTATTCATCAAGAAGTACTACCAGAACACTACAGGAAGGTGGACGTTTGCTATTCCAGTATAAAAATGATGCAACTGATCTGCAGTTCGGTTTAAGGGGTGATATGGTTCAGAATGTGGTCAATGCCAAGTCTTTGGGTGTGGAGACCACTACAGGAGAGGGTGAATGGCTATATAACTGGTCACCATTCTTGAACTTCCGATACAGAAAAGGCAATTCCAATTTTAGTGCATATTATTCAGGATACTCGAGAATGGTATCTGGTGACAAAGTAATCCCCACTCTTGATATTTCTAATCCAGTGCAGATTCAAGCGGGTAACATCTACTTGAGGCCCACTTTTTCAAATTCATTGAACACAAACTTCAGAACAAATAACAAGAAAACATTCACATTCTTTTATGTCAGCATAAACGGAAGTATGGTCTCGAATCCTATCGTGACAGCAAGTTGGTTTGATAAGGATGGTATAAGATATGGTGTTCCTGTGAATTCACAGAAACCAAGTGCCAATGTTACAAGTTATCTGAGCCTTAACCAGCCTTTTGGAAAGAATAAGGAATTTTCTGTCTCTATTGATGGTAATGTTACATACAATAGAGGTATAAGCTATCAGGCGGAAGGGGATATAGCTGGTTTGGATTTGGATAGCTTCGACTACTACAAATTTATGGATAGTTTTTGGGGCAATGAGTATGGTGATAAATTCTATAGCGGAAAAAGCGGATTCCAGGAGAGTAAGACCAATACCGTTACTTGGAGAGGTTCTATGAGTTTCAAATATAATGTGGAGAAATTCAATGTCAGTCTTTCAGGATCTGTGTACAACAGAATTACCAAGTATTCTCTTGATCCTACAGCCAATCTGAATACTTGGAACAACTCAATATCAGGAGATATCGGCTACAAACCCGGCAATGGGTGGGACATTAAGACCAATCTCGGATATACATTCTACAGAGGTTATTCAAATGGATTTGGTGATCCGTCCCTACGCTGGAACTTTTCATTAAGCAAGAGCATCAAAGCGGTGACACTATCATTGGCTGTAAATGATATCCTCAATCAGACCAACAATCTTAGCAGGGTCTCAAATGATGAATACACAGAGGATACCTACACAAACGTACTTGGCCGTTACTTCCTTTTCACCGTCTCATTCAACTTTGGAAAAATGAACGCCAAAAAGAACTCCAACGTTGAGGATGCCATGTGGAAGATGATGTTCTAAGGGATTCATCCCACTTACATATACACACATACACACCTGCAAGAAAATTAGCAGAAATGTGTATGTGTGTTTTGGTTATGGTGCAATGATATAAAGAAAAAGTTTCAAGATGTTGAAACTTTTGTGTGCGAATTCTTCATACTGCAATTCACCTTTCCACTAGCAGGCCTTGGATGCACATCTGACGGGGGTGTATGGAAAGGTGCGGCTATTTTTGCTGACCTTTCCACCGATGTGGCATAGGTGTGTCTGT
>JAEIGA010010564.1_pt1 | contig 13999 bp, 12 predicted proteins | sample 9270691 | NCBI WGS metagenome assembly JAEIGA01 (sample SAMN17057246, study PRJNA624740) | gut metagenome | biome: biome; isolation source: fecal sample | host: Bos grunniens | place: China: Xizang | collected 2019 | reverse complement strand
CCCGCACAATTCGTAAGGCGATGAAGTTATTGGGCATCGATGTTCCCGAGCGCATGTAATCTCAATATGCCACAACAAAAAAGCCTGCACTATCAAGCGCAGGCTTTTTTATTTTGCTTTTTGAAGGCTACATAAACGTGTAATCATATATATTACGGAAACCGAGCAGCAGATCGCGTGTAGCCATACGGCGCTTGCCAGCAACCTGTAACTCGTGAATCTCCACCCAGCCGTCGGCACAAGCTACCTTCAGTGTACCCTTTCCATCCGAATACACCGCACCGGCAGTTTGGTTATGCTGCGCTGCTGAGAATGTTGCACGGAAGATCTTGGCCGAGCCCTGCTCCTTGCCATCAATAAACATAGGTGTCCACGCTGCAGGATATGGCGACAGACCGCGCACAAAATTCACAATTCGCACTCCATCCCACGACCAATCGATGCGACAATCCTCCTTGAAGATTTTTGGTGCGGGCTTCAAAGTTGACTCATCGATATGCATCTGCTCAATAGCGGTATAGTCGCCCGCTGCAATACGCTCAACCGTATCAACAACCAGGTCGCAACCACTCATCATCAGCTTATCGTACATCGTGCCCACGGTATCATCCTCGCCAATTGGCATCTCCACCTGGCCTACGATAGCACCCTTATCTATCTCGTGATTAAGCAGAAAGGTAGTAATACCCGTCTTCTGTTCGCCGTTGATCACGGCCCAGTTGATAGGCGCTGCACCACGATACTGAGGAAGCAACGACGCATGCAGATTGAAGGTTCCATATTTTGGCATTGCCCACACAACCTCGGGCAACATACGGAACGCAATGACAATACCCAGATCAGGCTGCAGCTCACGCATAGCCTCCACAAAGGCCTCATCGCGCAGACGCTCGGGCTGCAGGATCGGCAGACCCAACTCCTTGGCTGCCAGCTTAACATCGCTCTCGTGCAACTTCTGACCACGTCCTGCGGGCTTATCGGGTGTTGTAACCACCGCCACAATGTTATACCCCTCCTCCACCAGGCGACGCAACGAAGCCACGGCAAATTCGGGAGTACCCATAAATACTATTCTTAAATCTTTTCCTGTCATTACACTGTTTTTTTCTTTAATCTACGCTCACGCACTTTGTTTACAGCCGACTGCATCCATCGCCACAGGGCCGACTGCGCAATGAATCTACGCACGGGACCTACAACGGGTTCGATCTTTGCCTTGAATTGCTGATACTTGATCCAGTACCAATCGGTATCGAGCAGCGACGAGTCGTTCGTTGCCTTGATGAGCAGATAGATGGCTATGGGCGACAACACAATGGAGGATATCCACATACCCATCACGGCACTCCACTGACCCTCGACCGAAGCCTTCTCGCCCGTAAGCATAATGATATAATAGACCACAAAGAAGAAGACCGAAATCACGATAGGCGTTCCGAGGCCTCCCTTGCGGATGATGGCTCCAAGCGGGGCTCCAATAAGGAAGAAGATAATAACCGATATAGGGAGCGAGAGCTTTCGATGCCAATCGTTCTTACTCTTATAGAGCTGTGTAAGTGCATCCTTTGTCATCGACTCGTCAAACGAGAAGGCATTACGCGACTCCTGTGCCGCAGCACGTGCACGGGCCCACACCATATTTCTGTCACGCAAAGAGAGATTGGCAATCGTATCCATCAACGCTATATCCACATATCCCGTCTTGTCCTTGCGCAGCGAGTCGGGCAGCTGCGTAACCTGAATATCCTTATTAAAGAGGTTATCGCGCAACAGAGGGCCATAGGATTGTGTTGTAGAGTTATCCACCACCACCTCCAAAGAGTCGATGGCCGCCTGCAACTCTATGATATTCTTGGTCTGCGAGCCATTGAGCATCTCGTTGTTGTCGGTACGCTGGAAATCAAAACCCTCCATAGGAATCGACATATCCTGCACATCGAAACTATCGTGGCGCTGCGTATTATTGGTGTACCACTGATTATTACGCGTATGCTGATAGTTGTCGCCATTGTACAGCGTAACAAGCAGATAGCGCTTATCATCCGACAGACGTATAAATCCACGCTCGGCTACGGTCGTTGTCATATTTCCGGCCGTTGAGCGATTATCATAAATCAGGACATCGTCCAGCTCTCCCGTCACGGGATCCTGATGTGCTACGCGGATACTCATATCATCAATGCCATTGAAGAAGAGTCCATCCTTGAGCTCCAGCACCTGCTTTTGTCGGCGGATATCAATAAGAATCGAGGTCATCTTCTTATTGGCATACGGCACGAGGTTATTTATCAGGAAGAAGCTGGCTATTGCCATAAAGAATGTAACCCAGATCAGCGGCTTCAGTATGCGCATAAGCGACACTCCGGCCGACTTCATCGCCTGCAACTCAAAGTTTTCGCCCAGGTTTCCCATCGTCATAATACCCGCAAGCAACATAGCAAGCGGAAGACCCAGCGGAATGAGGTTGATGGTTGCATATACCAGCAGCTCTATAATCACGCCAAAGCCCAGACCCTTACCCGTAAGTTCGTCGATATAACGCCAAAGGAAGTTCATCATCAATACGAACGTAATGATGAAGAAGGTCATGATGAGCGGTCCGAGATATGATTTGAGGACTAACTTATGTATCGTTTTCAGTCGCATCTATACTTTTTTGCTTCGCAAAGATAGCAGTTTTACTGCAATAAGCACCAATGAAAGGATAAATATTATGCATGCCGCGGGGGGAATCTCCCAATAATAGCTCACCACAAGGCCCATAACAGTGCCAAAGGTGGCAATAAGCGATGCCCACAGCGTTATTTTCGCATATGATTTGGTCAGTGTATTGGCTGCAACCACAGGCATGGTAAAGAGCGAAAGCAGCAGAACAATACCCATGATACGAATAGCCAGCACTATGGTTATGGCAACAATGGCCATCAACAGATACGAACTCACACGGGTGGCTATGCCCTGACTTGCCGCAAAATCGCGATCAAAGGCCAGATACATCACCTGACGCCACCAGAGGGCGCATCCCACAACGCACAGTAGGGTGAACAGGCCGAGCATGATGACATCTGTCGATGTGACGGTCACAATGCTTCCGAACATATAACTTGCCAGATCGCCCGATGTATAACCTGGCGTGAGGCTCATGAACAATGCTCCGACGGCCATTCCCACGCCCCACATAATGCCTATGGCAGAATCTTCGCGTATCTTACCGCGGTCGCTCGCCCACTCAATACCCATTGCCGACAGGATGGCAAACACCATAGCACCGCCGATGGGATTCACTCCGGCCCACAGGGCTATGCCCAGACCGCCAAACGATGCGTGCGTAATACCACCACAGAGAAAAACCATACGTCGTGCCACGACATATGTTCCCACAATACCGCACATTATGCCGGCAAAAATGGCAGCCAGCAGTGCATTCATCAGGTAACGGTACTCAAATATGTCAACAAAAAAATCCATATTGCACAATAAAACGCGCACAAATTTACTTTAATTATCGGATTGCGTCAAAACTTTTTTCCGATTCCGACAAGTTTTAGTAACTTCGCACTACAAAAAAGATCATTTTTTACGATTTATGAAGCGTCGAGTTAGTTTTCATACACTGGGTTGTAAGCTCAATTTCTCGGAGAGTTCGACCATCGCCCGCCAATTCGAGGAGGGCGGTTTCGAGCGCGTGGGAGTAAACGATGAGGCCGATATATGTGTCATCAACAGCTGTTCCGTAACGGAGCACGCCGACAAGAAATGCCGTAACATAATACGCAAGCTGCACCGCCGCAACCCGCAGGCTATAATCGCCGTAACGGGATGCTACGCACAGCTCAAGCCCTACGAGATTGCAAAGATCGAAGGAGTAGATATAGTATTGGGCAACAACGACAAAGGGGATTTATATAAACGAGTGGTTGAACTCGGACAACGTGGTCAGACCGAAGTCTATAGCTGCGACTGCGAGGAGATTACACGCTTCTTTTCAGCCTTCTCCTCGGGCGACCGTTCTCGCTCTTTCCTCAAGGTGCAGGATGGTTGCGACTATAAGTGCGCCTACTGCACAATCCACTATGCCCGCGGATCAAGCCGCAACATCCCTATTGCCGACATCGTAGCCGAGGCCGAAAAAGTGGCTGCAACAGGGCTGAAAGAGATTGTTATTACGGGTATCAACACGGGCGATTTCGGCCGTACGACGGGAGAGAAATTCATCGACTTGCTGCGTGCGTTGAACCAGGTGGAGGATATCGAGCGCTATCGCATTTCGTCAATAGAGCCCAACCTCATAACTGACGAGATAATAGAGTTTTGCGCTGCATCACCTAAATTTCAGCATCACTTCCATATTCCACTTCAGAGTGGTTCGGATCACATCCTCGGACTCATGCGTCGCCGCTACACATCCTCTCGTTTTGCCGACCGCATTGAGAAGATCCGTTCGCTAATGCCCGACGCTTTTATAGGCATCGACGTAATCACCGGTTTCCCCGGCGAAACGGAGCAATATTTCCAGGAGACATACGATCTGCTTGCGCGTCTTCGACCGGCCTTCCTGCATATCTTCCCCTTCTCGGAGCGCCCCGGCACACCAGCTGTCGATATGCCCGACAAGGTGCCATCGTACATCTCAACACAACGTGTTGCACGTCTGGAGGAGTTGTGCGACCAGTTGCATTACGACTTCTGCTCGAAGGCTGTAGGCTGCGAGGCTGAAGTACTCTTCGAGAGCACTATGCGAGGCGGCATGATGTATGGATACACGGGCAACTACATCCGCGTCAAGGCTCCCTACCGCCACGATATGATCAACCGCATATGCCGTGTAAAACTCACAGCTATCGGCGATGATCACGATGTGATGGCCGAGATTTTGGAGTAAAACATGTTTTCCGTAGGAAAAAATCGCTCTGATAAAAAAATATTGCTATATTTGCATAATTAGCATTAACTATTTTGTTATGACCGGTATTCGCAAAAGAGTAACCATAGGTTTTCTGAGCATTGTCGTGCTTCTGTTTTTCTCGGGTTTGGTTTCGCTTTTTGAGCTTAACCACATGAGCCAGGATATAGACTCCATCTTGAGCAGCAACCGTAAGAGTATCACTCTGTCGGAGAATATGCTGGATGCCATACGCGCCAACGATCGCGCCGTTATACACTACGCCGTTCTGCGCGATACGACCTATGCCGACTCGTGCCGTGTGCGCAGCGAGGCTTTCATCGCCAAGATATCCGATGCACGCCAGGAGACATCCTCTGCGGCAGCACCATTCTTCGATTCACTCGATATGTATGCCCAGCGCCTGGCCTCGCTCGTTGAGGAGTTACGCTCGAGTCATCGTGTGGAGCAGAGCTATATGGCCGAAGAGATTTTTGCACTCGCGCCCGCATTCAATGGCAGCGAGTGGTACGACACGGAGTATCTCCCGGCATACAATGTGGCAAGTGGTCAGATTCTGCAGGTGCTGACATATGCGCAGAACTCTCTCACACCGCGAGCCGAGCGACTCAGCCGCAACGCCTATCGTGCAGTTACTCCGGTATTTATCTCACTGGTAGTAATGATCGTCATCCTGCTGATGTTCTACTACTTCATCCGTATCTACGCTTTGAATCCCATAGTGGAGATGAACAAGAATCTTGGCGACTGGATGCGCTACCGACTGCCCTTTAGTGTCAAGGCAGAGTGTCGTGACGAGTTGGCCGAGTTGCGCGACAAGATAGAATCGGTTACAACAAACACAAAGATTTCCCCCAAATAATCTTTCGGTCAAGAGATGCGATATAGTGTGGTCATAAGGTACATAGGCATGGTGCTGCTGGTTCTGGCGGCATTCATGTTGGCGTCGGCCGGCATATCGTACATGAGTGGTGTCGATTCGGCATATACTCCGCTCGTAATGTCATCACTGCTTACGCTGCTGATGGGTTGCTTCCCGCTGATTTTCGTGCCACGCACAGATCGCATATCGCAGAAAGAGGCCTACTGTATCGTTGTCGGCGCGTGGGTTGTAGCCAGCATCGTGGGTATGTTCCCCTATCTTATGTGGGGCGGTGAGTTCACTCCCATCAACGCATGGTTTGAAAGCGTCTCGGGATTCACCACTACCGGTGCATCCATCCTCAACGATATTGAAGCACTGCCTCGCGGCCTGCTATTCTGGCGAATGTCAACGAGTTGGATCGGAGGTATCGGAGTTGTAATGTTCGCCCTTGTGATTCTGCCCTCTATCGGTAAGAGCAAGATGATGCTTTCGCACTTCGAGCTGTCGTCGCTGGCCAAGGATAATTTTAACCTCTACCGCACCCCTACCGTAGTGCGTATTATCCTCTCGGTGTATATCGGCCTTACCATTGCCTCAACTCTCATCCTGAAATTGTGTGGCATGAACTGGTTCGACGCCCTGTGTCACGCCATGTCGGCATGCGGAACTTGTGGTTTCAGCACCAAAAACCTCAGTATCGGATGGTTTAACTCACCTCTCATTGAGATGGTTCTGGTTGTAATCATGGCTGTTGCGGGTATCCATTTCGGTCTGATTTTCGCTACGCTGACACGCAAGAAGAACAATATTTTCCGCTCTGAGATCACTCGTGCTTACTTCTCGGTGATTGCCGTATCGTCGCTTCTGATCGGCATCAGCATATGGGCTGCTGATGTATATCCGTCGCTGTGGACCTCACTGCGCAGTGCACTATTCCACACCGTTTCGCTTATTACTACGACGGGATTTGCTACCGCCGATTGCAATACATGGACTTCGTTCGCCATGCTGATTCTTATCTTCTGCTCGATTGTATGTGCCTGTGCGGGCTCTACATCAGGAGGTCTTAAGATGGATCGTCTTTGGCTGGCCATCAAGATGTTGCGTAACCGACTGCGTTCACAGCAGCATCCCAATGCCATCATCCGCACCAAGGTGGACGGCATTCCGCAGGACAAGGAGATGCTCAATGGCGTGATGGTCTATATCGTGGCATATATGCTGCTTATCCTGGCTGGTGCATTTGTCAACACGATGCTCGGCGCCGACATTATTACAGGTTTCTCGTCGTCGATTGCCTGTGTGAGCAACGTAGGCCCCGGCTTTGGTGAGGTTGGTACGATGGACAATTACTCGTTCATGCCCGCAGTGATGAAATTTAATCTGACGGCCCTGATGCTATTTGGTCGTCTTGAAATATTTGGATTGATACAACTTTTCTTTATTCGTTGGTGGAGATGATTTTACGACATAAACTTATCGTGACCGCCCTGTTTTCTGTATTGAGCCTCTCAACGGCATGGGCACAGGATGTGACGGCACGAATTCCCGGACTTGAAAATAACGCAGAGTACCTCGACCTGCTGCGTAGCGATGTGCGCATGCGCCAGAAGAGCGACTCGCTGATGAGCGCCATACGCGACATAAGATCAGCAATGAGCCGACAGGCTGAGGAGCGCGATTCACTTGCGCAGATGCGTACCGATTCGCTATCGGTAATCCTCTCCGATACAGAGAATGCCGTCTATGCCATGCGTTCGCAGATGATCAAACTGGTCGATCGCATCAACGCCATCGAGCAGGAGCACCTGCTCGCGTCAATGGGCAATATAGGCGCTGCTGCGGAGAAGGCATCAGGCTCTATATTTACCAATGCCTATTTCCGCAAGAGTATCGATCCGGATGACTACACAGCACTCATGGCTGCCAATGCAAAAGAGGCTGACGCCTACAAGCATGCACAGACATACGTCAGCAACTACGAGAAAATTAAGCAGATGCACGATAAGTATGTCATGGCTCGCACCGAGGCCGAGGCTGAGGAGATATATGGCCAGATGGCTAAAATAATGGACGAGAACACCGACCTGGAGCGTCAGTTGGCCGAGATGTGGACCGAGATTTACGACCAGAAGAGTTATGTCTACTCCTACTTCTTTGAGAAAGAGGAGCGTGACGACATCCTTGATCTAAGCGAAACCCTGATGATGGAGGCCCGCGAGGAGAAGCTCGCATCGATTGACCACTGCGCTTCAGAGACACTGGCCGACTATCGTCTGCAGAAGCATATTGTGCTGAACTACGAAACCTATGTGGCAAAGCTGCTCAATCTGCGCTCATCCATCGACTCGCTGTCAAACGCATCGCGTGCCGTGCGCCAGATCGACTATCGCATACCCGCACTCGACATTGAGCGTCGTTCGTTTGTCGATTATGCTGCAATCGAGTTTACGCAGCGCAGCCCCTACACCACTGCCAACCCCATACCCGAATGTGTGGTTTATGAATATGGCACCATCTACCGCATCCTGCTCGGAACGTATAAGTATAAGCAGCAGGTATCGATCTTCCGCAATGCCTCACCCCTATGCGTAGAGACTTTGGAGGATGGCAGATTCAGTTACTACGGAGGTGGCTTCCGCTCACGCGCCGAGGCTGAGAAGGCTGTCGAGATCATGAAGAAGAAGGGATTCCGCAATCCGCAGATCGTGGAGTGGTGCGACGGCTATAAGACAAACCTATCGGAGATGGGTGAAGGCGTATCGTTCCGACTCATGATCAGCGGCGGAGCATTGAGCGATGATGTACGTTCTATAATTGAGACAATGGCTGTTGATTGCCAGCTCTCGCGCCTTGCCGAGGATAGTTTTGCTGTTGGTATGTTTGCCAGCCGAGCCATGGCCGAGCGTGTAGCCCAGGCCATCACCAAAGCAGATGACTCACTGAACGTTAATGTAGAAGAGATTCGTTCTGAGCAAGAGGATGAAGAGTAATAATTAAAACAAAATAATATGGGCATGGTTATTTTCCTTGTTGTGCTGGGATTGTTTTTCCTTATTGCCGAGTTGGTATTCCTTCCCGGTGCAGCACTCGGTGTAATCCTTTCGCTGGCAAGTTATGCTGCAGCAACATATTTCGCCTTCGTGCGTATTGGCATGGTGGGTGGATTTATCACACTTGGCATCATTCTTCTGCTATCGCTTATCGCCACTATCATCTCGCTTCGCGCCAAGACGTGGCAGCGCTTCGCCCTGAAGAACAAGGTTGAGGGACAGAGCATGCAGACTCCTTCAGAGGAGGTGCACATCGGCGACTGCGGCGTAACCATTTCACGCCTCTCACCTATGGGCAAGGTACTCATCAACGGCAAGGAGTATGAGGCAAAATCGGCCGAGGCATACATCGACCAGCGCCGCGAGGTTACGGTTGTAGGATTTGAGAATTTCGCCATCATCGTAAAAAGCATTTAGCATAAAAGCGCCGAAGCGCATATTTACCGCTTACCAATACAGAATAAAACCTTAAAACTATATCACTATGGATGAATTACAGATTGGATTTGCAGCCATTGTCGGTCTGTTGTCCTTCATTGCTATTTGGATTATATTCTACTTTATTCCCGTAGGCTTGTGGTTCTCAGCTCTGGTTTCGGGCGTAAAGATCAATCTTCTGCAGCTCTTCCTTATGCGTTGGCGCAGGGTGCCGCCCGCAGTTATCGTATCGTCAATGATCGAGGGCACGAAGGCTGGATTGCAGCTCGACCCCAACGAGTTGGAGGCTCACTACCTGGCAGGTGGTAATGTCACCAACGTTGTACACGCTTTAGTATCGGCACAGAAGGCAAATATCAACCTCAACTTCCAGATGGCTACAGCTATCGACCTGGCGGGTCGTGATGTTTTTGAGGCGGTGCAGATGTCGGTAAATCCAAAGGTCATCAACACACCTCCCGTTGCTGCCGTTGCCAAGGATGGTATTCAGCTTATCGCCAAGGCTCGTGTTACGGTTCGTGCCAACATCAAGCAGCTGGTCGGCGGTGCCGGCGAGGAGACCGTACTGGCGCGTGTAGGCGAGGGTATCGTATCATCTATCGGTTCGGCCGTTTCGCACAAGGTTGTGCTGGAGAATCCCGATTCTATCTCTCGCGTGGTGCTGGAGAAGGGTCTGGATGCAGGTACTGCATTTGAGATTCTCTCTATTGATATTGCCGATATTGACGTAGGAAAGAACATTGGCGCACAGTTGCAGATGGATCAGGCCGATGCCGACAAGAATATCGCACAGGCCAAGGCCGAGGAGCGTCGTGCTATGGCTGTGGCTCTGGAGCAGGAGAATCTGGCAAAGGCTCAGGAGGCACGTGCAAAGGTTATACTTGCCGAGGCTGAGGTGCCGCTGGCTATGGCCGAGGCGTTCCGCAACGGCAATCTGGGTATTATGGACTACTACAAGATGAAGAACATAATGGCCGACACGCAGATGCGCGACACCATCTCGAAAAACGACAAGAAGTAGCACTCGGCTACCAACATAAAAAACTCCCCGACCTTACAAGGCCGGGGAGTTTCGTTCTATCTCATAGATAATTACTGATTAGCTTGTGTTCGATTCCAGTTAGCATCCTCGCGCTCAGTCCACGCCGAGAGTTCAGGCAGAAGGTATGCCGTTTCGGGATTCAAGGTCTTCTCGTCGGTAGTGCCGAGTTCGCGATCGACCTTATAATACCAAGTAGTGGAGCCATCGGTGAGCGTGAAATAGTAACCATTAAGGTAGCGAGCCTCGGTTTTATCATTAACCTCACCCTCATCGTAGAACGGATGGCAAAACCAGAACGAAGCATCGTTGTCGTTCTGCACGCCGGTAGCGTAATATATTTCATAAGGTGTCGTCTTACCAAAATCAAAGGTAAAATATCCCTCTGCCATACCTTCATAATAAACAAGGTCATCCATCTTACCAAAATCCGCTGGGATAGGCAACGGCTGCGTTGCATCGCGCAAGATAGCCAACTTCCAACTCTTGGCTTGATTCTCGGGTGTACTCAACAGATTTTCGACTGAAATTTGGAAAATATCAGTTCCCTTCTCCATATCAATCTGCTCGAGTGTCAGCACATCATCAGCCACGGAGTAGCCTCCATTATCATAATAGTACTCGCCACCCTTGTAGTTAGCAAACTTAAAGGTGTCGCCATAGCCATCCCAATCTGCGCCAATACCAACATTACCACGATAATATACAGCATAGTAGCTTCCACTCGCACCCAGCTCGTTCATTAACTCGACACTAGGCGTTGATGCCGACCACTGCGTGCCGTCATAATTAAGTTTCAAAGTCTTGCTATTGTCATTTTCGGCAATCAACCACGAACTATTTTCGGGGCGGAGAATCACCAATATCTGATCACCATCAGCCCACGCGGTCTTCGAAGCACGAGTAGTAGCGAACGAAGGTTTCTCCGATATACTGAAATTTACCTTGTAAACAACCTTCTCTGCGCCTGTATCACTCTTATTACAAGCCACCAACATCACCACACACAACAATGTAGCGGCTACAGCATATATTCTCTTCATAATCTGCTATTTCATTAAGTTAAACATTACCAACGCTCCTCGTCTCCGAACGATGGCAAAACATCATTTACAGGCTTTGTACTCTGAGCAAAGCCCTGCTCAACACACACTTCAAAGACCTCCACCGCAGGGGTCTCATAAACTCTCTTTGTTTCGTTATTCATAATATTTATGTTAAGGGGTTATTCAAACTTTCGCGTCTTAGCCATCTATCAGATTGGCATTTTGTTGAATACAAATGTTTAACTTTAACAAATATACAAAACTTATTGCTCTTTATACTCCATTGCCAACTTTTTTTATTCGATTTGTTACTTGTTTCGGAAGATGGAGCCAACCTACTACACCTAAGATTTGCCTTTTTCCACTCGCTACATAATAAAAAAGCGGAGAATTCGTTTCTTTGATGGTGTAATTTGTGATTAGAGGTTGAAATAATCGAATATAAATTGCTCTATATCGCAGGTTTTTGGTATATTTGCAGATATTTTTAACCGACTTTTAGAAAACATCAATATATGAAGACTCTTTTTCGAGGCATATTATCATTTATAATTGGCGTAGTGCTCTGCACCTCAGCGCTTTCATCATGCACCACAAACGAGGTGTACGACTTTGAGTTTGAGCTCCCCGGCCAGATCGTCACCGAGTTTGGTAAGACCATTGTCATACCCTTCAAGGCTCGCAACATCACCAGCGTAGTGGTCAGCTCGACCCCGAAGGGATGGGAGGTTAAGGATGTTGACCTCAAGGCATGGACCATCACTATCAAAGCTCCATCGGAGTACACTTCCGATAGCAATAAAGTGGTTGAGAACGGAACCTTGTCGCTGACAGGTTACACCGCTGCCAGCACGCCAGTACACGCATCGTCATATCTCTCACTGCTTAATCAGGATATTGACCTTAGCGATGTATATTCAAACTCATACATCCTCACGCAGCCCAACACACGTTACTATATCGACGTAACTCACAAGGGAGAGTCAGACGAGCGCATCTACCCTGCCAATGTTGACATCCTGTGGCAGAGCGAAACGGGTCTTATCGACTTCTATTCATTCGAAAAGGAGAGCAACACCTTCACATTCTTTGTTAACAATGAGGAGGTAACCGACGAGGATGGCAAGACAACAGGCATCTGCATACCCGATGGCAATGCTGTAGTTGCTGCATATGACGAGAGTGGCAAGATCATCTGGAGCTGGCATCTGTGGCTCACAGGATCAGATCCCCAGACAAATGCCATCACCACATCGGCAGGCGTATTCATGGATCGCAACCTTGGTGCATACCACAACAGCGATGGATCTGTAAAGATGAAAGATATATACAAATCATATGGTCTGTATTATCAGTGGGGTCGCAAGGATCCGTTCGTTCGCCCCGTCGATTATCGCTTCACATCAAATGCTGACCAGATGATTTACTCTGGCAACGGATCAAACATCCGCACTCAATACGTCGATGGTCAGACCGAAGGCGTAGGCACTTATGAATATGCCGTAGAGCATCCCATGTCATTTGTCAAGGGTTCGGCCGAGAATGACTACGACTGGCTCTACAACTCTCACGACAACACACTCTGGAGTGCTACCACAAAGACTGTGAATGACCCCTGCCCTCGCGGCTGGCGTATACCCGACGGAGCTATCTTCACTGCATTCGACATTGCAGAGGAGGAGGATGCCGCCCCTTCGGCAGATGTTAACAAAATGTATGGCTGGCACCTTGTGGATGCCTCTACCGGCACCAGAATCTTTATGCCGGGCGCAGGTCGCCGCAGCTTCCAGACAGGTGTCTTGACCAACATCAACAACTATGGTCTGGAGAATATCCCCATGCCCTGGACTGGCTACTATTGGACTGCAGGTGCTGGCGCAGCAGATGCGACATCGATGTTCTTTGATCTGAACACTACACGAGCAACAAACAACCGCTACGAGCCCACAAAGCAGATGCACCGAGCAAATGCGATGCAGGTACGTTGTGTAAGGGAGTAACCCTATAGCACCAAAATAAAACGAGGTCGATTACTGGTTAATCGGCCTCGTCTCTTTTTATCCGCTCACTACTGCGCCTGCGCTTCGATCAATTCATCGAGCAAACCTATATTATACGACGCCTCGCTTACGCCATCCTGCTCGGCCAGCTTAAAGAGCGTCATCGCCTCGCCGTAATTACCTTGCGACATAGCCAGGATTCCGCGCGAATTGATAGCCTGCGGCATATTGGCCGGTACACCCTGCAGATACTCTGCGGCAAACTCATAATCGCCATTTGCCATCGCCACGTTGGCTGCATTCACACGAGCCTCGGGCGAGAGCGGGAAACGCTCCACGGCAAAGAGTATAATCTCGTTCCACTCCTTACTACCCTTATCATAAGTCAATGCCACCATATAGATATCTTCGAGCGAGAGCTGCGACGGGGCACTCTGCATCAAAGCCTTCGCCTGCTCAACGGTGTGACGCTTGGGCGTACCCTCGACACCGATCTCCGTAACACGCAACTTGGGATACCATGTTGTAAGCATAAAATCGTACTCAACGGGGTACTTCGCTCTAATAGCGCTGTTCTTGTCAGCCGGCGCAGTCGTAGGATCATCAATAATGGCTACTATTCCACGCCAATTCTCGATAAAAGTCTCACTCAACT
>JAEIGA010010563.1_pt1 | contig 13999 bp, 12 predicted proteins | sample 9270691 | NCBI WGS metagenome assembly JAEIGA01 (sample SAMN17057246, study PRJNA624740) | gut metagenome | biome: biome; isolation source: fecal sample | host: Bos grunniens | place: China: Xizang | collected 2019 | reverse complement strand
TGCTGCATATGGTCACGGCGATGGTCAAAAACGATATGCTATATAGCCCTGATTACATCAATGCTTGCCAAAGAATAGCTAATACACTATAAAATGAAAATTAATTGGAAAATAGCTTGGATTTTAACATAGAAAGCGAATCATAAAGGTCTTTTATGAATTCAATATTCAAAAAAACGAGATATTCGTGAAATTCGTGGTAGAAAACAACAAGCATTTATCACACCAATCCCTATATCACAATATTTGTGATATTCGAGAAATTCGTGGTAAAAAACAAGCATTTATCACACCAATCTTTATTTATCACAATACATTAGTGATATTCGAGAAATTCGTGGTAAAAAAACAAGCATTTATCACACCAGTCTTTATATATCACAATACATTAGTGATTATTCGTGAAATTCGTGGTAAAAAATCCTCCCCAAATCATGAAAATAGCAGTAGCAGGAACCGGTTACGTCGGCCTAAGCATGGCCACACTCCTTGCCCAACATAACGAAGTCATCGCCGTAGACATCATGGCCGACAAGGTAGAGAAGATCAACCGCCGCATCTCGCCAATCCAGGATGACTATATCGAAAAGTTCTTTGCCGAAAAGGAATTGAATCTTCTAGCCACCCTCGATGCAGAAGCAGCATACAAAGATGCAGAATTCGTCATCATCGCCGCTCCTACCAACTACGACAGCCAGAAGAACTTCTTCGACACCTCTGCCGTAGAAGCGGTTATCGACCTCGTGCTGAAATACAACCCCAATGCAGTGATGGTCATCAAGAGCACCATCCCCGTGGGATATTGCCGTAGCCTCTACGTGAAGTATGCCCAACGCTTCGCCACCGACCCTGCTCTGCAAGGCAAGAAGTTCAACCTGCTCTTCTCCCCTGAATTCCTACGCGAAAGCAAGGCATTGTATGACAACCTCTATCCCAGTCGCATTATTGTTGGTATCCCCAAACTTATTGAGCAATATGACGAGGAAAACAATGCTATAACAAATATTGCAGACGTAGAACGCCTCACAGAAGCCGCTCATACATTTGCAGGATTGTTGCAACAAGGCGCTATCAAGGAAAATATCGACACCTTGTTCATGGGCCTCAAGGAAGCAGAAGCAGTAAAACTCTTTGCCAACACCTACCTCGCCCTCCGCGTCAGCTACTTCAACGAGCTCGACACCTATGCCGAAGTCAAAGGTCTCGACCCCCAAGCCATCATCCAAGGCATTGGCCTCGACCCACGCATCGGCACACACTACAACAACCCATCCTTCGGTTACGGCGGCTACTGCCTTCCCAAGGACACCAAACAGTTGCTTGCCAACTACCAGGACGTACCTCAAAATATGATGTCCGCCATCGTTGAGAGCAACCGCACCCGCAAAGACTTCATAGCAGATCAGGTACTCCACATGGCAGGTTGGTACGACTACACCGAGCGCAATCAGTACAACAGTTCTCTCAACCCTCACCCCTCAACTCTCAACTCTCACCCCTCAACTCTCAACTCTCAAACTCCCCCCACCATCGGCATCTTCCGTCTCACCATGAAATCCAACTCCGACAACTTCCGTCAGAGCGCCATCCAAGGCATCATGAAGCGCATCAGAGCCAAGGGAGCCAACGTCATCATCTACGAACCCACCCTCCCCGCCGGTTCCACCTTCTTCGGTAGCCAAGTCGTCAACGACCTCGAGCGATTCAAACAACAATCCCAGGCCATCATCGCCAATCGCTACGACTCCATCCTCGACGATGTACAAGGCAAAGTCTACACCCGCGACCTCTTCCGCCGCGATTAGGCCCCTCTACCTCCCGCATTCTCCCCACTGGCAGGGGAAGAACCGCCAAAAGGCAAAGAAAAACAATTCAATCTGTACAATCACGTTGTTTAAAAAGCGTCAACGCTCAACCTTAATCATTCACCCCTTATGTCCATCCCCCCTACATACGCCCTGTGCTATATTGCCTCATGTCCACGTGCAGACCAATGCATGCACCATAGAGCAATGAAATTAATCGACCCCGCCCAAAAAGCCAGGGTATGTATCCTACCACATTGCCTTGACAGACAAGGACAGTGCGAATTCTACCATGAATATCGCGAAATTCAAGGTGCCTACGGATTCACACATCTCCTGTCCAATGTCAAGTCAAAGGACTCCACCCCGCTCCGAAATACAATTAAGAACTATCTTGGCGGCCATGGCACATTCTACAGATACCACAACGGCGAACGTATCCTTACCCCCGAACAGCAAGAATGGATACTATCCAAATTCCGCCAGTTCGGATACACCACCGAGCTGCATTTTGACCACTACGTCACCACATATGACTTCACAGAATGAGAGGCCAAGTAGAACACCTTTGCTCTCAACTCTTAACCCTCAACGTTTCCATCAGAATAAACCATAGGTTTCTCTGAACTTCAGCACATTCAACATCCCGCATCATCCCCGCTAGCAGAGGGACGAGCGCTGCAAGCGCGGAGGGGTAGAGCAAAATATCTCAAGCATTATCATTAAACATTAACAAAAAAAATCGTCCAACACTTGGTACTCTCAATACCAAGCCTTGGATTTGATATACCAAGCTTTGAAATTCATCATTCCAAGCCATGGACAAAATATGACTCAAGGGACCAAAGTAAAAAAACAACCACATATAGCAGATTAACTACATTCGTAAATTCACTAATAATGATTGACGAAATCACCAAGTTGATAAATACAAGATACCCCAAAGGACTGAAGAGGATAGATTATTATCAAATACTTAAAGTTCTTGAAGGATTACCTGAAGATATTAAAGACACATTTGAGTATAACAGTGAATATATTGCATTCTCATTGACACCCCAACATTCCGAATCATCATGGGGTACCTATTATGGCAGTTACATTAAAGGCAAAAAAGGAGACGGGACTCCAGTTGAATACCCATCAAAAGAGCAAATCACAGAAGAATTTATAAATTATTGGCGGAAAAGAATTGACGAATGCGAAAATCCCTATTTACAATACCGCTATTGTGATTTAGTTTATGATCTCGGAACAACATTATTGGGTCAGAAGTTCGATTATAAACTCCTAGACAAGTTATTATCATTAGCTACAACTGTAGCAGACGAAGATTACCCATCAGAACCATACATCACATGTGATATATTAGAGCGTGCATTCCGTATTTCTAAAACTAAAGAGCAAAGAGATAAGATTAAGCAAGCATTCAATAACTTTGAAAACAAATATGCGAACAATGATAGTCATCCCCAATATTGGGGAACACTATTTAGTTTAATGCTTGAATACAAAAAGGATTTCTCCGAGCAAGAAATTAGCACTTTAGTTAAAGCTCATGAAGCACGTTTCAAACGCCTCTGTACTCCAAATGCAGATGGAATTATTGATGATTGGGTATGCAAAGACCAAGCTGTTTTGCTTTGTAAATATTACCGCAGGAAAGAGGACTTTATTAAAATACAGCAAGTTCTCTGTGATTTAGAAGAGGCCCTTAAGATAATGTTCCCAAAGTATATAACTTTGCAAAAACAAGGAATACTGCAAGAACTTATTTCACTATATACTCAATTTGATGTTACTGGTAGGAAAGATGCTTTATTAGCAGAGAGTGCTTCGTATGGGGAAGAGGTATTCAAAGACATGTCCCCAATAACGTATAGTATCGAATATCCACCTGAGCTGATCAAAGAAATCATTGAAGATATATGCATAAATAACACTAGATTTGATCCATTAACAAACTTTGCACTTTATTTCCTTCCCAACAAAGCTACCAATATTAAGCAAATGAAAGATTGGAACAAAGAGGCTGCCTTTTTATTAACCGTCCCGACTCAGTATTTTGATAAATATGGCAGACCGCTTTATGTGCTTGGTAGCATAGGAAGTGATGAAGAAGGTCATTTGATGAAACATTATGAATATAACCTCATACATGGTTTACCAATCTTGAATAAAGTTCTAAAGTCACTAACTGAACAAGATATATTTACAGTAGCACCAGTTATATTAAGGCTAAAAGAAGGAAAAATCCCATTAGAGGAGGCACGTATTGCGACAGTTGAACAGGCATTAAAACTCTATTTTGATGAACAATATTGCGCCGCTTGCCATTTACTCATCCCACAAATAGAAGCAATCATACGTCAAATTGTAGATAGCGTAGGATATCCTATATTAAAGGAGGAGAAGGGGAGGAACAAAGGATATCAATATACCACATTAGACGAACTATTGAGATGCCCTGTTTTTGGAGAGGATGTATCGTTTTATTTGCGTGCCACCTTAACGTCTCCCAAAGGTTTAAACATTCGCAATAATTTATGCCATGGTTTGGTCTCTCCCAACACATTAAATGTTCAAATAGCAGACAGGCTCATCCATGTACTTGTATTATTGATAGTTTTGAATTCCAAACAAATTATTTGCAACTAAGATAAATTTAGTTTAAATTTGCAAATTAGCTATGAACTATGGTATAAACCATTTTAGTGAGCATCCCTTCAGAACCTCAGAACAAACCACAGGTTTCTCAGAACCTCAGAACTTCAGAACCATTATAAATCTCTCAACGTTCAACCTTAATGGTTATGAATTCCAGCAAACACATTGGCGACTAAGATAAAATGATTTAAATTTGAGATAAATTCTGTTGAACCGACTCCTAGTTTGTTAAAGTTTATAAATAGAGACCCAATATGATTATGGGGGGGGGGGTAACGTTATTCGCAACAATTTAATGGAAGGAATAAAGATAAATTTGTCAATATAATGAAGACATTCTACTATATTACAACTACGATAGTTGCTATATTGTTTATGGCATTTCTTATACTAGTTAGTAAGAATATTCTTTCAGATAAGAAAGAGGTTCATCATATAGAGATTCAATATGTTCTTACCAATAATTCATCTGCAAATGATTCTATTCTTCTTGCCAATCAAAAAGAAATAGAACAACTTGTTGCAAAGATTAATGAGCAAGAGATGCACCTTAAAGAGCACTATGAATTATTTCTCAAAGCGAGGGAGGAAGAAGCCGACCTTACAAAGATCTTATCTTGTGTAGGTGCTTTTGTGCTGGCTATATTAGCATTCTTTGGGATAAATAGCTATAAAGAATTGCAAGAGAATATTATAAAAAGTGCAGGAGAAAAAGCTAGTGAAGTGGCTAAAGAAAAAGCAGGTAAAATTGCTAAGACATTGGTAGAAAAACAAATTAATCTGAGAATTCAAAATAATCAGTTTGGATCTTCTCTAAAGTCTTCAATCATTGAAAAGATAAACACTGAACATCTTATTCCATTGGAAACAAAATTAAATCGTTTGGAAGAGCAGTATTGTTCCCAAAATGTTTCGGAAGGAGAAAAAGAGATAGTATCATCTAATAGTAGTACAGAGGATGATGTTGAATTTGAGTCTATGGGTGAAATACCTCCATTAAACAAATTAAACTAATAGAAATGATTATTACCCAGATACAACAAAGTACTCCAAATACTAAAAAGGCAGTTCTATCAGGATTAGTCCATTTTGTGGATCTTATAGGGCGTGTACGTTATAGCTATAAAAAGGATAAGGACGATATCCACACATCTGACGATATTGAATATCAAAGAAGGGTGGATGATAGTCGTCTAAATGAAATTTCGAGGTTCATTGAGCAATCTATTATCTGTTCAAAAAAAGGGATTACAGCACCGATATTTCCAACCTCTATCATATTAGCAGCGGACAACGAGTGGATTAATTTCAATGACGCATTGCCTGGAAAGGTAATCGAAATGCAAGAAATTCCGCAAGGAACTCTTATCGTCGATGGTCAACATCGTTTTTTCGGAATGCAGAAACTATATAATAAAGTAAAGGAGGAAAGAACCTTGTTCAATGAAATCTCAAGCGAGATACTTGATTATTTGGAAAATTACTACTTTAACTGCACCATACTAGTAAATTATGATTTGTGGGAACAAGCACAAGTGTTTGCTAGTGTAAACTTTAATCAGAAAAAAGTAAACAAGTCGTTGTTTTATGATATTTACGGTATAAATCTACCTGATAATAATTATATAACAATACCCAAACAGAATGAGATTTATATAGCACACCAATTGGTGAAACATCTCGATTCTTCAGATGAATCTCCATTCAAAGGTTTTGTCCGTATGCTTGGAAAGGGTAAGGGGTTTATATCTCAAGCATTTCTTGTAGAATGCTTTATGAAACATCTTACCGAAAATGGGATATGGTCAGATACAGTTACCATACTTAAAGAAACAGGAAAATTAAATAACTTCGCAGCAAATGAGCTTACTGCATATCTTGCTGCCATACGTTTCACTTTTATTGATTATTGGCCAGAAGAGACAATGGAAAAACCATCACTATTGTGTAAAACAACTGGAATCGGTGCACTTATGCTTTTTTTGCCAGATATTCACAATGCGCTTTCTGAAGCTACACTTGAAAATATAAAGGAAGATTACAACATCATGGCATATGCAGCCTTGATAAACGAAATGTATAGCCTCATAAAACCTTTGAAACCTTATGGAAAAGATTTTTTTGCCATAACCGAAGAAAGTAAATATGTTGGCGGGGCTGGGAAAGGTATGCAAACAAAGCTCTACAATGATATTTATAGTAAGTGGAAGGAGCTGCTGTAATATATGTGATTGAGAAAGTTTTGAGTCTCGTTTAATGAGGGGAACAACAATAAATCTCTTGTCAGACTCCGTCCACATTCACCTCAGAACAAAACCACAGGTTTCAGTCAGAACTTTCAGAACCATCATAAATCTCTCAACGTTCAAACTTTCACCTTTCACTTTTTCTATATAAATGAGTAATTCAGAAAATAATAAACGCATAGCGAAGAATACCTTGATGCTATATATACGCATGTTGTTCACTATGGGGGTGAGTTTATTCACATCTCGAGTGATTTTGCAAGCATTAGGAGTAGAGGATTATGGAGTTTATAGTGTCGTTGGTGGCATTATTACCATGTTTTCCTTTATCAATGGTGGGATGGTTTCTGCTACGCAGCGTTATTTAACCTTCGAAATAGGAAAGGGGAATTTGCTTCAATTGAAAAAAGTATTTAGCACCTCGTTGCAAATACATGCTCTTATAGCTCTCATAGTAGTTTTATTGGGCGAAACGGTAGGACTATGGTTTTTATATGAGAAAATGGTAATACCTGCTGACCGCATGACAGCAGCCTTTTGGGTGTATCAATGTTCCATAGTTGCTTCAGTTGTAAGCATAATGTCTGTACCCTACAATGCGGATATCATAGCGCATGAGAAAATGTCAGCATTTGCCTATATTTCCATTTTAGATGTAGTGTTGAAGCTGGCTATTGTTTATATACTCTACATCTCTCCATGGGACAAATTGATAACTTATGCTGTACTGATATTGAGCATACAACTTGCCATTCGATATGTTTACACCCGATATTGCAACAAACACTTTGAAGAAACGCACTATCATCATCAACTTGACAAATCCCTATTTAAGGAGATGTTTGCTTTTGCAGGTTGGAGTTTTTGGGGAAATTTGGCACATGTCTTATATACGCAAGGTATAAATATGATGCTTAATATCTTTTTTGGACCTGTCGTTAATGCAGCAAGAGGTATTGCAGTCCAAGTGCAGACTGCAGTTCAAGGTTTTGTGGGAAATTTCCAGATGGCATTAAATCCACAAATCACAAAAAGCTATGCAACAAGCAATCTTACCCAAATGCACTTATTAATGTTTCGCAGTGCACGCTTTTCATTTTTTCTGCTTTATTTACTAACTTTACCAATATTGCTAGAAACTGGATATATACTCACTCTTTGGTTAAAAACACCACCTTCTGAGACAGTATCATTTACTCAATGGATGATAGCTATTTCATTAATCTATACGACTTCTAGTCCATGTGTCATTGCAAATCAAGCAACAGGTAAGGTTAAACTATATCAAATGGTTGTTGGAGGTCTTTTGTTATTAATACTTCCGCTTTCATATTTCGCACTAAAATTAGGATTACCTGCATATAGCGTTTTTATAGTTCATTTTTGTGTAGAATTAGTCGCCCAATTCTCACGTATGCTGATGTTACGAAAATTAATCCAATTACCACTTCGTGCTTATTTTCAATATATTTATGGACCTATAATATTGGTTATTCTTACTTCATGTCTGTTTCCTATATATGTTCATCATATGTTGCCTTATGGTCTAACCCGCTTCTTGTTGGTTGGTGTTAGCTGCGTAGTCTCGATAGGGGCAAGTGCTTTCACCTTAGGACTGACAAAAAGCGAGAAATCTTTCTTTTATAATAAAGCATTATATTTACTTAGAATTAAGCGATGAAACAGAAAACAAGAGATTCTAATATCGAATTGCTACGTATGCTAGCTATGTTTTTGGTGTTGTTAGTACACGCAGACTTTTTTTCTTTAGGGGCGCCAACTCCTCAGGATATCCAAACGAATACATTGGATAGTACTTTGAGGATTTTCTTTGAAGCATTGAGTATTGTTTGTGTCAATGTTTTTGTGCTGATTTCAGGTTGGTTCGGAATCCGTCCAAGTTTAAAAGGAGTAAGCAACTTTATATTCCAGTGCCTTTTCTTCCTAATAGGTCTATATGTGGTTACTCTTCTTATAGGAACAAGTACTTTTTCATTGAAGGGAATTGCAGGTTGTTTTGCGGCAACAGAATTAAATTGGTTTATCAAAGCATATTTACTTCTCTATATTTTATCTCCCGTTCTTAATTCATTTGTCGAATCGGCAGATAGAAAGGTTTTTAGAAATGTACTACTTGCTTACTTTATATTTACATGTACTTATGGTTGGATTGGTGCTGCTAAATTTATGATGGGCGGATATACTACACTTTTCTTTATTGGTTTATACCTCTTAGCAAGGTACATGCGAATATATCAACCGAATATTACAAAGTTTAAATGTACAACAGACTTGATGGTTTATATGGTTGTAAGTTCCTTTGTTACAGTTGTTTGTGTTACCCCCCCCCTATTGATAGGGCGTAACTTTCAACCATGGTGGAATTACATAGCCCCCACTACTATATTAGGAGCAGTTTCCTTGCTATTAGCATTTTCTAAAATGAAATTTCAGAGTAAATTTGTGAATTGGTGTGGGGCGAGTTGCTTTGCTGTTTTTTTATTACATACGAATCCCAATACTCTTTGGCATTTTAAGGACTTATTTATTTATCTGCACAGCCATTGTTCTACGTTAGAATTTTGGGGATTGACATTTGTAATACTAATAGCAATCTTCTTTATTGCTATCATAATAGACCAATTAAGAATTATTCTTTGGAATAAAATTTGGCCCATAATTGAACGAATAAATCATGATAAACATTCAAAATAAACAAGACTGCTGCGGATGTTCCGCCTGTGTGCAACGTTGCCCCAAACAGTGCATATCTCTGCATGAAGACGAGGAAGGATTCCTCTATCCCAAGGTAAATCTGGAGACCTGTATCGATTGTGGACTCTGCGAAAAAGTATGTCCCGTTTTACATCAAGCGGAAGAACGCTTGCCTTTAGAGGTTTTTGCAGCAAAGAATCCCAATGAACAAATCCGCATGGAGAGCAGTTCTGGTGGAGTCTTTACCCAATTGGCAGAGCAAACAATTGAAGCTGGAGGTGTGGTCTTTGGAGTAAAGTGGAATGAGCATTTTGAGGCGGTACATGCTTATACAGAAACCAAAGAAGGACTTGCTGCATTTCGTGGAAGCAAATATGTGCAAAGTCGAGTAGGAGAAACCTTCAAAAAAGCAGAGAATTTCTTGAAGGAAGGACGGCAAGTACTTTATTCGGGAACTCCTTGTCAGATTGCTGCATTAAAACTCTTTTTGCGCAAAGATTATGAAAATCTACTAGCGGTTGATTTTATTTGCCATGGCACACCCTCTCCTGGTGTTTTCCGCTGGTATTTGAGTGAAGAAATTGCAAAGGAAGCCGCTCGTCAGAGCGGCGAAAAAATACAGTTTCGTTCTTCCTTACCTATTCCCTCCATCGCGAAAGCGGATGTCCTTGCTCGTGAGCAGGGATTTGAAATAGAGGACATCCGTTTTCGTGATAAGCGTGTAGGCTGGAAAAAATACAGTTTCGTTCTCTCCTTAAAAAAGCTCTCCAAGACGACAGACGAAGGAGAGAAAAATTCAGTTTCTCTCTCCGGTATTGTAGGGAAACATGCCTTCTTAGAAGGATTCCTAAAAGATTTATACCTCCGTCCTAGTTGTTATGCATGTCCTGCTAAATCAGGTAAGAGCAGAGCTGATATAACTTTAGGTGATTATTGGGGCATTCAAACACTTATGCCTGAATTAGATGATGACCGCGGAGTTTCAGCGCTTACCTTAAATACAGAGAAAGGAAAACAAGCGTTGCATGCTACAACTGCAGAATTGCATCCTGCTTCATACGAAGATTTGTGTTCTAAAAATCCCGCTTTACTACGTTCTTGTAAGATTCCACCAAATCGCATTCATTTTTTTGCGAACAATAGTCTGTCTTTTCATCAACGTATAAAGAAACTTTGTCGCATTCCCTTAAAAAAGAAAATGAAAAGCAATTTAATATTGTTTTTAAGTAAAATATTGAATCAACATACAAAAGAGTTTATAAAACGAATCATAAGACGATAATATATGAGAATCGGAATATTAACCCATCCCCAATATGCAAATTACGGGGGTATATTACAATGTTATGCATTGTCTGAATATTTAAAGAAATTAGGGTATACTCCTTTCGTTATAAAGCGAGAAAACAATCGTCCGTTTTTATTAAAAAGATGGATTGTTTCTTTACTCCGTTTTTTACGAATTCCTAGATACTACCATCCTAATAAGGTGGATCGTACTCTTAATATGCGTCCTTTTGTAAAGCAGTATTTAAATTTGACACATCCTGTATATAACGATAAACAAATAAGAGAACTATGTTATGAATATGGACTTACAGCCGTTATAGTTGGGAGTGATCAAGTATGGAGAAGAAGTTTTGCGTTAAATTATGGTTATAACTACTTTTTAGATTTTGTACCCCCCCATATAATTAAAGCTTCCTATGCAGCTTCTTTTGGCTTAGATGTATGGGATTATACTAAAGAAGAAACTCTACGGATTCAACAATTATTAAATAAATTTTCATTTATCTCTGTTAGGGAGGAAAGTGCTGTGGTTTTGCTCAAAAATAATTTGAATATTAACGCAGAATGGGTTATTGATCCGACATTATTATTGACAAGTGATGATTATGAAAAAATAACAAGTCAAAGATTAATAAATGAAAAATATGTCTTTGTATATTGGCTTGGGAAAAAATCATTGATTGAAAATGAAATTAAAAAATATCAAGATAAAAGTTATAAGATCGTTGAAATTAACTTGAAGGAAGACCGAATCCAGGAATCAATACAAGATTGGTTATCATACATTAAATATGCAGACTTAGTTATTACAGATAGTTTCCATGGTGTAGTTTTTTCTATCCTGTTTAAGAAACAATTCTGTATGCATAAGAATGACTCTGGTGGGAATGGAAGACTATACTCATTAATGAAGTTACTTAATATCTCTCTTGATATGTTACAATCAAACAAAATATTGGATTATAAAAGTTTAGATAATCAATTAATCTATCTTAGGGAAAACGCACAAAATTTCCTTATGAAAATAATGAACTAACCATTTTTACAAAATAAATCTTTTGACTTTGTTTCAATACGTTGAATGATTGTTTAAAGAGAATAGTGTTTTTAGTATTTTTATTTTCAACGAATACGTAAATAAATACACGCCCTAACCAAGAATGAAGAAAGTTATTACTTACGGCACTTATGATCTCCTGCATCAAGGCCATATCAATTTGTTACGTCGTGCAAAGGAATTGGGTGACTACCTTATTGTTGGGGTAACTAACGACAACTTTGACCGTGAGCGTGGTAAACTCAATGTTTGCAACAATGTGTTAGAACGTGTTGAGGCGGTAAAAGCAACAGGACTTGCAGACCAAATTATCATAGAAGACTATTTTGGTCAGAAAATTGATGATGTTCAAAAATATGATGTGGATATCTTTGCCATTGGTTCTGACTGGGAAGGTAAGTTTGACTATTTGAATGAGTTCTGCCAAGTGGTTTATTTGCCTCGTACCGAAGGTATCTCTAGCACCATGCTACGAGGTGAGCAACAGCAAGTGGTTCGTGTGGGGATTGTAGGTTGTGGACGAATTGCCCAGCGTTTTGTTCCAGAAGCATCATTTGTGAATTGTGTACAAATTGTCGGTGTATTTGATATTGATGATAAAGTAGGTGAGGCATTTACGCAAAATCATCAGTTGACCACTTGTTATGCATCTTATGAAAATTTGTTAGCTGATGTTGATGCTGTTTATATCGCAACACCGCATCTGAGTCACTATGAACTGACAAAACAAGCTTTATTGGCAAAGAAGCATGTGCTTTGTGAAATCCCACTTGTGCTTGAAGTGGAACAAGCACGTGAACTCTATGCTTTGGCTGAAAAGCAAGGAGTTATCTTGATGGAGGCGAACAAAACGGCACATTGTCCTGCATTTAATCATTTGATGGTGATGATTAAGAGTGGTGCCATTGGTGAAGTTGTAGATATTGAAGCATCCCTGTCACGCTTGTTGCCAGACCGCACACGCCGTGAGTTTGATGCCGAACAGGCGGGAGGTTCGATGTATGAGTCAGCGGTCTATCCTCTATTACCCATCTTTAAATTATTGGGTACTGATTACAAGAATCTTAACATTTATTCGCGTATGCAGAATGGCGTAGATATCTACACCAAAGGAGTTCTTCGCTACCCCACTGCTGTTTGTTCCTTTAAATTAGGCTTAGGCGTGAAAACAGAGGGTAATTTAGTTATTTCTGGCACAAAGGGATATGCCTATGTAGAGGCCCCGTGGTGGAAGACTGATTACTTTGAATTGCGTTATGAAGATCAGAACCAGAATAAGAAGTTCTTCTACAAATGGGATGGTGAAGGTCTTCGTTATGAAATACAAGAATGGATGTCATGCATCCTGAACAAACGCTTCAGTTCAGCCCGCCTACGTCGTCGTGAAAGTATCGCTATGGCAGGTGTGATGCAGCAATTTACCGAACGTAAAAACTTTATGGAAATATGAAAATCGCAATTGTAACAGGTGGAACTTCTGGTATAGGACTAGGAGTCGCAAAGATGCTAATCTCTAAAGGTTACTATGTGTATGTGACATATGTAGGTCCAGATTTCACAGAAAAGATAGAGAATTTTGAAGCAATCAAAGTAGATCAAACAAAACGTGAGGAGTTGTATCAATTCATCGCCTACGTTAAACAACAAACTAATCATGTAGATTGTATTGTGTGCAATGCAGGAATGACCATTCGCAAATCATTTACAGAAGGGACAGATAAAGATTGGGATATGATGATGGAAGTGGCGGTTAATTCTCACTACATTTTGATTCGTGAACTTTATACATTAATTCCAGCAGGTTCGCGCATACTTTTCACTGGGTCGCAGATGGGATTGATGCCACATGCTATGGTACTAAGTTATGGGGTAACCAAAGCTGCCGTTCACGCATTTGCGAAGAATCTAGTAAAAGAATTTGAAGGGACCGGAACGACTGTTAATGCTATAGTTCCAGGATTCGTTGAAACACCTTGGCAAAAGGAAAAGCCAGAGCAAATCAAGCAAAATATTTATAACAAAACAGCTATTCATCGTTTTGCCACTGTAAACGAAGTGGTTGATGCATATCGTTTTTGCATAACGTGAGTTCGGTATAAGTTTTACGCAATTAACCTACTTTTATCAATGATTTCAATGTTCATTTCAGGTTTCTTTGGCAGTAGATTGTATGCAATAAGTCCAGCGACAAGATTTACAGCAAAATTTTCGACCGAACG
>JAEIGA010010562.1_pt1 | contig 14001 bp, 8 predicted proteins | sample 9270691 | NCBI WGS metagenome assembly JAEIGA01 (sample SAMN17057246, study PRJNA624740) | gut metagenome | biome: biome; isolation source: fecal sample | host: Bos grunniens | place: China: Xizang | collected 2019 | reverse complement strand
CATCGGCAAGGATACCCTCATAGTCGGGCGAGAGATTCGATACGGTACCACGCTCGTGCAGAGTGTGCTTCGAGCGGATATCCTCCCACTCCGCATCGGTGAAGATCGACGGAATGCGGGTGATGGTGCGAGTGGCAACAATGCGCTCACCCTCGATAATGATAGGTTGCTCGGCCTCGAGCAGTGCCTTCAACATCTTTGCACTGCGCTCTACAGGGGCAACACCGGCACTCTTGAACTCTTCGTTCTTGGTCGCAAGTCCCAACTCCTCGGGCGTGCGACGGAACTGATGGTGTTTCTCGGCTCGTATAAACGAGCGCAAAGTCTCAATTCTTGGTGTCATAAATAGATATTTATAATATTAGTAATTTTATTCCCTTATCGGTAAATTTATCGTGTATCTCGGGGGCAGCATCCTCGTCGAAGTCGGGCGTATAGTCGAGCCCCACCATCGGATACTTGGCACCCGCAGTCTTGTGGTAGCGCAACAACTCCACCCTCACGAGCCCCTTTGCCCCAACAAGCAGTTCAGCTGTCGCCTCCATATTCGCTGCCGAGTCGTTCACGCCCGGTATGAGTGGCACACGCGCCACAAAGGGTTTACCCGAAGCGCAGAGAGTCTTGAGGTTGGCGAGTATCAGCTCATTGCCGACACCTGTCCAACGCCTATGGAGCGACGAGTCGGCCAGCTTTATGTCAAATAGCACAAAGTCCACCCTCTCGAGCACCCTCTTGAACGCCTCCGCCGAGGCATATCCGCTCGTCTCGACTGCGGTGTGGATATCGCCCAAGCGATCGAGCACCTCGCAGAGGAAATCGACCTGCGCCAAGGGCTCACCACCCGTAAAGGTCACACCACCGCCACTATCACGGAATATCTCCTCATCACGACGGAGCTTCTCGGCAAGAGTCTCGGCATCGATCTCGTAGCCACACCTCTCGGTGCGACCCTGCTTGGTCAGCGGCTGCGGCTCGTGGCGTTGCCCCTCGGGGTTGTGACACCACGCACAGCGCAACGGACAACCCTTCAAAAAGACCGTCGTGCGGATGCCCGGGCCATCGTTGACCGCAAACTCCTCGATGCTGAAGAGGACTCCCTTTCTCATCCGTTATAGCGTGTGTTGCACGATTCCAAATGGCTTCACCTCAACCTTGCTCTTCGCCTTCTCGGTCTGCAACTCTACGCTCTCGCTCTTGCCACGACGCTCGTTGAGGCGCACCTGCAACTTACCCTCAACAACCTCTGCCGAGGTGATTTCAACCTCTGCCGACGAGGCCTTCAACAACGAGCCTTGTGGAGCAAGCGAACCCTTCTTGGCCGGCAGGCACTGATGCACATAGACAGGAGCCGAGGCCACCTTGATCTGCTGCAAGGTGTTGCACTCCTGCCACTTACCCTTGTAGGTGTCGAATACTATCGAGTGGTTGTATGTGCCGTGGAATGGCTCAAGATACCAGGCAGGCTCCTGCGAGACATTCACCGGTGTCACGAAGGTAATCTTCACATCGCGGATAGGTCCCGAGACAGTCGACGCACCGAGGTAGAGGGTCATATCACCCTTGTCGGCATCTACCGAGAAGCCCTGCTCGCCCGAGCGAGGCATCACAACCAAACCTCCGTCAGCACCCTCCAACGAGCAGAGGTTGAGCAGACAGAAGTGTCCCTCGCCCGACTGGGCATATTCGCTCATACCGAACGGAATGTCGAATACGGTCTTGCACGGTTTGCCTGTCGAGATTACGAGGTCGAGACCTCGCGGATCGAACGAACGAGCTGCACCACCTACGCGACGGATAATGGTTGGATGCGGCATCGTGAACGATATGTTGCAAAGCACTCTACCCGCCTCAATCACAAAGTGTTGGCGCATATGCACCAACCAATCAATCTGGCGGTCTACAATCAGCTCTGCTCCGCACACCTTTGTGCGGGTTGGGCCATACTGCTTGGCATCGCGCCACTCGTCATCACCCTCGCCATCCTTCATCTCCGCCAAAGCCTTGATCTGGAATGGAGCAAGTGCCAATTCGGTCACACGACCATCCTCGTTGAGTACAACCTTCTCATCCGATGCGGTTACCGAGATGTTGCCCACCGAGATGCTCTTACCCTCGCGCCAAACCTTCACCTCGGCCTTATCGAGCAATTTTGCACCGAAGATTGCATAGCCAAACGATGGCAACTCTGCCTCGAACTCGATGGTGTAGCCCTCGCCCTCGCGAACACAGTGGCTTGCCAAAGGCTTGCCGCTTGCGTAGTCGTAGATGGTGTAGGCGCGATCGGTTGAGAGTGTCACCTTACGCTTTGTGGAGTGGTCCATACAGAGGGCCATAAAGTAGGTGTCGTAGCCCTTCAACTTTATATTGTCGGCAATCTTCGCCATACCGTCATAGATGACCGACTTGGCGAGAGCCGAGCTATTCTTCAGAGCGGTGATGCGCTCGCTACGCTTCTCGTAGAGCGGATACCAACCCTTCGAGTCGCTATTCACAGCCCACAAGAGCTGATGCTCCGAGCGCGAAAGTGTGGTAATCTTGCCATCGCGAGCGAGGAACTTTGGCTCAACCTCGGGATAGAGGTCGGCACGCTCGATATTCCAAGTGAGCGGATTGTCGATGGCGGTCAAATCGCTCTCGGCAATCTCCTTATCGACACGCCAACCCTTGTTGTGGTGCAAGAGCGCATCGAGGATGTTGGCACTGCGGAAGTCGCGCATAGCCAGCTCGGTGTGCTCCTGAACATTGATATCGAGCGGATCGGCAGTCCAACGCGAGTAGGTACCGTGTGCAAGGTCGTGCACCTTGGCCGAGTGGTCGACATACTGCTCCTTGCCGAGACCAAACTTCTCGATATACTCCTTGACGGTAATCCACACCAACTCAACGTCGTCGTGAGTGGCGTTAAACTCTGCTACTTGAGCATAGGTGCGGCTGAACTTCTGCGGAATCTCGTAATCCTCCTCGATGGTGAGAAGGCTATTTGCTGGGGCATCGGCAACTCGGTTCAGCACCTTGCTACGGGTGATTGGTACGCAGATTGAGCGGCTGCCATCGAGTCCCGAAAGGAGGAATGGTCGCCACGAATCATCATTGGTGATAATAGGTGTCCACGAGACATTCGAGTTGCCCAAAATCCAAGGCAACTGCGGATGGTAGGCACGCTCCTGAAGGTAGAAACCATCGGTCTTGGTGCCGAGGAAATCCTCGATGATGCGTGTACCGAGCAGAGCGCAACGGTAGTTGGTCTCGCCATCCATATTGACATTCACAGGCTCGGAGTAGAAGGTGCCCGTAAAGTTGAGCTGACCGCGCTTGTGGATGCGCATTGCGTGGTCGAGCACCTGAGGTGCAGCCTGCTTCAGCGAGTTGAGTGTCTGGCCCGAGAACTGAAGCTGTCCCTTGAAGTCGGGATGCTCATCCATAAAGGTCAAAAGGTTGTCGTATATGACAGGAAAATCGCGCCACAAGGTGGTGCGAACATAGCGGTCATAGTTCATATTACCGTGCAAAATATAGCTCATATAGATTCGCTTTTTTGCAGGTTTTTCGCTCGGTTGAGCCATTGTTACGCCACCGTAGAAAATGGTGGCAAGCAGGGTGATGGATAGAAATTTTTTCATCGAATAAATTATATTTGTTTGTTTTCTATTTTCGTAATCGTAGCATCGATATATCGTTGAATATCAGCCTTAAGGCGCTTGTAGAGTGGCGACGATGTGTAGTTGTCGTTGTCGAGCAGCACATCGCGTATCGAACGCAGAGAGTTGTTGTAGTTGCTGATCTCGTTCTTGAGCGCCACACCCTCCTTCGACGAGTAGATTATCTGCGCCAACGAGAGCTGTCTGAGCTTCTCGCAGACACCCTCAAGCACCACCATCACCACATTGTCCATCAGCGTGTGGCCGTGCATAAAGTGGTAGGTCAGTTCGGGCTCGACACCCCTGCCACGCAATCGCTCGGCAAACTCGGGAATGGCAGCCGCCATATCGGGATTATCAGCCTCGAGGGATGCCACCTTGCGCTCGATGTTGCGCTTGAGCCATTCGATGGTGTTGTCGCCATTGCGCTCGATGTCGATGTAACCGATGCGCACCGCAGCCTTGAAATCGTGCAGCGGCAGCACTCGTTCGCTATTGCGCGATGCCGAGAGCACATACCACAAAAAGAGGGGGTATATGGTTCGTGAATACTCCGCCATAAAGTGCTCGAAATCGAAGATATGGGCATCGTTCTTGACAGCCTTCACGCAGACATTGTGTAGCGACGGAGCGTAGCAGAGATAGTTCTCGGTGGCGTAGGTGTAGGTGTGGAATATGTATGGCGACGAGTTTATAAGGCGCGACTGCTCATCATCCTCGCCAAAGAGGTAGTCGAAATCGGAATCCATACAGAGCAGCATCTCCTCGCACGCCTCGTGTTCCATCGAGAGGAGCACCTTCTTGCCTTTAGGCAAATCCTTGCGCGTAGGCACCGAGATCTCGAAACGGAGGTGGGGGTTTTTGAAGTTGTCGAAGATGCATCGCCAAAAGGCCACATCCTCGTACCCCTCGACAAAGACTCGCACCAGGCGTTTACCGTCGCAAATAGGCAACGATACGGGCAGATTCGAGACATCCACGCCACCACGCACAAAGGCTTCGTCACGCATCTTCCTGACCATAGCCTCGTATCCTCGCTCTCTCTTTTTGCGGCCCTCCATAGCTGCTTTTTTGATATTTGTGCACAAATATACAAATTATTGGCAAGGAAACAAAAAATATTTGTTACTTTTGCATCGTTATTTGAAAAGTTGAATACGAAATGGCTGATTGGAAAGAGCGACTCGGAATGGTCTATTCGACAAACCCCGATTTTGCATACGACTGCGGCGAGGTGGCAGAGGAGGAGACTCTCGCAACCGAGAAGCAGACGCTACGCGTGTGGCGCGACACCAAAGGACGCGGTGGCAAGGTTGCCACCGTAGTGCGCGGCTTTGTGGGCAAGAGCGACGATTTGGAGGCACTTGGTCGCGACCTGAAGAAGGGTTGTGGCGTGGGTGGCTCGGTCAAGGAGGGTGAGATAATCATCCAGGGCGATCACCGTGACCGCGTCACTGCCCTGCTCATTCAAAAGGGCTATACCCAAACCAAGAAGGTTTAACGACAACCAACCACCAAATTATGCGTTTGAGAAATCTCTCCATAGTATTGCTGATGCTTTGTACCTTCGCTCCATCCCTGGCCAAGCGAAGAAACATCAACTATGACGAGTCGAAGATTGCGCCATACACCCTTCCCGACCCGCTCCTCTGCAACGATGGCACAAAGGTGACCACCACCGAACAGTGGGAGAGGGTGCGTCGTCCCGAACTGCTGAAACTCTTCGAAGAGCACATCTACGGCGAGACCCCGCAGGGAAAGTTGAAAGTTCGCTACAAGGTAGTGGCAGAGATGCGCAACGCACTCGATGGCAAGGCGACAGCGCAGCAGGTGATGTTCACCTTCTCGCACAAGGGCCAGAAGCACAAGGCATTGGCTCTGGTCTACTATCCGAATAACCGCAAGGGGCGTGTTCCCGTATTTATCGGCTACAACTTCAAGGGCAACCACTGCACAACGACCGACGAGTGGGTACGCTACTCGCCATACTTCGAGGGTATCACCGACTTGAGCAGCAAGCTACTCCAACGAGGCACTCAGGTTGAGCGTTGGCCTATGGAGGAGATTATCGAGAGAGGTTACGCCGTTGTTACAATGTGCTACCACGACATCTACCCCGATGTCACACCCCGCAAGGCACAACCGAGAGATTTGGTGCGCCTATCGAACCTCCTTCCCGTAACTGAGGATGAGAGTAGTCGCTGGCAGGCCATCGGCGTATGGGCATACGGACTCAGCCGCATCGCCGACTGGGTGGAGCGACAGCCTTGGGCAGACAGGGAGTCTCTCTGCGTAATTGGACACTCACGCCAGGGCAAGGCAGCTCTGTGGGCCGGCGTGCAGGACGAGCGATTCAAGGTCGTGATATCGAACAACTCGGGCTGCGGTGGTGCTGCACTCTCAAAGAGAGTGATAGGCGAAAATGTAGAGTTCATAACTCGACAATTTCCGCATTGGTTCTGCAATAATTTCACGACATACAGTATGCGGGAGAGGGATTTGCCGATTGACCAGCACGAACTCCTCGCGCTTGTTGCGCCACGACACCTCTATGTTGCCAGCGCAAGTCTGGACCGCTGGGCAGACCCGAAGGGAGAGTATCTCTCGACCTATCACGCCTCGCCCGTATTCGAGCTCTACGGAATGAAGGGGATGACCTCGGCCGAGATGCCCGAGATTGAGCAGCCCATAATGGATGATGTGGGCTACCACATCCGCCAGGGAAAACACAACATAACACTCTACGACTGGAGAAACTATCTCGACTTTTGCGACAAGGTATTCAAGCGTATGAGTCTCAAAAAATAGATTTTGGATTGAAAAAGGGAATTAAACATATTGTTCTTGCCTTGATTGCCCTTTTGGGTGCATCGTCGGCCTCGGCACAATACTACTCGTGGGGTTCCGATAGCCCCAATATGAAGTGGCATAAGCTCAAGGGCGAAAAGATCGATGTCATCTACCCCGACACCAGTCGGTCGCTCGGCTACAAGATGATGTACTACGCCCGAGCGGTGCAACCATCTATCGACTTCGGCTTCCGCCACGGTCCGATGAAGATCCCCTTTATAATTCACCCCGAGAACTTCTCGTCGAATGGTATGGTGATGTGGCTGCCAAAGCGTATCGAAATACTCTCGTCGCCGGCGGTGAGCGGTTACTCAATGCCCTGGCTCAAGCAGCTCGCTGCCCACGAATATCGTCACGCCGTGCAATACAACAACCTTAACCGAGGCTTTGTTCGCGTATTCAGCTACCTGATAGGTCAGCAGAGCTCGACCATAGGCCTGCTCTTTATGCCACTATGGGGTCTGGAGGGCGATGCCACACTCTCCGAGACACAGATGTCGTCATTTGGTCGTGCCTTGCAGCCCAGCTTCACGATGCACTACCGCGCGGTGGGCAACTTTGCAAAGGGGGGAAATCTGAGCAAGTGGTTCTCTGGCTCGTTCAAGGAGTACATCCCCGACCACTACCAACTTGGCTACCAGATAACATCCTACGCAAACACCAAGTACGACGAAAATATATGGGACAAGATTGTATACTTTGCTGTACGCAACCCATATTTCATTGTCACCACTTATGCGGGACTGCGAAAGTTCTATCGCACTACCACCGAAGCACTCACTCGCGAGGCCTTTGCCGACCTGAACGACCACTGGAACTCGCTACCCTACCAGCCCAACACCTCGACTCAACTCTCGCTCGATGCCGAGAAGGGCTACACAACCTATCGCTATCCGCAATATCTCGACGAGAATAGAATCCTCTCGCTATACAAGACCCTCGATACGCCCGATGCCTTTGTGCTGACTTCGCGCAAGGATGGCAAGCAGAGACATCTGGCATATACAGGTATGGTCTCGACCCGCCCAAGCGAGGTTGTCGATGGACGAGTGTGGTGGACCGAGTATCGTCGCAGTCTGCTATTCGCCGAGCGAGTAAACTCGAAGCTCTGCTATATGGATGTGGAGAGTGGCAAGACCAAAACCATAAACACGATGTGTAAAACCCTCTACGCCACCACCATCAGCAAGGATGAGTTGGCTTGGGTGGAGTATCTGCCAAGTGGCGAGTACCACATCGTGCGAGGCAACCCGCTACCACGCCAAAAGGCTGAATATCTGCGTGTGGAGATTCCGTCAGATATCGAGATTCACGGTTTGGCCTACGACAACTACACCCACGCACTCTACTTCATAGCCACCGACGACAGCGGTATGTGGCTCGGTCGCGTGGGCAGAAATCGTGAGATAGAGCATATCACCCAGGGGGCATACATAACCCTAAGCGACCTTCGTGCCAAGGATGGCGTGTTGTACTTCGGCTCGATTCAGTCGGGCAAAGACGAGGTACACTGCTACGACCTCCGCACCGAGAGCGAATACCGCATCTCGGCATCGACCTATGGCTCGTTCTCGCCAATGCCTGCCGGGGACAAAGGCTTGTCAAAAACACAAGATATGTTCCGTGAGACATTGGGAGCTTTGAACTTAAAGGATGTCTTCAAGGATGAGAAGAGAGAGAGTATTTTGATGACCACCTACGACCGCTATGGCTATCACCTCGCGGAGCAGAGGATTGTGCGTGACACTCTGCCAAAGGTAGAATATGCGAAGTTGCCTATCAACCTCGTCAATCCCGAGCGCAAACGCTGGAGGACCATAAATCTCGACACAGTGAAGTTTGTGGGTGTAGACTCGATGAAGATGGCGATGCAGAGGGGCGACAAGGCAAAGGCTCTGCGCGACAAACGCTATTCGGGTGCAACACACCTCTTCAACATCCACTCGTGGGCTCCCATATCGTATGATCCATTCGCACTTGCCGAGGAGGGAGCTTTTGACTTCAACCTCGGAGCAACAGTTATGTCGCAGAACCTGCTCTCGACAGCCGACGGATTCCTCACCTGGGGCTGGAATGCCAAGGAGGGCCACGTCTTCAAGGGAGCTTTCCGCTACTATGGACTCGGCGTAAACCTCAGCATCAACGCCACCTATGGTGGTAAACAACAGCTCTATTCGGCCATATATGTGACAAATCCAACGACAGGTGTTGTCGAGCGTGTGCTTGATGAGATGCCCGCACTCGGAAAGTACTACAATGTGGGAGGAATAGCATCGTTGCCACTCTACTTTCAGGCTGGCTACCACACCCGCTATGTGCAGATTTCGGCTGGCTACAACTACTCGAATGGTATGGTGGCAAAGCTCGACAACCTATCCCTTGAGCTCGGCAATGGCAATGTAAGCAACATCACCAAGATTGGCTACAAGCAGGGTGTCCACCTCTTGCAATTTGGTGCTGGTTTCCAAGATCAGGTGCGGCTTGCCCACAAGGATTTCCTACCTCGCTGGGGACAGGTATTCTCGATGAACTACGCCCTCAACCCCGAGGATAAAAACTTCAGCCACCTCGTTTCGGTCTATGCCAAGGGCTATTTCCCGGGTGTGGCAAAGCACCACTCGTTATCGCTCGCTGCTGTCTATCAGACCTCTTTGCGCGGCTTCGATCGTGAGGATGCCCTATCGAATCTTGCATTCCACTCGGGACGACTCGTTCCGCGAGGATTCAACACATCCGAGATAGAGAACCGCAACTATGTTGCCACCTCGATAAACTACGCTCTGCCAATCTGGTATCCCGATTTGGGAGGCGCGCTCATATTCTTCAAACGAGTGCGTATTAACCTCGGTTTCGACTTCGCCTCGTTCGACCGCAAATATGCAATCAAAGATGGGTCAACAGGCGCCATCGCCATCGAGACGAAACGCCAGAACCTCTACTCCTATGGAGGCGACATCTCGTTAGATTTCAACCTCTTCCAGATGCCTGAGTCGGGTACAACATCGTTGACCCTCTCGATATATCAACCTCACGGTAAGAAGCGGCCTTTTGTATCGGTAGGATTCGGACTACCATTCTAAAAAACACCAGAACTATGACAAACAAAAATAGCAAAACCACCAAGGGTGGAAACAAAAAGAGGAGCAGAATCATTCCCATACTATGGATATGCGCGATGACTCCCGTTGCTATCCTCGCACTGATGCTTACACTCACTGCGCTCGGCGTATTCGGCCGTATGCCATCATTCGAGGAGTTGGAGAACCCGAAGAGCAACCTCGCTACCGAGATCTATGCAGACAATGGCAAGAGCATCGGTAGTTTCTTTGTTCAGAACCGCTCCTATGTGCAGTATGCCGACCTCTTCCCCGAGGATGAGTCGCAGATGCTCGTAGTGGCCGACCACGAAGTGCCACCGCTTGCGGCAGCACTCATTGCCACCGAGGATGCCCGCTTCTATTCGCACTCGGGTATCGACATCGTGTCGTTGGCGCGTGTGGCAATCAAGACTATCGTTTTGCAACGCTCGTCGCAGGGTGGTGGTAGTACCATCACGCAGCAGCTCGCCAAGAACCTCTTCCCACGCGACACATCGCGTGGCGAGGGCAAGATTGTTCGTATCGCCAAACTCATATCATCGAAGTTCAAGGAGTGGATTACAGCCCTCAAGCTCGAATACAACTACACCAAGGAGGAGATTGTAGCTATGTACCTCAACACCGTAGAGTATGGCTCGAACTCCTATGGTATAAAGTCGGCAGCTGCGACCTTTTTCGGCAAGGCTCCGCACGAACTGAACCTTCAGGAGGCGGCAGTATTGGTGGGTGTGGTGAATGCCCCTACCCGCTACTCGCCGGTGCGTAACCCCGAGAACTCGCTCAAGCGTCGCAACACCGTACTCAAGCGTGTCGAGGCTGCAGGTGGCATCACCCGAGCAGAGTGCGACTCGCTGATGGCACTGCCTATCGTACTGAACTACAAGCCTGTATCGCACAACACGGGCTATGCAACCTACTTCCGAGAGATGTTGCGCCTGACGATGAATGCCAAGCGTCCGAGCCGCCGCAACTTCTACACCGAGTGGGACTACGAGCAGGCGTGCAAGGAGTATGACGAGAATCCGCTGGTGGGCTGGTGCCGCAAGAACTACAAGGCCGATGGCACCAACTACGACCTCTACCGCGATGGTCTGAAGATCTACACCACCATCAATGCCTCGATGCAGCAGTATGCCGAGGCGTCGCTCTACGACCATATGGCCAAGGTGGTACAACCCGCTATGGACAAGCAGGTGCGCGCCACAAAGGTGCTCTTCAAGAATGCCACCAACGCACAGGTCGAGAATATTATGAAGCGCGCTATGCAGAGCTCAGCTCGCTACCAGAATATGAAGGAGGAGGGTGTCAGCGAGAAGGAGATCGAGGCAAGCTTCAAGAAGAAGTGCAAGATGAAGATCTTCACATACAAGGGTGAGCGCGACACTCTGCTCACGCCACGCGACTCGATACTCCACTACAAGCGTATGATGCGTGCCAGCTTTGTCGCTATGGAGCCGCAGTCGGGCCACGTGAAGGCCTATGTGGGCGGTCCTTCGTTCCACTACTTCAAGTACGATATGGCCAAGCAGGGCAAGCGTCAGGTGGGCTCAACGGTGAAGCCTTTCATCTACACCTTCGCCATCGACCACCTCGGCTACACACCTTGCACTATGGTGCCAAACCTCCCTGTAACCATCGAGACGGGCGCAGGTGTAGTGTGGTCGCCAAAGGAGGCGGGCAATGTCGAGTATGACGGCACTCTGCACCCTCTGCGCTGGGGCTTGATGCAGAGCCGCAACAACTACTCGGCGTGGATTATGAAGCAGGCAAAACAGCCCGAGGCAGTGGCAGATTTCATCCACAACCTCGGTATCGCAAGCTATATCGACCCTGTATACGCAATGTGCGTAGGCTCGTTCGAATCGAATGTTTATGAGATGGTGAGTGCATATTGCACCTTCGCCAACGAAGGCGTTCACACCAAGCCGCTCTTCGTGACTCACATCGAGGATCGTCACGGAAACCTCATCTCGTCGTTCACCTCCTCGTCGCAGGATGCCATCAGCAAGGAGTCGGCATACACGATGCTGACAATGATGCAGAAGGTTATCACACACGGCACAGGAGTGCGTATGGGATGGGCCTACGGTATGAATGGCGTGGAGATAGCGGGTAAGACGGGTACCACCAACGACAACTGCGATGCGTGGTTTATGTGTATCGTGCCGCGCCTGGTTGCCGGTGCTTGGGTTGGTGGAGAGGATCAGTTTATCTCGCTCAACAGCCGAGGCGAAGGCTCGGTGATGGCTCTGCCTATCGTGGGAGATTTCTTGCGTAAAGTGCATAAAGATGCAAATACCAACATCAACCGCACAGACAAATTTGCTCGACCTGCGGGCTGGGTTGAGGTGAAGTGCGAGGATAGCGAACAGCCAACCTCAACCACCACCGCCACAACGCAAGACGAGTTCTTCGATTAAGTGAGTAGTGAGTAGTTTTTTTAGCTCATAGAAGATAAAGAATAAATTATCGGATGGAATAATTTTCATAATTCCTCCACTTCGTAAGAGGTTAATTTGAAACAAAAACATAAAGAAATAGTAAAAACTTAAACACATAGGAAAATCTAAGCCTCCCTTAACAAAGGGAGGTTTGGAGGGATTTTAAAGATGGAATAATTTTCATAATTCCTCCACTTCGTAAGAGGTTAATTTGAAATAAAAACATAAAGAAATAGTAAAAACTTAAACACATAGGAAAATTATGAAAGTCGCAGTTGTTGGCGCAAGTGGCGCCGTAGGACAGGAGTTCCTGAAGATTCTCGATGAGCACAACTTCCCACTCGATGAGTTGGTGCTGTTTGGCTCGTCGCGTTCGGCAGGACAGACACGCGTATTTCGCGGTAAGGAGATTGTAATCAAGGAGTTGCAGCACAATGACGATTTCAAGGATATCGATTTGGCATTGGTATCGGCCGGAGGAGCCATCTCGCGCGACTATGCCGAGACCATCACCAAGTACGGTTGCTTGATGATCGATAACTCGAGCTGCTACCGAATGGATGCGGATGTACCTTTGGTTGTACCCGAGGTGAATGCCGAGGATGCACTGAACGCACCTCGCCGCATCATCGCAAACCCTAACTGCACCACCATCCAGATGGTTGTGGCACTCAACGCCATCGAGAAGCTCTCGCACATCAAGCGTGTACACGTCTCGACCTATCAGTCGGCAAGTGGCGCAGGTGCACAGGCTATGGCTGAGTTGGAGGAGCAGCACGCCTCGCTTGCAAAGGGTGAGGAGCCGAAGGTTGAGAAGTTCGCTTATCAACTCGCTTTCAATGTGATACCGCACATCGATGTCTTCACCGACAACGACTACACCAAGGAGGAGATGAAGATGCACAACGAGACTCGCAAGATTATGCACTCGGATGTGGCAGTGTCGGCAACTTGCGTGCGTGTGCCCGTTATGCGTGCCCACTCGGAGAGCATCTGGGTGGAGACCGAGCGACCAATCTCGCCTGAGGAGGCTCGCAAAGCCTTTGCTGAGGCACAGGGTGTAGTGGTGGTTGACAACCCTTCGGAGAAGGAGTACCCGATGCCACTCTTCATCGCAGGAAAAGAGCCTGTCTATGTTGGTCGCATCCGCAAGGATATCACCTCGGAGAACGGACTCTCGTTCTGGTGCGTTGCCGATCAGATCAAGAAGGGCGCAGCCTTGAACGCAGTGCAGATTGCCGAGTGGTTGATTGCCAAGGGAGTCTTGAAATAACGAGGTCGCAAGGGGACAAAATCGTAATATTTGCGAAAAAGGGGGCTTTTATGCCCTCTTTTGTTCTTTTTATTTTGCGAGTTTGAGAAAAAGGTTTTAACTTTGCACGATTTATCGCGTGTACGCAACGCATATGCGCGTAAGCGAGTGAGAGTTTTATGAAGGAGTTGATTGCCAAAACAGTGATTGTCTTGCTGTGTTCGACACTTGTTGTCGGCACCGCATCGGCACAGACCGAGTCGAGCAAAGAGGAGCAGACCAAAACCAAGAGTGAGAAGACAACCATTCGCGAGAAGGTCGAGGCGGGCAAGAAGGTGGGCATTCACAAAATCATCAAGAGTGGAGACCCCGAGCTCATCTACAACGAGGCTCTCAAGTACTACAAGAACGAGAAGTGGACCAAGGCTGCCGACCTCTTCGATGCAAGCCAGGCCTACTATGTGGGCAATGTGCAGGAGGACTCCATAGCGTTCTTCTCGGCACGAAGCAAGTTCAAGGATCGCAACTATGTCGATGCCTCGATGCAGCTCGACGAGTTCCGTCGCAAGTTCGGACGAAGCATCTTCCTGGAGGACTCGGAGGCGATGCTGGCGATGTGCCAATACTACCTCTCACCCGATGCCACTCGCGACCAGACCATCACAGCCGAGGCTATCATATCGTTCTCGGAGTTTATCGAGCGATATCCCAACTCGAAGCGT
>JAEIGA010010561.1_pt1 | contig 14001 bp, 14 predicted proteins | sample 9270691 | NCBI WGS metagenome assembly JAEIGA01 (sample SAMN17057246, study PRJNA624740) | gut metagenome | biome: biome; isolation source: fecal sample | host: Bos grunniens | place: China: Xizang | collected 2019 | reverse complement strand
GAAGTCGTCTGGCAAGTCTTATGTAAGTGTAACTCCACTTGCAGAGTAAAGCTTTGAGTTAAACGATTTGGCGGAATCCTTCGGGGTTCCGCTTTTTTTGTTTATTGGGATGTTTTTCCTATATTTGTAGTTAAGAAAACTACTTCCCCATGAAATACGATGTATTTATAAGTTATTCGTCACACGACCAGAAGGTGGTCGAGGGGCTGTGCGCCTATCTTGAGGAGAGAAAAATCCGATGTTTTGTTGCCTATCGCGATATTCCGCGCGGTGTTGTGTGGGCGCGTGCTATCGTGGAGGCTTTGGATGAGAGTCGCATGATGGTTGTCGTCTTTTCCGACCATTTCAATCAATCCGAGCAGGTGGACCGGGAAATAGAACTCGCCAGTGAGGATAAAAAACCTATTCTCACATTCCGCATTACAGATGATGCTTTTAAGGGGGCAAAAAAATACTACCTTAAAAATATCAATTGGATAGATGCCTTTCCGCATCCTGAGTCGATTTTTGATAGCGTAGCCGAGAATGTGGCAAAACTTCTTGATGTGAATTTGCCATCAAAAACCATATCAGAGCCCAAAGTAGAAGCGAAACCAATATCTACTCACGCTCCTGCCCCTGCCAAAACCTACAAAGTTGGCGACTACTATAACGACGGCACAAAAGAGGGTGTGGTATTCTGGGTGGATGAATCGGGTGAGCATGGCAAGATTGTGAGCCTCGAGCAAGAAGAGATAGAGTGGTGTACGGTTTCACAATGTTATACGAGAATAATCGTTGGCGCAGAGAGCCAAACCGATGGTAAATCTAATACCGATAAGGTTATGGCGCATTCCGATAGCGCAGAATATTGGGCATTTGTATGGTGTCGAAATAGGGGTAAGGATTGGTATTTGCCGGCAGTAGAAGAATTAAAGTTATTATTGCTCGATGATTCGGTACATGATGCGGTAAATAGCGCTCTTGAAAGTCGAGGTATAATAAATTTGTTCTCTAAGGGAGAAAACAGAGATTATTGGTCTTCAACAGAAGAAACAAAATATGATCCATTTAGTGCTAAGTGTGTCTCTATGTATAAAAATGGTTCCACTAGCTATAGCGAAAAGTGCAGTACCTACTATGTGCGTGCTGTGGCGCGATTTTAATCTTTAGGGCTTTGAATTTTGTGCGGCTGCTTTTGGGTGGTCGCATTTTTTTATAAAATCGACATACTGCATTAAGGAATTTAGTGAAATTAAGGGGTTTAGTGAGGCGCCCGAACTTTTTTGTTGCGCTTGCGCTAAATTCTCTAAACTCCCTAACTTCCCTATCCGATAATCTTGAATTATCTTTGCTCTTTCATCTCTCCACTTTGCTCTTTCGAGTGGTCGATATCGCACGACGAGCAGTTGCCGTGGCAGCCGATGTCGGCGCAGTCGGTGCCGGTGTCCTCGCGTGACTCCTGAACGGCGCATTTAATGCCGAGTCGCTGCATGTCTTTGTTGGTTGCAATCTCCGAGTCGATGTCGTGTCCCTTGAAAATTTGGGTGAGTGAGAGGCCCAAAAAGAAAAATCCAACGAATCCGATTGATATAAGTATCACTATCAATATTGTAGAAAATCCGGCTGACATAACTCGTTAAGTATTAAATTTTCACTTTTTTGTTGAAAATACGGCTACAAATATATATATTTGTATGCTATTTTGCAAGATTGTACACTCTTCGTGCCTAAAATGGCCGAAAGAGGGCGATTGATAAAAGCTCAGAGAGATGAAAATTGTTATTTCCGGTGTAGGTGAAATGGGTAGCCATTTGGCGCAAATGCTGAGTGGTAATGGTCATGATATAACTATCATAGATAGCGATACCAAGGCGTTGGAGGATGTGGATAATGGTGCCGACCTTATTACCATCGAGGGCGATACCACCTCTTTTGCGGTGTTGCGCAAGGCGGGTGTACGCCGTTGCGATTTGTTTATTGCTGTGAATCATGACGAGAATCAGAATATCCTCGCCGCGATTATGGCGAAGCAGCTGGGTGCGAAAAAATCTATTGCGCGTGTAGATAACAACGAGTATCTCGAGCCGAATAACAAGGAGATGTTTATCGATATGGGTATCGACTACCTCTTCTATCCCGAAAAGGATGCTGCGCGTGAGGTTATCAACCTGCTTGGCTATACATCAACTTCGGATTATGTGGATTTCTCGGGCGGCCTGCTGTCGTTGGTGGTATTCCGCTTGGAGCCTACATCTCCACTGCTGGGTCGTAAACTTATGGATTTGGCAGCCGAGGGGTCGCTTGATGAGTTCCGCGCAGTGGCTATAACCCGTGGTATTCAGACTATCATCCCGAGAGGTAATGATGAATTTATGGAGGGCGATGTTGTCTATATCATCGCTCGTCAGGATGTGGCTCGTAGTGTTACCGAGCTTTCGGGTCAAAAGAGCGTGGAGGTAAAGAATCTGATGATTCTGGGTGGCTCGCGTATCGGTATACGCGTGGCGTTGGAGTTGCAGGACGAGATGAATATCAAAATGGTGGATTATAATGGTGAGAAGGCTTATCGCCTGGCCGAGATGTTGGACAAGACACTTATAATCCATGAGGATGGTCGAAATCTGGACGCTATGCTGGAGGAGGGATTGTCGAATATGGATGCTTTCCTTGCCGTTACAGGTCGTAGTGAAACCAATATTCTGGCTGCGATGCAGGCAAAGCGCATGGGTGTAAAGAAGGTTATTGCCGAGGTGGAGAATCTGAATTATATACGCCTTGCCGAGAGTGTCGGAATCGACACTATCATCAACAAGAAGCGTGTTACGGCGTCGAATATCTTCCGCTTTACGATGTCTACCGATGTGCAGGCTATCAGATGCCTTACAGGTAGCGAGGCCGAGGTGCTGGAGTTTATCGTCAAGCCGAACTCTCCGGCGACAAAGTCGATGATAAAGGATATGCATCTGCCGCAGGATATGATTATCGGAGGTATTGTGCGTGGTGACAGGGTATTTATCGCGGTGGGCGATACTCAGATGCAGGCGTATGACCGCGTTGTGGTGTTTGCCATGCCGGCATCAATCCCCAAGGCGGGAGAGTATTTTAATTAACGCCTCGAAATAAACGCCTCGATGTTGGATGTGGGGCTATGGTTGGGTGTTGGTTGCCGACCATGATGAGTTGAGAATAAAAAAATAATAAAATTCCATTATAATTTATGTATATAGCAATTGCGGGTAATATAGGTAGCGGAAAGACTACTTTGACCGAACTTTTAACCCGAAGATATGGAGCCAAGGCCTATTACGAGGATATGGATAATCCATACTTGGGTGATTTTTATAACGACATGAGTCGTTGGGCATTCCAACTGCAAATCTCATTTTTGGGTAGTCGTATTCAGCAGACATTGGATATGTTGTCGAGTGGTGAGGAGAATATTTTCCAGGACCGTACGATTTATGAGGATGCTCATATTTTTGCCGATAACCTGCATTGCATGGGCTTGATGTCATCGCGCGATTTTGGAACATATATGAAGATTTTCGAGCTCACGACAAATCTTATTCCTCAGCCCGATGTGTTGATTTATTTGCGAGCAAGTATTCCTACGCTTATTGCGCAGATTAAGCGTCGTGGCCGAGATTATGAGATGAATATCGACGAAGAGTATTTGTTGCGTCTGAATAACAAATACGAGAATTGGATTAACAATATTTACCGTGGTAAGTTGCTCGTGATAGATAAGGATGTGGATGATTTTGTGGCTAACCCCGAAATCATTGACCGCATTTGCGAGCAGTTGGATGCCATGGTTAAAGAAAAATAGTTGTTGCGATGTCGTTGCCAGGGCCATTTGTCGAGCGCATGAGGCGTGAATTGGGGGATGCGGAGGCGGAGCAGTTGTGCCTTGCCCTGCAGACCGAGCCATCGACCTCGGTACGCCTGAATCCGCTTAAGATGCAGACCTCGAAATGGCAGGCCGAGCATATCGAGTGGAGTGAATATGGCTTTCGCTTGCAGGAGCGCCCAAGCTTTACTCTGGATGCCGACTTTCATGCCGGAGCATATTATGTTCAGGAGGCAAGCTCGCAATTTGCCGGATATATTTTCGAGTGTGCCGTAGGTGGCAGGCAGGCGTGTCAGGGGTTGAAGGTCTTGGATATGTGTGCCGCTCCGGGCGGTAAGAGTACGCATTATGCCTCGTTGGTTGGGGAACAAGGATTGGTCGTTGCCAATGAGATAAATCGCCAGCGTGCGATGGTTTTGGCCGACAATGCTCGTAAGTGGGGAATCGGCAATATGGTGGTGTCGTGTAACGATTCATCGCGTGCAGCACAACTCAAGGAGTGGTTTGATGTAGTGGCTGTGGATGCTCCCTGTTCGGGCGAGGGGATGTTTCGTAAGTCGGACGATGCCGTAGAGCAATGGAGCGAAGGAAATGTCGCTATGTGCGCCGAGCGACAGTGGGAAATTCTGGAAAATGCTTTCCAGGCTTTGCGTCCCGGCGGAGTGTTGATTTATAGCACTTGTACATTCAATCGTACGGAGGATGAGCAGGTCGTAAACCGTATGATGGAGGCATATGGCGATGAGCTTTTGCCGGTGCCGGATATTGTTGTAAAGGACGAATGGGGCGTAGTTACAGGGCGTGAGGGCGTATTCCAGACCTTTAGATTCTTTCCGCACAGAGTTGCTGGCGAAGGAATGTTTATGGCTGTGGCGATGAAGGGTGGTGAGCCTATGTCGCGTCGCGCTACGAAGAGCCGAGGTAAGGCTGTGGTAAAGGTTGAGCGCCGCGAACAGGAGGAGCTCGGTCGTTGGGTTAAGAGCCCCGCGGATATGGCATTTTTTCAGGCCGGAGAGATGCTTTATGGATGCCGAAAGGAACTGTTTGATGATATTGTTACGCTGTCGGGAGTAATGTCTGTGATATATTCAGGTGTTGCTATGGGGCAAATCTTCAAAGGCAAGCTTAAGCCTGATGCGGCATTGGCTATGTATGTGGGTCTGAATCGTGAGGCTGTGGCAAATGTGGAGGTAGACGAGAAAACCGCTTTGCAGTTTTTGGGCAAGCAGGAGTTGTCGGCTGCGGAGTTCTCGGAGGGTATGAATCTGGTAGTGTGTCATGGCTTGGCGCTCGGTTTTGTGAAGCGTATTGGTGGAAGGGTTAATAATATGTATCCCAATGCGCTAAGGATTTTGAAACAAGTAAACGAAATATAGATATTATGGCTGTAAAAAAACTCTATTACTCTATGGGTGAGGTTGCGGAGATGTTTGATGTAAATCATTCGCTGATTCGCTACTGGGAATCGAAATTTGATTGTCTGCGCCCACATAAAAATCAAAAGGGTAATCGTATGTTCACACCTTCGGATGTCGAAAAACTTAAGCAGATATATCATTTGGTTAAGGAGCAGGGAATGACATTGGAGGGTGCGCGTAAGGCGATGAAGGGTTCGACACGCGCCATACCTCGTGATACGGAACTTTTGGAGCGTTTGCAGCGTATTCGCTCTGCCCTTGTTGAGGTAAGAGAGGAACTGAAAATGGGTGACGATGAGCAGGTTGTGTCATCCGAGAATGCCGCATGGGAGGAGGCCGAGAACTCTAATTCATCGCGCCAAAAACGCACGGGTAAGGCTGTGACGATAATCGAGAGTGCGGAGGAGGATGCGAAGAGTGAAACAAAGCCAAAACGCCGCGTCGCTCGTCGTAAAAAGGCCGAGGAGGAGAAGGAGTTGTTCCCATTCTATGAGCAGTCATTGTTTTAAGTTGTAATGAGATGAAAGTCAGGGATATAACATCGCTTATTGAGGAGTTTGCACCGCTGTCGCTGCAAGAGTCGTATGATAATTCAGGACTCATTGTCGGCCGCCCCGATGATGAGGTGAATAAGGTTTTGTTGGCTGTGGATGTTACCGAGGAGGTGTTGTCCGAGGCTGTGGCCGAGGGGTGCGATATGATAGTCACTCATCATCCCATTGTCTTTCATGCCATGAAGCGTTTTAACTCGGCAAGTGTTACCGAGCGCTGTGTCGAAGAGGCTATTCGCCGAGGTATAGCACTCTATGCAGCACATACCAATCTGGATAGTGCTCCACGAGGTATGAGCTGGCGTGTTGCCGAGATTCTGGGCCTTGAAAATCTCGAAGTATTGCAACCGACAAACGACGCCGGAGCAGGATTCGGTGTTGTCGGCGAGTTGGTGCAGCCGATGAAGAGTGAGGATTTTATGCATGCCGTTATGTCGAAATTCGATGTTAAGGCTATGCGACATAGTGATATCGTTAAACCGCAGGTTCACCGCGTGGCTATATGTACAGGCTCGGGAGGCTCGCTCATCGACGAGGCTCGAGCGTCGGGTGCGGATATCTATCTTACGGCAGATTTGAAGTATAACGACTTTATGCGTCATGAAAATGCTGTAATTTTAGCAGATATAGGCCATTTTGAGAGTGAATATTGCGCAATTGAGATTTTATTTGATATTTTATCAAAAAAAATACTTACCTTTGCAGTTCGCAAGAGTGTGCACTCGCGAAACCCGGTGAACTATATGGTTGGCGAGTAGTGTGACAAAGTGTGATGCTTATAAAAGTTGTCTAAACAAATTTAAGATATATGGCACAAAAGAAGACATCTGAAGTCGATTATTCGATGCAGGAGAAGATTATGGCTCTCTATGAGTTGCAGAAAATTGATTCTCAGATTGATGAAATCAACAAAGTAAAGGGTGAGCTCCCATTGGAGGTTCAGGACTTGGAGGATGAAATTGCAGGTTTGAATACCCGAATTGATAACATCAATGCCGAGATTGAGGAGTTGAACTCTCTCACAAAACAGCGCAAGCGCGAGGTAGATCAGGCAAAGATTCAAATCTCACACTACAAGGAGCAGCAGAATAATGTTCGCAACAATCGTGAGTATGATGCTATCACCAAAGAGATTGAGTATCAGGAGTTGGAGATTGAACTCGCCGAGAAGCGATTGAAGGAGTATGCCGGAGCCATGAAGGCTAAGAAGGCTCAGTTGGAGGATGCCGAGGCAGTAGCAGCAGAGCGCGGTATCGACCTTGCGGCAAAGAAGGCCGAGTTGGATAGCATTGAGGCCGAGACTGCTGACCAGGTAGCATCTTTGGAGGCTCAGGCAGAGAAAGCTAAGGTGAAGATTGACGAGCGTCTGTTGGCGGCTTATGGTCGTATTCGTGGCAGCGTGCGCAACGGCTTGGCTGTTGTTACCGTGAAGCGCGATGCTTGTGGTGGATGTTTCAATCGTATTCCTCCCCAGCGTCAGGCAGATGTGCGTCAGGGCAAGAAACTTATCGTTTGCGAGTATTGCGGCCGAGTTTTGGTTGCCGAGAACGAGTAAGGAGTTGTGGAAAACTTCGACTTTGTGTCGAAGAATCCGATTTAAAGGAGTGGATTTTATAAAAATCCGCTCCTTTTTTTGTAACTTCATACCTATGTAATAATAAAAACACAAGTTGGGTGCATAATTTAATAAATTATGACTACCTTTGCAACATATTGAATATATACTAAATCGAAAATACAATATGAAGATAGCTCTTGCCCAATTAAACTATACAATCGGAGATATTGATGGTAATGCATCACGCATAATTGATGCTATACGCAGGGCCGAGGGTGACGGTGCCGATTTGGTGCTTTTCGCCGAGTACGCTGTTAGCGGTACACCATGTTATGACCTTTTGCGTAAGACAACATTCCTTACCATGTGTGAGGAGGCTTTGGAGCGTATTGCTGCCGAGTGTCGTAAGGTTACAGCCATCGTGGGTTCGCCCTATCTTACCGAGCGAGGCCCGGTGAGTGCTGCTGTTGTGTTGCGCAATGGAAAGATTGACGAAATTGTCGAGAAGCAGTATGTTACGGCGCGTCGCGAAATGGGTTTCATTATTGGCGGCGAAGGTTATAAGGTTATAGATGTTTGTGGCCGTAATATTGCCATTATGGTTGGCGATGACCTCTCGCAGCTCTATGAGTTGGACAAGGAGGCTGACTTTGTTGTCAGCATCAATGCTCGTCGCTATGGCAAGGGCTTGATGACCGAGCGCTATGAGTTATTGCGTCGTTTGACTTATACCGAGAATCGCAACATCATCATCGTGAATCAGGTCGGCGGCTCAGGTGATTTGGTATACGATGGAACTTCGGGCATCATGAATAAGGAGGGCAAGATCGAGCTCTTTATGAAGAGCTTCGAGGAGGATTTTGTCGTGTTCGATACTCTGGCCGAGCACAATGGCCTGGATGCAGCACCCTATACATCGTATAACGACCGCAACCGCATGGTCTATAAGGCTGCATGTCTGGGCTTGCGCGATTATTTCCATAAGAATGGTTATACAAAGGCTTGTGTGGGTTTGTCGGGAGGTATCGACTCCTCTGTGGTGGTGTGCTTGGCTGTAGGTGCTCTGGGCAAGGAGAATGTTCGTGGCTTGATGATGCCTTCGCAGTTCTCTTCAGACTCTTCTGTCGAGGATGCCAAGGAGTTGGCCGAGCGTTTGGGTATAGAGTATAGCGTATTGCCCATTACCGAGGCATATAGTGCTATCATGGATACTTTGAAACCCGTTACAGGAGGTACAGAGTTTGATGCTACCGAGGAGAATATCCAGTCGCGTATTCGTACCGTGCTTCTGATGGCTTTGCAGAACAAGGATGGCTATATTTTGCTCAACTCGTCGAATAAGAGTGAGAATGCCTTGGGATGGTGCACCTTGTATGGCGATACAGCCGGAGCATTCAGCCCTACGGGAGATTTATACAAGAGTGAGATATATGATTTGGCTCGCTATATCAATGTTGTTTTCGATAATATTATCCCTGAAAGCATCTTGAAGAAGGAGCCATCTTCGGAGCTGCGACCCAATCATAAGGATAGTGATATTCTGCCTCCTTACGAGGTTGTGGATGCTATCTTGTATCGTATGATAGAGAAGGGTGAGCATCGCGAGGAGATTATCAACGCCGGCTTTGACTCAGAGGTTGTGGAGAAGATTCATACCATGATTATGCAGAATGTCAAGAAGCGTTACCAATATCCTCCTGTATTGCGTCTTTCGGCATGTTCGTTCCGCCACGAGATATTATTCCCATTGGTGAATAAATACGGATATTAATCGTTCGTCAAAGAGTTGAGATATGACTTCGGCAGGGGTAATAAAACATTCCGGAGTGGTAGTACGCATCGAGGGTGATAGGATTTTTGTCAAAATGACCGTCGGTAGTGCGTGTGGTTCGTGCCAGGCTCGTATGGTATGTGGAGCTTCGGAGAGCCGAGAGAAGATTGTAGAGGTAGAGAGCCCCGTGGCATCGGAGTATCATATTGGAGAAGAAGTCGAAGTGGCATTACAGAAGCGTTCTATGGGTATTAAGTCGGTTGTTGTTGCCTACTTGATACCTTTGTTGGTTTTGGGTGTAATACTCTTCGGCTCAATCCTTGTCGGAGCTGGCGAGGGTATTGCCGCGCTTGCTTCGCTTGTGGCTGTGGGTGGCTATTACGCTTTGCTATATATCCTACGCGATAAAATCGGAAAAACAGTGAAATTTATAATAACAAAACAAACAAAATGACGGTATTATTATTTACAATTGTGACACTCAGTGTGTTGGGTATCTTGTCTGCTGTCATCCTTTATTTCGTTGCACAGAAATTTAAGGTTGAGGAAGATCCTCGCATCGACGATGTCGAGAAGATGTTGCCCGGAGCAAACTGTGGTGGTTGTGGATTTGCCGGATGTCGTGCTATGGCGGAGGCTATGGTTAAGGAGGATGATATTTCATCGCTTTATTGTCCGGTTGGCGGAGGCGATTGCATGAAGCAAATCGCTACATATCTTGGCAAGACCGCTCCCGAGAAGGAGCCTACGGTGGCTACGGTGCGTTGTGGTGGCGTGTGTGCAAAGCGCCCTCGTACGAATGAGTACAATGGCTCGAAGAATTGTGCTGTGGCGGCGTCATTTTATGTTGGTGAGACTGCATGTGCCTATGGCTGTCTGGGCTATGGCGATTGTGTCGAGGCGTGTGCTTTTGACGCTATTAAGGTCAATCCCGAAACAGGCATTGCCGAGGTAGATGCCGATAAATGTACGGCTTGTGGTGCTTGCGTGAAGGCTTGCCCGAAGGGTATCATCGAGCTTAGAAAAAAGTGGCCGAAAAACCGTGCCGTGTTCGTAAGTTGTGTATCGAAGGATAAGGGCGCCGTTACGATGAAGGCTTGCAAGGCTGGATGTATTGCTTGTGGTAAGTGTGTGAAGGTGTGCGCTTTCGATGCCATTACCATTGAGAATGGCGTTGCCTATATTGATTCGCAGAAGTGTAAGTTGTGCCGCAAATGCGTAAACGAGTGCCCCACGGGAGCTATTGTCTTGCGCGGTATGGAGCCCCTGCCAAAGGAGCCTAAAGCCCCTGCTGCGAAGCCGGCAGAGAAGGCTGCTACTCCTGCAGCAAAACCTGCGGAAAAGCCCGTAGATAAGGTTGTGGAGCAGAAGAAAGAGAGTGATAACGAGCAGAAATAAGATAGCGTATGAAGACTTTTCCTATTGGCGGAGTACATCCGTCGGATAATAAACATTGGAGCAATGCCAAGGCGGTAGAGGTTTTAGAGCTCCCCGATGTTGTCTTGATTCCGCTCGGACAACATATCGGAGCCCCCGCAACGGCAAAAGTTGCCAAGGGCGATAAAGTGCTTACAGGTCAGCTTGTTGCCGAGGCAACAGGTTTTATGTCGGCAAATATACACTCTCCAATTTCCGGTACAGTAACATCGGTGGATATGCAACCAAATGCTCAGGGTTTGCGCCAGATGATGATTACCATCAAGCGTGAGGGTGATGAGTGGATGCCCGAGATTGACCGCTCGGCCGAGATTAAGCGCGAGTGTCAGCTGGAGAGCGCCGAGATTATCGCAAAGATTAAGGATGCGGGTATCGTCGGTATGGGTGGTGCTACATTCCCCACTCATGTCAAATTGTCAATTCCTAATGGCTGCAAGGCCGAGTATCTGATTATCAATGGTGTGGAGTGTGAGCCTTATCTTACTTCGGACCATCGTACGATGTTGGAGCGCGGTGAGGAGCTCTTGATTGGCGTAGAGATATTGAAGAAGGCGTTGAATGTCGAGAAGGCCGTAATCGGTATCGAGAATAACAAACCCAACGCTATCGAGCATCTGCAGCGCTTGGTAAAGGAGAAGAAGTTTGCTGTGAAGATTGAGCCTCTGAAGGTTCAGTATCCGCAGGGTGGTGAGAAGCAGTTGATTGCAGCGGTTACAGGCCGTCAGGTACCTCCTCCTCCGGCACTTCCTATTCATGTGGGCGCAGTGGTATGCAATGCTTCGACTGTTGTGGCTATTTATGATGCTGTGCAGAAGAATAAACCTTTGATTGAGCGTGTTGTTACTATCACCGGTCAAGATGTTAAGCAGCCTCGCAATATGCTTACTCGCATGGGTACTCCTATTGCTACTTTGATTGAGAAGGCCGGCGGTCTTCCCGAGGGAGATGTTAAGGTTGTGAATGGAGGACCTATGATGGGCCGTGCAATGGTTAATTTGGACTCTCCTGTAACGAAAGGTTGCTCGGGTGTGACGATATATGCTGGTCAGGCAGCTCATCGTGTTGAGGCTGATAGCTGTATCAAGTGTGCAAAATGTGTTTCGGCTTGTCCTATGGGCTTGGAGCCTTATCTCCTGTTCCGTCTGGCGCATAAGAAGATGTGGGATAGGGTTGAGGATGAGCAAATTACCAACTGTATAGAGTGCGGCTGTTGCCAATTCTCATGCCCTGCAGGCTTGCCTCTGTTGGACTATGTGCGTCTGAGCAAGCAGACCGTTATGGGTATTATTCGTGCGCGAGCTGCGGCTAATGCACCTAAAAAGTAGAAAATAAAAGAAACAGATATTATGGCAAATAAATTTATCGTTGCTCCGGCACCTCATGTGCATAGCCCTCAATCGACCCAGTCGTTGATGCGCGATGTCTTGGTGGCGTTGATACCTGCGCTGGCGGTATCTACGATGGTGTATGGTTTGGCTGTGCTGAAGGTGACAGCTATCGCTGTTATCAGCTGTATCCTCGTTGAGTACCTTATTCAAAAATTCCTGCTCGGAGGTAAGAATACGATTTGGAATCTCTCGGCAGTTGTTACGGGTGTTTTGTTGGCATTCAACCTGCCTTCAAATATTCCTTGGTGGATTATCGTCATCGGTGCCGTGGTTGCAATCGGTGTAGGTAAGATGACTTTCGGCGGTTTGGGTCACAACCCATTCAACCCCGCATTGGTTGGTCGTGTATTCTTGTTGATTGCCTATCCTGTGCAGATGACATCGTTCCCCCAGCCTACAATGACGGGCTATGTGGATGCTTTGTCGGGCGCTACCCCCTTGGCGGCGGTGAAGGCTGCTGCGGCCAAGGCCGATGGCGCTATTTCGTTGGCAAATGTTGATTTGCTCAATATGTTCAGCGGTGCTATGCCCGGTTCTATGGGTGAGATTGCCGCTATGGCACTGTTGGTAGGTGGTATCTTCCTTTTGTGGCGCAAGGTTATCACCTGGCATATCCCTGTTTCTATTCTCGCAACAATGGCTCTGTTTGCTTTTGTTGTAGCGTTGGCTCAGGGTGGCGATAAGGCTCTGTTGTATGAGTTGCCGGCATTCCATTTGGTAGCCGGTGGAGCTATGTTGGGTGCTATCTTTATGGCGACCGACTATGTAACCTCGCCTATGACCGGCAAGGGTATGATTATCTATGGTATCGGTATTGGTGCTATCACGATGATTATTCGTTTGTGGGGTGCTTATCCCGAGGGTATGTCGTTTGCAATTCTGCTTATGAACTCGGTTACGCCGCTCATCGACAAGTATGTGAAGCCCAAGCGTTTTGGTATAACATCTAAAAAATAGGAGGCCATAGGATATGAAGAGTACACTTTTTAATATGGTTATAGTGCTGTTTACCGTTACCCTTATCGCTTCGGCGGGTGTGGGTGCTGTGAATATGCTTACAGCCGATGCTATTGCCGATGCCAAGGCTTTGGCAACAACCCAGGCCGTGAAAAATGTGTTGCCCGAGTTCGAGCAGACCGAGGAGTGGGAGCAGACTATCGATGATATGCCTATCAAGGTCTATAAGGCTATGGCAGCGGATGCCGTTGTGGGCTATGCCGTTGAGTCAATGACCAAGAATGGCTTTGGTGGCGTAATTCGCCTTATGGTTGGCTTCTCGCCCGAGGGTAAGGTTCTCAATGTGAATGTCCTGGAGCAGAAGGAGACTCCGGGTTTGGGTACCAAGATGTGTGACGAGGGTAATGTCTTGTTTGCGAGCATCAAGGATAAGAATCCTTTGCAGATGCAGTTCTCGGTGAAGAAAGATGGTGGCGAATTGGATGCTTTGACTGCTGCAACTATATCATCTCGCGCATATTACGAGGCTGTAAAGCGCGCACATGAGGCTTTCTTGGTAGCAAGTGGTGCGAAGGCTACGGCTGATGGGGTGTCGGGTGCTACGGCAACAAAAACTGTGACCGCAGAGCCTGAGGTTAGAGAAAATGTAGATAGTGCCGAGGCACAGAAAGGAGGCGAAAATGAGTAAGTTGAAGATTATTACCGACGGTATTCTTAAGAATAACCCTACATTCGTGCTGGTGTTGGGTATGTGTCCCACGCTGGGTACTACTACCTCTGCCATGAACGGTATGGGTATGGGCGTAGCGACAATGGCGGTTTTGATTATGTCGAACCTTGTTATTTCGCTCATCAAGAATTTTATCCCCGATAAGGTGCGTATCCCTGCATTTATCGTCGTCATAGCATCGTTTGTGACTATTGTCGAGATGCTTATGCAGGCATATCTACCTTCGCTGTATGCGTCGCTGGGTGTGTTTATTCCGCTTATCGTGGTGAACTGTATCATTCTGGGCCGTGCCGAGGCTTTCGCATCGAAGAATGGCGCTTTTGACTCTATTTTGGATGGTGTGGGTATCGGCTTGGGCT
>JAEIGA010010560.1_pt1 | contig 14002 bp, 14 predicted proteins | sample 9270691 | NCBI WGS metagenome assembly JAEIGA01 (sample SAMN17057246, study PRJNA624740) | gut metagenome | biome: biome; isolation source: fecal sample | host: Bos grunniens | place: China: Xizang | collected 2019 | reverse complement strand
TTGTAAAGGTTATAATGATCAGCTAATAAAAAATCAAAAAAGCATTAGTGTGCATAACATTAATGCTTTTTCTTATAGAAAAACTCTGCACTTTATAAATGCAGAGTCTTTTTATTTAAAGTGTGATTTTTCTCATTTCGAGGTAGTATCTCTTACTCTCGGCTTCACCCATGGAGAACGTTTTTCTCGGAAGTGTACCGTGATTTTCATCGTAAGGAATCAGCTCAGACTTGTCCATTCCTGCCATAGAAATGCCAACACATCCCTCTTCCTGTGCGAGCTGCTCAAGTACATCCTCGCCGTGGATATAGTCACATACAACGCCGGGATTTGTCTTAATGTACGCATCGATGAAATCCTGAAGTGTTCCAACTGTGAGTGCGTGTGTGGGAGCTGTGAAGTATATCTTCTTTTTTACATCCTTTGTAATAAATGTAACACACTGATCTTCTGAAGCGTTTGATGTAGATACATTCTCGAGCTTTGTAGTAAAGTCGGCTACGTCACAATTCTTAACAACACGGTAGATGGGCTCAAACTCAAGTGAATCATCCTCAATAGCACCGATCTCGCAAAGTGCATATCGTGCGCGATGGTTCATATCCCCTGCCTTCTTAACATTTTCCCAGTGAGCCTTTGCAGCTGCAAGAGAATGGTTTCCGTCACCCATTGCGTATGTAACTGATCCGGAGGTGTTTTCAAAAGTCTCAACGATATTCATAAGAGCCTCAAGCTCCTTTCCGCTGACGTGATATCCGCGGATGTGTCCGCCTCCCTGCATCAGATCAAAGTCGTATGCGGTCGCGTATTTTGCTTTATTTGAATCAAGATGCGAGAAAATACCGTTCTTATCGCTGATGAGAATGAGAATATGAGGAAGTTCTACAACAGCTTCTTCACGGATCTTTCTGCGAGGCGGAATTCGCTCAATTACAGTAGCTTCGGTAGCGCGAACGGGAGAAGTGGAGCCCTTTTCGTAGTTATACGCCTCAAGGTCAATCTTACCAACAAGTCCGTGTCTGATTTTTCCGTTCGGGAGAGTGCGCTCGACATAGATCATACCGCAGATCTTTGCCATTGAGTCTTCATTGAAGCTCTTCATCGACTCGGAAACGATTGCAGCGTGCGGTGCTTCGAGCTCGGTTTCGAGATAAGCTTCGGGGAGAATGTAATTGAGCGTTGAGTCAGCGTCCCCAATAATGTTTTTACACTTTTCCCAATATACAGGTTGTGATGTGAACTGGTCGCAAGCGATAACAGCCCATTTTGCCATTGAATCAGAATTAGATGCAAACTTTGGAAGAAGCATCTCGGCAGGAGAAAAAATTGTATTATATTTATTCATATGTATTCCTTTCTTTAATGAAGATATGCGCTTAATTGATTATACATTTTTTCGTTTTATATGTCAAGCGAATTTATAATTTATCCTTAAATTATACGTAATCACGGCATACGCAATAAAATACGCTCCTTCGTATGTGCAGTTTATTAAATGCGACCTATTTTTGTATTATTATTCGTAATATTCTGTAAAAATGATATATTGACAAAATAGAAATTTTACCATATAATATAGTGAACATATATTATAATGAGGTTAAAGTTCAAATGGATGCGTTAAATGTAAAGGTAGTTAAATTTGGCGGAAGCTCCCTTGCGGACCCCGAACATTTCAGAAAAGTTAAGGAAATCATGGATGCCGATCCTGCGCGTAGATTCATTATCCCCTCCGCACCCGGCAAGAGATTTTCTAATGACAATAAAGTAACAGATATGCTCTACGAGTGCTACAACACCGCCTCCTCCGGAGATTCTATCGACGGTATTTTCGCACGTGTTTGTGAGCGCTATAACTCTATTATCGACGGCCTTGGCATTGACCTCGATCTCACCGAAGAATACAACCACATCAAGTGGGCTATTCTCCATCACGCTGGCCGTGACTATGCTGCGAGCCGCGGTGAATACCTCAACGGTCTCATTCTTGCAAAATACCTCGGATTTGATTTTATCGATCCTGCTGAATATGTTAAATTCTTTGACAACGGCATTTTTGACTCTGAGACAACCAACAGACTTCTCAGTAAGGAACTCAAGAAGCACACAAACGGTGTAATCCCCGGCTTCTACGGTGCTATGCCGAACGGCACAATCAAGACATTCTCCCGTGGCGGTAGCGATATTACAGGATCCATCGTATCCCGCGCTCTCTCTGCTGACATTTACGAAAACTGGACAGACGTAAGCGGCTTCCTTATGGCTGACCCGAGAATCGTTGAGAACCCCAAGGGTATCGGATACATCACATACCGTGAACTTCGTGAGCTCTCCTACATGGGTGCAACCGTTCTTCACGAAGATGCGATCTTCCCCGTTCGCTTTGCAGGTATTCCGATCAACATCAAGAATACAAATGCTCCTTCCGATGAAGGTACGATGATCGTTGCTCATACAGATGTTTACGATACAAAGAATGTTATCACCGGTATCGCCGGAAAGAAGGGCTTCTGCGTAATCACTATCGAAAAGGCAATGATGAACGCGGAAAAGGGCTTCGGACGTAAGGTTCTTGAGGCTATCGAGCACGAGGGCGCTTCCTTCGAGCACCTTCCCTCCGGTATTGACACAATGAGTGTTATCCTCAACTCCGCAGAGATCGCTGACCGCAAGGAAAGAGTTATCAACCGCATCTGCCATTCCGTTGAGCCCGATGCAATCTCCGTTGAAGAAGGACTTGCGCTTATCGCTGTCGTTGGACGTGGTATGGTTAAGTCCAAGGGTACTGCTCTTCGCGTGTTCAAGGCACTTGCTGAATCCGGCATCAACATCAAGATGATTGACCAGGGCTCCTCCGAGCTCAACATCATCATCGGTGTAGATGAAAACGATTTTGAAAGTTCTATGCGCGCAATATACAACGAATTTGTTGACTAAATAAAAAGGAGGCTCCAAAGAGCCTCTTTTTAATCATTTCTCAGGAAATACGTGGATGGGAAGCTTTGTTCCGCCGATCACGTGGAAATGGAGATGATGCACGGTCTGTCCTCCGTCTTCACCGCAGTTATTGATGATACGGTATCCGTTCTCTGCTCCACCAAGACGGGCGATCTCAGGAATCTTCTCGAATATCTTGGAAACGTAAACACTGTTTTCCGCATTAATTTCATCAGCTGATGCGATATGCTTCTTCGGAATAACAAGAACGTGGCAAGGTGCTTCGGGATTTATATCCTTGAATGCGTAGATATATTCATCCTCGTAAACCTTTGCTGACGGAATGTCTCCGGCGATTATTTTACAAAAAATGCAATCCATAAAGTTTCTCCCTTTAAAAATAATTTACAAGCACATTTTACCACATTTGAAGAATAAAATCAAGGATTTAAATTATGTATAAAGTTTTTGATATCCACACGCACACCTACCCCGAGGCGATATCCGATAGAGCTTGCGTTGCTCTCGGCAATTTCTATAATTTTGAGGTTCAAGGCAAAGGCACGTACGCTCATCTTGAATCGCAAGCTAAGGAAAACAACGTGTGCGGTTATCTTCTTTTCTCTGTAGCTACCAACGCTCATCAAGTTGAGAAGGTCAACACATCAATCGCGAATCTCGCAGAGCTTTCACGTTCTCACGGCTTCAAAACTGTAGGATATGCAGGTATGCATCAGGATTACCCGGATTTCGAAACTGAAATCAAAAGAGCGGTATCTCTCGGACTTCAGGGCGTGAAGATTCATCCCGACATTCAGGAAGTTGATATTGATGACAAGAGACTTCTTCCTCTTTATGAGATACTGGAAACTCTTGACCTTCCGATTTATTTGCATATGGGTGATGACAGGCCTCAGTATCGCTTCTCGGAAGCAAAGAAGCTCTGCAGAGTCTTGGACATGTTCCCACGCCTTCGTGCTGTTGCAGCGCATCTTGGAGGCTATCGCGCGTGGGATGATGCAATTGAACACCTCGCGGGAAACGAAAGAATAATGTATGACACCTCGAGCGCACTTTGGGCTATGACACCGGAAACCGCTGACAGAATCATATCAAAACTCGGACATGACAAAGTAATGTTTGGCACCGACTATCCGGTAGTAAACACAAAAGAAGAACTCGATCGATTCTTTAAGCTTACTCTAACTGACACACAGCGCGAAGACATCCTTTGGAACAATGCAATTCGTTTTCTTAAGATTGAGGAATGATAATGATAGAAAATTATTCTCTTTGGAATAAGCTACAAAACAACGCTCGACCGATATTTATGTACGGCACGGGAAACGGTGCGGACAAGATCGTAGACGCACTGAATAAGTACGGCGTAAAGCTTGACGGTATCTTTGCATCCGACGGATACGTTCGTGACAGATATTTCAGAGATATGAAGGTGCGTTCCTACTCAGATGTTATCGGTGAATACGGTAATGATATCACTGTTCTCCTCGCGTTCGGCACTACTCTTGACACGGTTATAAGCTTTATTGAGGAGTTAGATCGACGTCATGAGCTTATAATTCCCGACGTTCCCCTATACGGCGGCGAGCTGTTTGATATGGATTACTATATTAAAAACAAGGACAAGCTTGACGAGACACGTGAGATATTTGCCGATCAAATGTCACGAGATATTTTTGATGATGCAATTAATTTCAGATTAACAGGAAAGCTTACGTATCTCTCGCGTGTCAGCACTCACACAAATACTCTTCGAGAGTTGTTCGGTGAAAAAAAGTTCGGACTTCTTGTAGATGCAGGTGCCTTCAAGGGTGACAGCACGCGCGACTTTGCGGAAGCGTTAAGCGTTAAGAAAATAATTGCTGTAGAGGCAGATCCGAAAACATATATCAAGCTGAAGAATTATGCAGAGGAAGAAACGCGCACCGAAGTAATCGCAATAAATGCAGCGGTATGGAATGAGGACTGCACCATAGATTACGTATCATCAGCGAGCCGCGGATCGGGTGAAGCCGGTCGTAACAGACGTGCTAAGGAAACTGTGGTGAATGCAAGAACGCTTGACTCTATAATTGACGACGAATCTGTAGATTTTATCAAGCTTGACATTGAGGGGGCCGAAAGTGCAGCGCTTGATGGCGCCGAAAAGGCTCTCAGAAAGCATGAACCTTGTTTTGAGGTATCGTTATATCATAAGACGGACGATCTATTCGAGATCCCTCTGAGACTTCACAGAGCACTTCCTCATCACAAGTTCTATTTAAGACGAGTTCCGTGCATTCCGATGTGGGATCTGAATTTATACGTTGTAAAATAAAAAGAAAAGACATGGTTTCCCATGTCTTTTTTATCATGCTTTTTGAATGTCTGTAATTACTACAGTTATGGATAGGTATTTACTGCAAATCATTATTTCTTTGTTGGGTGCTATGAAGATATTTCCGCCAAGGTAGAAAGCTCCGTTTTCGTCAACTCTTCCTTGTACCTCAAGAGAAGCTTCTACATCAACGCGGTAGAGATCGCCTACAGCATTATTGGAGATAAGAACAACAGTACCGTCGCTTTTTTCATAATATGTTTCTGCATCTCTGATAATTACACCTTCGCGGAGAGTGCCGAAGAAGTCTCCCGTTTGAGAAAGATAAAAATTCGTACCCTTATCAAAATAATTTCTCGCGGATGAATCCTTTATGTTAGATACCTTAAATGAAACTATATAATTTTCAAGCTGAACATTTCCGCCTGTTTCAGAGTTCATTGTAGAATAAACTCTCAGGCCTACGCTGACAAGGCAAACAACAAGAACGATTATAATCAATCCGTCAAGTGCTCCAAAGCGTTTTTTTTCTTTAGTTTTCATACTGTCCTCCAATATTTAGCTTTCAGGAATAATAAAGAGTTCATCAGATGGTGGCGCGTGATCCGTAATCTCAATTTTATCTGTAATTACGGCACGGTATACATCATTATTGTAATATGAGCGCTCTGCAAGTACTAGTCCGTTTTCAACGGAAACCTCATACTCATTGTAGATTGGCATTGTATCGTCACGAATGATGATTGTTATCTTTTTCTTATTATCGAGGTCCCTATAAAATACATCTGAAGCGGACGCATTTTCTTGAATATAAGAAAGTGGAGTAAGTCCAACTTCGTTATATATAGAGAAGCTTCCTTCTTTGATAATTGATAGTACCGGTTCATTAATGTAAAGTTTTTTACCGTCGTAAACTACTGTTTTCTCGGCATACTCAACTCTGAACAGATCGTCGCGATGTATTATTGTTGCTCTCTCCACATATGTGTTACTGTTTTCTGTATAGATAGTACGTATGGTTCTGCGATATATTTTGCTTTCATTCAGCGACATAAGTACGTCATAAGCATTTTCATAATGCTTTTCATAAATAACATCTGAATCGTCAGGTGATTTTATATCGGAAATCTCACACGAGCCGAGCTCTTCGTTATCTCCTCCAAAACCGTTATCAGTAAAAACATTAAGTATATAGTCCGGAATAGAAATAACATTAAACGCAAACAAAAAGACAAGAATTACAACTATTGTTAAAATAAGTGTCATCGCCAGTACGAAACGAGACGATATTTTATTTCGCTTCGTATCGCTGTGCCGTCTTTTATTTTTGTAACTCATACGCACTCCAATAAATACGCTTAAGTTGTTTTGTCATCTGGGTTTTCGTCAGATTTTTGGCGCTCTGCCTTTTCAATGTCATCAACAGAAATACCGTTCTGTTCCTCAATTTTCTTGATTTTTTCGGGATCAAGCTCATGAATGTAGTCAGACACTGTCATTTCATCCGGAGCAATTCCCGAATGCTTACGTGAATCAGGATTTTTGATAATCAAATAGTTTACCACAAACAGGAACACTGCAATAAAGGCAATACCTATCGATTTTATTACGCGCTGTGAGCTAAACATATATTCAGTACAGAATACTGCTACAAGTCCAAGAATACCGCTTATCGCGTAAAGAAGTCTTACGGTGTCTTTTTGCGCAAATCCCATATCGATGAGTCGATGGTGGATGTGACCGCGGTCTGCAGCGAAGGGGCTCTTCCCGCTGAAAACTCTTCTGATAATTGCAAAGAGAGTATCAAATAGAGGAAGCGCAAAGATTATCAAAGGAACGATGAATGAAAGAACTGCGTGAAGCTTGAATACTCCCTGAATTGACAAAATAGACATTACAAATCCAAGGAACAGAGCTCCCGTGTCACCCATGAAAATTCTTGCGGGGTTGGAGTTGAACGGAAGAAATCCAATACAAGCTCCAAAGATTATTCCGCACAGAAGTGTGCTTACAAGGTCTCCGTGAAGAAGAACAACTACAAGAAGTGACAGCGATGATATAGCAGATACACCGCATGCAAGTCCGTCAAGTCCGTCTATGAAGTTTATAGAATTGGTAAGTCCGACGATCCAGAGAACTGAAAGCGGTATTGCAAAAATACCAAGGTCAACATATGTTCCGCCGAGAGTTATATGATCGATAACGCAACCGTTTAATACTGCAAAAACTGCAACTAAAACCTGGACAAGGAGCTTAACAAACGGCTTAAGTCTGTAAACGTCATCGAGTATACCTATCGCAACAAGCGCTGCGCCTCCCACACAAATAGTAAGAAGCTCGGAATTATATTCACAGAAGAAAAGTGTCGTAAGAGTAAAGCTCAAATAAATTGCCAAGCCGCCAATTCGCGGTATTGGCTTATCATGTATTCTACGTCCGTCAAGCGGTATATCAACCGCACCGATCTTGAAGGCGAGAACTCTTACTGTAGGTGTGAACGCATAAGAAAGAAGAAATGCGCAAACAACAGCTACAAGATTATACACAACTGATATCATTCTTTTTAATCTCCAATTTTAGACTCACTGTCTAACGCTTCCAATGTATGTGCAATAACCTACACAATACATATTCGGCAGAGCGAGACTGTACTGCTGACCAACTTTGATTACACATCCGTCGACCGTGAATGCTTGATCGCTCTCGATAGCTGTAGCCTCTACGGTAATCTTAAGTGTAATCATATTTTCAACATCAGCAACTACTTCTATACCCTCTTCTGCATTGAACACAAGCTCTTGATAAGGCACAGACTGAACCCCTGTAACCTGCCCGATGCTACGACGTTCAACTGCATCCTGGACGGGTTGTCCAACTTCAACAAGGTCCTCAAAGCGAGAGTCTACTTTTTGAATCTCAAATACATAGCTTATATTTGTATAATTTACTTCATCTGCCTGGTTGTTATTTCCGCTGAACACAAAAACCTGTAAAAGAAGAAATACTGCTGCTGCAATTACAAACAGAATTATCAGATCGATCAAATTAAATCGTAACTTTTTCTTTTTCATTACAATCTCCTAGATTTTTATTCTTTGTGTGAGGGTTTACTTTTTTTTGTGCTGACAGATAATTCACATTCAGCTTTATCGTTATCCGTTTTATCATCATAAGTATCGGATACGTGGCTTCTTCCGTTTCTGATATACGCAGAAGCAAGGCCGCAAACAAGCCAGAATGCAAGAAACAGTCTGTAATTATACCAAGAGTAATCGGTGATACCCTGCGCGAGTACTGCAATAATACCGCACATCGGGCCTATTGCTGAAATTCGAAGTTGCTTTTTGCTCAGTCCAATGCTACCTGACAAGTCAGAGTTGCCTGATTCGATATTTTGAAGCATCATATTCTCTGAAATATCAGCGCTTATTGTACTCGTTTTATCGGAAAGCTTCGAGAAGAACGAGAACCCGGACTGGTAAAGCATAAACATAAATACTGCAAAAACGATAAGTCCGATTGCACCAATTTCAAGCCAAATCTGCAAATACAAATTATGAGAATGAGGAGCGGCTTCAACACCGATATAGGAATACATCGGATAAACTCTATCCCATGCGCCCTCGCCAATACCAATGCCGGACCAAGTATTATCGGAAATCATATTAACAGTCGCACGCCAGATGTATACTCTGTACGACGTTGATGAATCTGCCATATTTCCGATACTTGTAAATCTCGAAACAATCGAGGTTGGTAGTAATGTCATTGCGAGAGGGAGAGCAAGGATTCCTCCAAAAATGAGCCAAATTGAGCGATGATGCCACATAAGAAGATATATGACTGCCGCTATCATTATGGCAAGCCAGGCACCACGGCTCCAGGTAAGGAGAAGTGTTGCTCCGATAATTCCGATGCACACAAAGGACTGGAAGCGTCTGAGGCCTTCTCCGCGTCCTATAAGCATTGATACAGCAATTGGGATTATCAGAATTAAATACTCGGCAAGCATATTGGGGTTATCAAGAGAACCCACTGCTCGTCTTGCAATAGATGTGAACATTTCACTGTCAACCCAGGCGTCAGACGAATAACCACTGCCCATAAAATACAGTGCTATTGCATAAAGTGATTCTACAGTTGCAGAAACTACAAGCGCTGTAGAACATTTGACAAGCCATTCACGTTCTCTGATCAATCCTACAGTTAAAAAATATCCAAGAAGCAAGCAGACCATAAGAAGCGCCGGCTTTAGAGATACAGTAGACAATGAAATGGTTCCGCCGAAGAACGTAAGAGAGACAAATGCAACCGCAAGTATATCTACGGGTTCCAAATGAAATACACGTTTGCCACGGAAAAGCTTGACAAAATAACTTGCCGAAACGAAAAGAACCATTACAGCAAGGATCATTGTTGGCAGAAAAGGAATGGTTGCGAAAATCGTAAGAACGCCAATCTCAGGCTTTGACAGAACCAGATATAGCCATATTAATAAGAAAATTCCACCGATAACATAAAGCGCGGGAATATAATAAGTTAAAGCTCCTGCAGCAATTCCAAGAAGAAATGCGATGTTCATCTGCCCACCGCGTCCGGCAGACTGCTTAACTTTAACTTCTGAAAATCCCCCTACTTTCATTAGAAAAGCGCCGAACCGTGATGTAACCAAGGTTTCAGATAACGTTGATTTTGAGAGAATTAGCGGAATTGATGCGAAAAGAATCAAAATCGAAACAAGTACATTCGGCTGGTAGATTAGAGTATCAATATTTCCTTCAACAAAAGAAATAACAACCGCCATAACAACCGAGTAAAGACCAAAGGTTGCAAGGAACGTTCCAAGCACTTTCATACGGCAACCAAGGAACAATCTTGCAATATACTTTATCGCATTGATAATAACACTAGATTCGATTCTGCGGCATATACCATACTTAAGTTCGCTAAAGTGTCGATAGAATTTCGACTTAGAAAAACGTTCTGATACGGACGATTTCATATTGGCATTGTAAGTGCCAAATATAAATCCAAACAATCCGTTCTTGATAAGCCTATAGATATAGCTTGTAAATCTATCAAGAGCAGATAAGATAATACTGTTTTTTATTAAGTTTGAAAAGAAATTACTTGTACCGCTTTTTTCATTCTTTTTTTGGTTCACAGCGAAGTCTCCTCTCCAACTATCTTTTATCTATTAATTATACGCTAAACAATCAATATTTTCAACAACAAAATTGAAAATAATTGCATTTAATGTGATTTTTTATTAATATAAACTTTAAAATTACTTAAATTACTAGCATAAGATGCCATCTAAACAACTATCATAGGGTTCTCTACATTAAATATTACAATCGGTATTGACACACGCGACATAAAATGGTAAAATAGTCAAATATAAGTTATCGAGAGGATTTTTGAAATGACATACATTCCCGAAGGATACAAACCTCGTTTATCAATCTACGATACACAGCGTGCAATTGACTATATAAAGCGTACTTTCCAGATGAATCTTGCGATTGAGCTCAATCTTAGACGAGTTTCCGCTCCCCTTTTTGTTCGTGAGGACTCCGGTCTTAATGACAACCTCAGCGGAACAGAACGCCCTGTTGGCTTCTACGTACCTGCTGTTGGAGAGGAAGCGCAGGTTGTACATTCACTCGCTAAGTGGAAGCGTCTTGCGCTTAAGCAATATGAGTTCTATGTTGGTAAGGGTCTTTATACTGATATGAATGCTATCCGTCGCGATGAAGAGCTTGATAACATTCACTCTATTTACGTTGACCAGTGGGACTGGGAAAAAGTTATTGACCGCAGCATGAGAACTGAGGAATATCTCAAGACTGTTGTTAAAAAGATTGTTGCAGCTATTGTCGCTACAAATAACGCTCTCAGATATGAATTCTCTCAGCTTGAGTGTCATATCATCCCTGAGGTTTCTTTTGTAACCTCGCAAGAGCTTGAAGATATGTATCCCGACAAGACACCGAAGGAACGCGAGGATCTCTACGTTCACGATCATCCTACGACATTCCTTATGAAGATTGGCGGAAATCTGAAGAGCGGAAAGCCTCATGGTGGACGAGCTCCCGACTATGACGATTGGGAACTTAACGGCGACCTTCTCATTTGGAACGATGTTCTTGGAATGGCACTTGAAATATCTTCGATGGGTATTCGCGTTGACGCAGAGGCTCTCAGACGTCAGCTTAAAATTGCAAATTGTGAAGAAAGAGCATCTCTCCCCTTCCACAGCATGCTTCTAAGTGACGAGCTCCCTCTCACAATAGGCGGAGGCATTGGACAGTCAAGACTTTGTATGCTTATGATGCAGACTGCTCATATCGGTGAGGTTCAGGCATCTGTTTGGGATAAAGATACTATTGATACTTGCCGTGAAGCCGGAATTATGCTTCTCTAAATCAAAAAAGAATATAAGCTCGGATTGCTCCGAGCTTTATTTTTTACATATTTTTTCTGATGCGTTCAAAAGCACCTTTCTCAAGACGTGATACCTGTGCTTGTGATATGCCAATTTCCTCAGCAATCTCCATTTGTGTTTTACCGCCATAGAACCGTTTCTTTATTATCGAACGTTCTTTGTCACTGAGCTTTGCGATTGCTTCACGAAGTGCTATATCCTCGAGCCACAGCTCATCACGGCAGCTATCATCAGCAATCTGATCCATTACGTATATTGAATCTCCTCCGTCGCTGTAGACCGTCTCATAAAGCGACACGGGCTCCACGATCGCGCAAAGTGATTTTGTAACATCGGATACGCTCTCGCCTATGTCTTTTGCTATAGCCTCAACTGTTGGCTCCTCTGAGGACTCGGCGGACAGCTTCTCACGTGAGGCAAGAGCTCTATAAGCGAGATCTCGTACCGATCGGCTGACGCGTACTGCGTTATTATCCCGAAGGTATCGCTTGATCTCTCCGATTATCATTGGAACTGCGTAGGTTGAGAGCTCCACGTCAATACTTATATCAAAATTGTCTATGGCTTTTATGAGTCCAATGCATCCGACCTGAAAGAGGTCGTCAAGATTCTCGCGTCGGTTTGTAAACTTTTGTATTACGCTGAGGACCAGCCTGAGGTTTCCGTCGATTAGCCTTTCTCTTGCTGTCATATCGCCGTCTTTCGTCCGTTTCAAAAGCTCCTTTTTCTCAGCTGAAGTAAGCGTAGGAAGTCTTGACGTATTTACGCCGCATATTTCAACTTTGTTATAGAACAACTCTGCACCTTCGGATCTCCGTATGATTTTGCTGTTCTAATTATTGCCGAAAGGTGGCTTCAGTTATGCAGAAGAAGTGTTGGCAGTTATTTCATAGCTTTATTCGATTTGGAATGTTTCCCGTATCTCTTCGAGGAGGTTGTATACTCCGTCCTCTGACAGCACACCTCGTTTGAGGTCGCTTGGCAAGAATCCAGCTTCATCAATCTCAAAGTCGTGCAGCCATTCTCCGTTTTCGTAGTAGTCGATAAGAATGGCGAGAAGATCTTCGTTGATTTTCAGTGGCTTTTCCCTGATGCCCGCCGTGAGCACGTCGAAGATCTCTTCCATTCGGCGAATTCGGGTAATTGTATTGTTTATATTTTCATTAATCATAGATCTTTGTTTTTTCGGAAAAACACGGAAGTCATCTAGGGAATGCAGGGTGAGTTCCGTCCAAAATCCGATCGGTCATTTCTTTTGTTTGTTCTAACCACATAGGAAATTTCTTTTTTAGCTTTTCAATGTGTTCATTTGTTTTCTCACGATTTCCCATCGCGGCGTAAAGTATCGCAGCCGTAGCATCCGAGCCGGGCTGTAAAGTATACTTCTGTGCACTTTCCCACGCTTCCATGGCCTCATCATATCGGTGCAACATTGTAAAGCAGGAAGTCATATTCGTATATGCAGAGCCGAGTACTGTCAAATCCCACTCGTCTTCGCTCATTTCAAAAATACATTCAATGGCATTTTTATAGTATTCTATCGCGCGCTCGAATTTGGCGCTTCCGTGTGCATCTTTTGCGAGCTTCAAATACGGCAGGTAGAAGCTGTGGCCGATTTCGCACGACTTTTCGTACCATTCGACCATTTGGGCTTTTGCTCCGCCCATCTCAAAGGCAACTCCTATGAAAAACGTCCACGCAGCCATATCCTCATCGCAATCGCAGAAAGGTCTTATCTCTTTAAGAATTTCCAGACCACGTTCTACCTCGCGTCTGCTGATATGATTCAGTGCATTTATAAGCATGACGCGCACCTGTTTATTGTCGGCAAATGCAGGTTCTATAATCGGGCCGAACGCTTGTCTGTGAACTTCCCAGCTCTGGCTTAGTGCAAATAACGCACTCTCGGCATCAATCGGATATTCTTCCATTTGTATCTCCTTTTTATATACGAAAATTATCGTATAGTATGGATTTATTATATCACATTCGGAGGAATATTGCAAATTAAAAAGGGCGGTTTATGCCGCCCTGAATTTACCCCGCCGCGTCGAGCATGTTGTCGATGAAGATCCCATAGCCGCGCGCCGGGTTGTTTACTAGAACGTGAGTGACAGCGCCGATGAGCTTTCCGTTTTGGATGATCGGGCTACCGCTCATTCCCTGGACGATGCCGCCCGTTTTCTCAAGGAGAGTCTTATCCGTCACCTCGATGAGAAAGCTTCGGTTATCGTGCGAATTTTGGTTGATTTCCTTTATCACGATCGCATACTCACATG
>JAEIGA010010559.1_pt1 | contig 14002 bp, 21 predicted proteins | sample 9270691 | NCBI WGS metagenome assembly JAEIGA01 (sample SAMN17057246, study PRJNA624740) | gut metagenome | biome: biome; isolation source: fecal sample | host: Bos grunniens | place: China: Xizang | collected 2019 | reverse complement strand
TTTAAGCTTCTTTCCTGAGGAACCTCCAAAGCCAGACTTAAGAGTGATTACTGAATCTCCTACTTTAATAGGTACCTGTTTAGAAACCCATCTAGTAAATAATTCAGGATTATTATCCAGTACAAATTGGCTCATATCATCAAGATTCATATAATATTGAGTAGTTAACGGACATACTTTGATGTCAAAAATAGATCTTCCAGCATATACTTTACACTGGCAGCCATTTTTAAATTTACAATTTTTACAATAAGATTGTTCCATCAATACTTACCTCGCTTTCTATCAATATTATAATTTATAAGGTAAATTAAATCAACTAAAAAGAGGAAGCAATTAAGCTTCCTCAGTATTATACTTCTCATATAATCCACAATGACATACACCAATTTCCTGCTCTCTAAATTCTTTGCACATACATTTAGTTTCAGGAGTTTTAGAAAGTCTACAAGGACAATAGCCCTGATTATCTTTGAGTTGCTGTTTTATTTCTGCAACTATCTCTGGATCATCTATTAATCTTATTTTTATCATTATCTATTCTCTTCTTTCTTATAATCAGAAGGCTTTATAAGTCCGCCTCTAGATAAAGCTGTCACATAATTAGTAACTCTCACTTTGATCATTCTCTTTGTATGCTCCGAATTAGCTTCTTTCATAGCCTTATGATAATATGAATTTAAAGTATTATACTTATCAGTCAAAGACATACCTTTCATTTTAGCCCTAGTATCTTGCCATTCATTATTTTTTATTGCCTGTTGAACTTCTGAAGGACTTACTTTACCAAAGTATAATTTAGACCAGTCTAGTTTAGTTACTTTCATTATAGTTTCTCCGCATATTGATTATCTGACGCTAAGTTGATTCCAAGAACCTTATCATAATGTGGTTTTTGATTGGGAATATATCTACCATATTTTACAATTACATTTGAAAAGTGGCTCAGTCTAAAAATATAAGAAGCAGTACTCCAACTAGGAGATTTCATTTCTTCTAATTCTTCTTTAGTATAACCAGTATAAATAACAAAATCATCACCGCATCTAAATCTAAATTCAATCAATAGATCCATTAGATCTTCCCAGCTGTCAAAAGGTTCAAGCCCTCCACATACTATTGCATGTGTTATAGGATTACTTAGATATCTGTCTACTATATTTTTAGGACTTATTTCTATACTAGGAGCTTTAGCTAACTCACTATTTTGACACATCCCTTTACAGTTAGGACATTCCTTCTCACACTTGAAAGTGCAAGAAGGAAATGCAACAAGCATACTTGGTAATTTATATTGAAGAAAATCTTCGTCTCGAATACCTTTAATAATCATTAAAATATCATATCCTTACTTAATACATCATACCACTTACGATGATCAAATTCACGCTTACGTATCTTCTGATAATTACTTACTGGAGTATAGAATCCAACTACTCTAGCATATTGATCAATAATAGGCTCTCCACATATAGGACATTCTTTTGTTCCAATACTTGCATGACGATGCTTACATACATTGATCTTAGTAGTAAATGCAGAATACATTACTCTATTCTTAGCTACGAAATTGAGAGCTTCCCATGCAGCTTCTTCTGAAGGGAATCTACCTTCAATATCAATGTGAGCAATACATCCTCCACCACATTTGATATCAAGTATAGAGCCAATTCTACATTTCTCCTGCATAGTGCATTTAGAAGTAAGAGGAAGCCATTGATTACTGTAAATGAAGTATTTATGCTGCTCATAGAGAAGATTATCTGCATTACATAGAATTCCAGCAGTGTTCTCAGCAGGTATCTGCTCTACATTAAAGTTGAAATCTACAGTCTTTGCAAATTCATCTTTAACTTCATTAATAGTATCAAGAATCTCACTCGCAAACTTTATCGCTTCATCTGAATATGAAATATACCCAAATTCATCAGTGTTTATAAGATTAAAGCTCTCCATGACTTCAAATAAGCCATTAAGACCTATTGTACAGAACTGATGCTCAAGCTCAACTGCACCTCTCTGATAATTTGGAAGAAGACCTTTTTCAATATTACGTCTAAGAATCTTACGCATACTAGTAAGTGCTTTACAGTCAAGAAGCGTTTTATCTCTAAGTATATCAAGATATTTCTTCTTATTGAATTTAGATTCATATGCAATACGCATAAGGTTGATTGTGCTAACTCTACATGAACCAATTGATAATCCTGATCCGCCAATTGAGTTTACAAATCCTTCAAGCTTATCAGTCTGAGAGAGAAGTCTGCAGCAATTACTCAAGGTACCGAGCTGATCACTGATAAAGAAGTTAGAATCAGACCATTTGATATTATGCTTACTAGCCCATCTAGCGAAATCTTCATCTTCAAATGTATTAGTATCATAATTATAGAGAAGAGAATAAGTAAGAACAGGATATGTAAACATTTGAGTTTCTCTAGTTTCAGAAACTACTTCCATGAACATTTTCTGAGCTTCAATAATCTCTTCAATGCAATCTACTGCAAATGTACCATCAGGGAATTCAAGACCACCAAAGAGACTTTCAAGATAAGGTCTATCAAATATACTTACGTTAGTAAAAGCGGATTGATCGATTCTCATGAAAGGCTGATTGAGTCTAAATATGAACTTCTGGAAGTTTTGCTTGAGGTAATACTCTGGATTCTTAATATAATAGCCATCTTCTACATCCTTCTTCCAGAACCAATAAGCCCAAATAATTACATTAGGCAGCCCTACAGCTCCAGACTGACGATTACCTAAAAATGATATAAATTCAATTACATCATCAAAATAAGTTGTAAGATGCTTAGGAGGCTCATTATTATATGCATTAAGGAAGAATAAGCCTTCTCTAGCTAATCTATCAAGGTCTTGAGCCCAGCAGTAAGCGAAAAGTGAGGCCGTAGCTGCATCATTAAGATAGAATCCTTTACTAAATTCCTGCTCAAACCAATGCTTAGCAGTTCTAAGTCCCCAATCTTTCTTCATCTCTAGAAAGATCTTATTAAGACCAAATAACTTATCAGCAGGTTTACCTTTTTCAGTCATAAAGCTTCTAATATCTCTATGATTTGCATTTGCGTTTGGATCAATTGTTGAATCTGCGAGTGTCTTCTTATCAACAAATTTACTCAAAAATTCTGAGAAATCAAGTTGTGATGGATGAACACCATTAATAAATTCAAAATCTTCTCCATATTTGATTCTCATCTCATCAAGAAATCTTTCGAAGTCTGCGTTAAGTTTTAATTCAATATTCATGCTTTAGTTTTCTCCTCTAGCCACTTTCTGGCGTTATGAAAATCATATTCTACTTCATCTACCTCAAGAATAGGGAACTTATCATATCCATTTGCAGATAACCATTCCTTATCATCTATAAGAGTATAGGAAATGCCCGCAATATCTAGTTTCTTCTTCAAAACATTACATTGTGGGCAGTGAATAGTATAAAGTTTAATGTTCATCTGTAAGTCATCCTTCTAAAAATATATTTTGTTATTCATATTATATATACAAGATAATCTTATATCAACTATCTTTTTGTATTTAATAAGGAGGCTGAAATATCTCCTTTTGCAATTATTCTATTATAGAAATCTCTAGTTACATCGTGCTTCACATCATATCTACCAAGTATTTTACGGTAGAAATCTCTGACTATTTTATTTCCATCTTTATCGGTTTCTATATATCCCAGAATACGGTTATAGAAATCTCTTACAGTTTGCATTTTCATGCTTTTAATACCTCCATGTATTCAATAGGGGCTTTTATAAATTCATGAATTTCTTCAAGTTCAACACATTCAGCATAAGTTATAGGATAAGATACTAAAAATTTCTCAATCCTTTTACTTAGCTTATTCTCATTATAGTCTTCTCTGTCAAATTTGTAAGTAACTTTCTTTGGTAGAAGATCAAAGTCAGGAAGTGCAGGCCCATATTCTACTATATTACTTGTGCCCATTAAAGTCTTAATAATAAGATAATATTCCTGACCTAAGTCATCTCTACCTAGTATACAACAATCACCAACTTCATCAACTTCAAGTTGAGCTCCGACAGTGATTACTTGCATATAGTCAAAAACTCCACTGCTCATCTTTTAAGACCTCAAAAGACTGAATAACAAGTTCATGGGCAACTCTGAATTCAAATTCATCTTTATTTATCATTTTCTTATACTCTCTTGAATGGAATTCACCTATCAACTTAACTTTATCATTTACTTTAAGTTCATTAAGTTTTCTTGCAAGATTTCCCCAAGCAATACAAGGTAGATAAGAATTTAATTTTTGTCCTGTTTCCTCAATTATTAAATTGTTAGCTATAATAAAATGGAGATTAGGTTTCCCATCTTTAGTAATTCTTAATGGATCCATCTTACATATTCTACCATCAAGTTCAAAATGGTTTGTATATTCATCCTGTGGAATATCAAAATAAGTAAATACATAAAGACTTACTTTATTCTTTCCATTATCTAATTTTTGAGAATAAGATCTAATATTACCTGTAAGTTCTACAAGATCTCCTTCTTTATATTTGTTGGAATATTTTTTAAATTTTATAGTGATAATATCATCTTTACCGTTAGATCGTTGAGCAATTAAATGAGCCTGATCATACTCTATATCACCTATTTTATGGGAGGGCTGAATATTCCTAATCAGCCCTTTTAATGTTTGTGTATTCATTTTTTAAAAAATACCTGTATTTAAAATTTATTTTAATTAAGTAGATGGAACTACTCTCTTCCATATATAAGTAGTTATAGAAGGTTGAAGTGTTGATATGGAAGGATCAGAATAAGTAGTGATAGTTACTCCACTATTAGTGACACAGTCAGAAGAAATTTTCTCCTCATCACCTGCTTTTTGTATTTGTACATCAGGGGTCATAGTAGCTGGTTTTTCTCCCAAGTTTATTGTATGAGTATGGTCTATATTAACTTCTGTTATATATTCTGCTCCATCAGTTGTAGAGTATTCTGCCGAAGACTCCCAGTTATTTTTTTGTGTTCTATAAGAAATTAATGGACCAGATTTTTGATATTCTTTCACTGGTGTACCATCTAACGTTATGTTTTCACGTATAATTGTATTTCCGAATTTATCACATAAACTAATACATTCTCTGTCCTCATGACCTCTTAATGTAAAATAGCCTTTAGGGCTTTCACCGCCCTCTACCTCTGCTAAACTTTTAGTAGTCACTTCACCTAAATCTATGGTTACTGAACTAGACTTAATTGTTAAGGTATGATCATGTAAAGTATCTACTTTATGACTATGTGTTTGAAGAGGTATATTAACTGTTTCATTTCCAAATGTTTTTTCTACTGTCGAATATTTTGAATTAGCATCAGAAGAAACACCTATCAAAGTTCGCCCTTCAGCGAAATATTCCCATGTACCTCCTAAGTAGGTTCCAGGATTAGCTGATTTAGTGGTAATATAAATAGATCCTATGGGATAAAGTAAATCTACAATATATTCCTTTAATGATTTAAAAACATTCTTATTTTCGCTAAAAGCTACTTGAGGCTCATAAAGACATGTTTTAGCACTATCTGCTATAAAACAATAATTACCATTGCTATCTTTTACCTCAATTGATGAGTCACCAGACATACTTATAGTACTATTTTCAAGATCAACTGTAACATCATCTCCAGTTAGGTTACTACTATCTTCCATATTTATACCTTTAGTAGTAACTGCTTTAGGGATTATAATAACCTCTTCATTAGCATTACCAGAAGCATCATTAGTATTAACTCTAAAGTCTTCAAATCCATCACATGCATCATCAAGTATGTTGGCACAGATAAGGCTTGGCGTATAAATAATGTTATAATTATCAGAAGTACAGGATGATGTTACTGGAATAATTTCTAAATCATAATTATCTTCAATAGTTACTTCAAATAATAAGAAGATTCTAAAGCTACTTCCTGACTTATAATATCTAATTTGAACTGCAGGAATATCACCTACACAGGTTTCCCAATAAGTATTACAGTGACAATAATCATTTAATACACTAAATTGTACATGTAGATTTCCTTGAGCATTATTATCTAAATTATTTCTAATTATGAAATTACCATTATAGACAATATCAGAAGAAATATCGCTAAATATATAAGGACAATAATAATATTTATCATCACTTAAGGTAAAATATCCTGAACTAGGAGTAGAGGGATTATCAGGATCAGGTAAATAACCAGGGTTCCACTTAATTACAGACCCATAAGCATTAGAATTCTGTAATTTAGTTAATCTAGCACTAGTTGATCTAATACCACTATAAGATTTGTTTGAATCTATAGAAAAAGCTACACTATTTAATTCAGTGTTTCCATTTTCATCTATAATCTTTATATCTGAATCATTATAGCTTGCGGTAATTCCTTCATCACATACTTCTAAACTACTACTATGAGATCCTACTATATTTTGTCGTGATTCAAGTTTAATTGTTGGAGACTTAATATCAATTTCCCTATTACCAGTAATGACACTAGTCTTTAAAGACTCTGTTTCTACTGTGTTATTATCAGTGCCTTTATAGTGAGCAATCTGTTGCCAAATAGCATCATCAGTAGCAGACCCTAAGGTTTTTACAAAATGTTTTTCACTGCTTCGTGAAAAACATTCAAGTAAAGTTATAGAATTATTTCTAGTAACAATTAAGATACCGCCTTGTACATCTGAAGGTAAGTCAGATTGATCTCCTAGATCATCAGGAAGTGAATATTTTCCAGAAGGTAAATTATATAAAGCATCTTTTGAACAATCTGTTAGAGAAGGAACTCTATCAATATTACTAATAGTAAGATCATGATCATCATCTGAATAATCAAGATTAAGCTGATTATTAGTACTAATAATTAAACGTTCCTGATTATTCGCATCTGCTATGTGAAATTTATTTTCATCATCTAAGGAGAATGATAATGATGAGTCAATCTCTAAATTGCCTGTGGTTGTAGTTAATTTACTCCATTTACTACTAATATTGTTACTTGATTGCTTTTGACCATTTAAATAATGATTAAGTTGAATATCAGAACCGACTTGTTCAAATTTAGAATTCGGTTTTACTATAATATCTTGTGATTCAGAATTAGCATCGGTTAAAGTTATAGTAGTACCATTAGTAGTATCCTGCTTAGTTAATATATAGCTAGAATCAATAGTAAGAGTATTTCCTTCTTTACTTAATTTTGCACCTTCTGTTTTAATAGTATAACTAGATCTTTCTTTATTATCTATATGACTTAATTTAACAGAATTATTGGAAACATTCCCTAATGATGTTCTACTTGCTCCAAGAATTATATTAGTGGAATTATCTGCTGTATTATTACTGCCACCTTCATGGGCGTTGCCACCGATGATTACTTTTTTATCATTCTTATCAACTAAAGGTTCACCTAGGTCCAGATTTATATCAGATAAAGATACATCTTCACCGCTTGAAGTTTTAGTTTTTAACTGAATTTTAGTTATTTCAGCCATTATTCTTTATTCTCCATATTTTCAGATTTATCATCTTCAGTCTTCTCAATATTTACTGGCTCAAGAATAGTTTCACCCTTTCTAACACTATCCATAAATTTAATAGCGTCATCCATCTTCTTAAGCTCTTCATTATTTTCAATTTCTTCTCTCAACTGCTTTTGTCTAAGATCAAGAGATTCCATATACATTTTGATAACTTCTTCTCTTTCTTCTTCAGTTGCATTATCAAATAAATCATCGATTTCAAGACCGATGTCACTTGTTAGAGATCCATCAAGATGATCTACACAATGATGTGCTACCCAAGCAGATCTTCCCATCAACTTACATGTTTGAATATCTCCAAGAGGAGTGTAATAACATAATTCAATCATATTGTATCTAGGAATAATGAAACGCTTATCAGGAATACTATAACAAGTCTCTCTTGCGATAGTCATTTTTGCCATATTTGAAATTGAGGCATTTATAAAAGTTCTAATATCATTCTCACCAAATTTTACACAAAATATTCTTTTGTTATATCCAATCTGAGGTGCAGTAAGATATTCAAGATTCTTTGCTCTAATTGTAGCTTTCATCTCTCCAATGATCTTCTGTAATTCTTTTCCTTCCTTCTTAGGGTGAATTACTTCACTCCACTGTCCGAGAGCTTCTTCGTCAGTAATAATTTCTTTTACTTCAAATTCATTTAACATTTAGTCTTCTCCTTAATATTCAGTTACTACTATCTTATAAAGATCTTCATCAAGATCAGCTTGTAATACTACTTGATATTGATCATTTGCATAAGTTAGATTAGTTGTATGTAATGTTATTTGAGCAGTATCTTGAACTTCTTCAAGATCACTCTTATCAAGTAAACTATAGTATTTTCCATATTCATCATAATCTTTGATGTCGACTACATATGAACCATTTTTAGTATACTCGCCTCTTACAGTTATACCAATTGATTTAAGAAGTTCTTCCATTATTCAGATGCCTCCTCATCAATCATTGCATTTACTCCCTGTTTAAGTACTTCAAGATTACCTTTATTAGTCTCAAGAACTTTTTTAGGATCTTCTGCAGGGTCTAACTTAGCCATAGATTTCTTCATAACCTTACGATACTTCTCTCTTTTTGCAACCCTCTGAGGTTCATGTAAAAGATACATTACATAAGACCACCACTCATAATTCTGCTTAATAGGTGCAATATTTGCTTTAAGGTTATCTATGAAATCAGGACTAACTAATCCTTCAGCTAATTCCTTTTCCATATCCTTAATATCATTAAGCATTTCTTGATACTGCGCGACTACATCATTGTAGTGCTGTTCTAACGATTTTACTGACATAAAATTTTATCTCCTTATATATTTATATATACATTATTTAAAATATATTCTATCGGCTGTATACTTATCTGTTCTATATTTCTTACCACAATTAGGGCAATATTTGTAAAATTTTTTAAAGATTATCTTAAATTCTGGTAGAAGAACAGTTGAGCAGCAATATTCAAATCCACAATCACATTTAGCATATATTGCAGAATCTCCTAATTTCTTATAGACATTCCAATATCTTTTCTTAAATAGCATCGTCTGGCACCTCAATTACTTCCGTATTCAAAAAGTGTGTCACAGGAACTCTACTATCTAATGCAATTATTCCGGCATCTTTGAAAGTAGAATTAAATTCAATCATTCCGTGTTGATTTGGATCCATATCATGAAGTAACTGATGTCCCCAAGCAGTATGGAAATGACCACATACTACTGTTTTATTCGGAACTCTAATGCCCTCTGCCCACATCTGCATACCATTTTGCCAGATAGCATCATCGAAAGACTTTTCTCTCCAATTACTTTCATATACAGGGTATTCCTTAGTTCCGCCACAAGGTATCCAACCATGAGTAAATATATAATCTCCAACTTCTTTATAGTAAACAGTTGAATTATAATACTTAATCCATTCAGGATTTTGTGCAAATGAGCTAATTACATCTTCTTCTGAAGCAGCATAAGGATCTTGCCAGTATTCAGATAACCATTGAATGCTTTCTGCAGTACCGTTTGACCAATCATGCCAACCGAAATATTTGCGACGAATTACATCATCAGCCAGAACTTCGTGATTGCCTCGAATGAGAATTTTTCGATTATTAGGAAGATCATTTACAAATTTAATACATTTTCTAGGGAAACCTCCTCTATCAAGTAAGTCTCCACAACAAACAAAAATGTGCTCCTCATTATTGATATCAAATCCAGCTTGATTCAAAGCTCTCATTAATTCATCATAATATGAGTGCACATCACTAGTTACAAATAATTTTTTCATCTTTCAGTCCTCTTTCAAATAATTATTGATATAAGGCTAGATTTTGTTCTAGCCTTATATATTATATATACATTAAATCCATATTAAAATCTATATATTAAAACCAGTTTTTAAACCAAGTTCCAAATAAATTATTGAAATGCTTCTTGAAACGCTCAAGTTCTTCTTGAGCTTCTTTACCAGTATAAACCTTCTGGTAAACTCCACATTCCTCATTAAACTTCTGAATAGCTTCTGCCTTTTCCTTTTCTGCAGCCTCAACTGCCTCTTTAGCAGGAGTCAAGATATCAAGCATCTGCTTATTAGAATCTTCAAGAATCTTTTTTGCAGTTTCCTTTGCCTCCTCATACTTAGCATAAGCTACTTTAAGATTTTCTTCTGCCTTATCAACAGCGTTGGAAAGCTTCTTCTTAAGCTTCGACTTATCCTTTTCCTTTTCGGCAATGGCTTCACGCTCCTTAAGAATAGCAGATTCGGCATCCTTGCATTCATTAATGCTATTGAAAATCTTTCCTTCGAGCTCTTTAAAATCACTCATAAATTTCATATTATTTTATTCTCCTTTAATCAATAAGACTTACCATTTTTATGGACTTACTCAATTTATCTATCTAATATGGATTTAATATGTATTTCTTAAGATAAAGCTATTCTATGAATACTTTCTACTACAGAGTCTTCAGATACAATAATAAGATTCTGTGAAGGCTTATTAACTAATCTTAAATTCTCTGCATAATCATCTACACCCATTAATGAACCATTTGATACTACTACAGTATTTTGTTGTTCTTCACAGGAAAAATGATGAAGGTGAGCTGAAAGTATTAAATCATAATTATCTCTAGTCATCAAACTAATATTATTAACTATCATCTTAGGACTATCTTTATGTCCATGAACTGCTCCGACTTTATAATTCTTTACAGTAAATGTTGCAATATCAGGTCCATAAGGACTATATATGAATTCAATATTAGTACACTTCTTCTTAGCCTGTAAAGTCTCAATTCTTGCTTCAAGTAAAGCCTGAATAACTCTAGTTAATGATTCAAGATCAAGTGAGCTATCTTTCTTAGGCTCTAATCTACTGTGATTATCTGTAGTACTAATGTACTTAATATCTACATACTGAGATAAGTATGCTAAGAATTCTACGAGAATTTCAGCAACTTCTAGTGATTGAGAGATAACATCTATTCTGTTTTGAATTCTAATAGTGTCATGTATTCTACCACTTATTAAATCACCAAGGTTGGCTATATATAATTCTTTTACTTTATTACTCTTAACAAGATCAATTACTTTATCTCTGAGTTTGATAATTCTATCTTTAGATATATCTGGATTATAAACATTCCAAGGATTGTTTACTTCAATTCCATAATGCCAGTCGCTAATTTCAAGAATAGCAGAATTAGTTCCTCCTATAGCAACATAATTATAATAAGGGAGAACAGGTTTATCTTTAAGTGTTTCTGCAACTTCTTTTGCTATCTCAAGAAGAGTCTCTTCTCTTGCAAGCCTTCTAACAGCTGACATCATCTGACTACGTTCATCAGAGTTCTTGATACGCTCTTTCTTAAGTTCAAAAAGAGTATCTCTCAATTCATTAATCTTTTCATCCTCAACTTCAGAACATTTTATTTCTGATGTATCATTTGCACTAATTGGAAATGAATTGTTTTTATATCCTTTTCTATACCAGGATTCGGAATATTCATATCCTAACTCATTGTTGATGATGTCTCTAATTTGAGCCCATGTCAGATCGTGTGCATCCTTCATAGAACACACTCTATAGATATATTCTATATTTGACTCTGTTTCTAATTTAGCTATCTGTAGATTCATTGGAATTATCTCCTTCAGTTTTATCTTCATATTCAATAGATTCAGGGTTATTTGCAGCATTTAAAGTAGCTTGAACTGCTGCAAGAATTCTAGCTCTTGATTCTCTATCAAAATTATCTACAACATTAACATTTATTTGAGTATTGTTTTGAACAATTTGAGGTGGTGGTTCTTCTACATTGTCAAGAATCTTATTAGAACTATCAATAGCTCCTTGTACAGCTTTCATATAATTAAGTAGATCATCATTACTAAATTGATCAGGTTTTGTTTCAAATCTTTTTATCATCTGATCTGTTACATTATCAAACAATTTATTTAAATTATGAACTCTAACTACATTCTTCTTTGATATATTCCAATTAAATAACGCTACTAAATCTTTAGTTTTATTTATATCTGGCTCTTTAATAACATCATTAACTATTTCAGTTAAGTTTGCATCAAGTGGAGCTATTAACTGGGTATCATTTTCACTCATATCAAACTTCTATAAGCATTTTCAATACGCTCACCTAAAGCTTTATCTATCTTTAAAGTTAAAGGACTTTCTTTTTGCTGAATTGCAAATGCTATAGTTTCCTCCAAATTTTTAGAAGGAATAAACTTATACTTAATAGTATCTCCTTCTAATTTTATATACAAGTTACCAATTCCAATATCTACTTCACATTGAGGTTCTTTAGATTGTAGACATTCTATCATTGCATGTGAAATACAAAGGACTGATCTTTCAGATAAATTTTGTAATGATAATTTGGATACTCCTGTGAGTAAACTTAAATCATTAAATAAATCGATTTTATTCATTTTGTTAGGTTCCTAATTAATTTCAATTGATTACGTTCTTTTAAATAATGAATATCTTTATTTAAAGTTACTATATAGGTATTTAAACACTTATCTAATCGGGTAGTTATTAACTCAATCATTGCAGATTCACGATCTACTTTTTGAGCTTCTTGAATATCAGTAATAAATAAATTTAGTCTATCTATTGATGTCATTAATTTGCACCTCTAGAAGATAGGTCATATTCAGACAATAATACCCTTATTTTATTATAAGTTTCTTTTACTTGGCGCATATTTAAAGTAGGATTATTTATTACTTTTATAGCATCTTCAAATGAAATTCCATTAACATCAATATATTCATAAAGTAATAAAGCGTAACTAATATTTTCTAACTCACTTAAAGTAGGAATAGTTATAGTTAATCCGCCAAATATTTGACATAGTTTAACTAGAGAAGATTTATCTAGAATATAACATAATTCACTTAAACCTGAATATTCAGGAATATCCCTTAATTTAGCTAATGCAAATAATACAACACTATATAGGTCGGCTTCTTTTAATGTTGCTAATTTATCTTTTATTAATCCCATAAATTAATCCTCTGAATCCATTGATGCTATTATAATTGACTTAAGAGCAGTTTCAGAAGATATTTGAGAATGCTGCTCTATTGAAAGATCTTTTGCAATTAAACCTTTAAGTTCATTTACAAGAATCTTTATATAATTTGAGTATGACTTATCTAAATGATATAATATTGGTTCTTGCTTCTCTGAAGCTAAATATAAAGAATGCAATTCTTTATCAGTAATATCTTGCTTATCTAGTTTAATTGATGTTTCAACATTAAGACTAGATAAAAAGGTTAACAAACAACTGGTGTATATATTGATCCATTCGCTGCTATTTTTCTTATGAGGTATTTTATTAAGATAATTCTTAATAATAACACTAATGCTATCTAATGTGTATTTGAAATCTAGCTTATCGAACAAATCTATTTCATCTAATAAGTTAGTACCTAAACAGTAACTATCTGTATAAATAAAGGTACTATCTTCAGGATTTTCTACATAAACTTCTTTTTCAAAATCTACTTTATATGGATAGATAACTGTTTTTATATAATTTAAGATGCTTTTTAATTTAGTTAATCTAGTATCTTTTATTCGAATGAATAGTCTGGATGCGCTAGATAAGGCAAATTCATCATAATAATGAGCAGCTGAAAAATATGAATTTTTTCTAGCAAGCATATATACTATATGATAAATATATTCGTATAACTTTGCTTCATCACAGTCTTCATTATACATATTATTATCTATCCAAATACATAACTCTGTATAAGTTAATTTTGGAGGTTTATAAAATGTCACGGTTACTTAATCTCACTTATTCCATTACTTGATTTTATTACAGTGAGCTCTTTATCAGAAGGTATTGATAAATCTTTTCTATGAGTTACAATAAAT
>JAEIGA010010558.1_pt1 | contig 14002 bp, 9 predicted proteins | sample 9270691 | NCBI WGS metagenome assembly JAEIGA01 (sample SAMN17057246, study PRJNA624740) | gut metagenome | biome: biome; isolation source: fecal sample | host: Bos grunniens | place: China: Xizang | collected 2019 | reverse complement strand
TGATCTTCCCGAGACTTGGCCCGAGGGTCAGTCAGGTCGCGCTACTAAGTGGCAGGCTAAGGCTGTTTTGGCTAAGTTGTACATGAACTGGTCATCACCCTATGATGGTTCTGCAGGTTATGGCACAGGTAACAAGTGGACTGAGGTAGCTGGTATCCTCGATGATATCATCGCTAACGGTAAGGACGCTAAGGGTAAGAAGTACCAGTTGGCTGACACTTACGCTGCTTTGTGGCACCACGAGACTTCTGACTGGACTGGTGAGTCTGTATTCGACGTACAGTTTACTTGGAACGGTACTACTTCACAGACTGTATCTCCTAACCACACTCACGCAACTGAGTTCTCAGGTTCTCTGGGCTTCGGTGGTTGGGGCTTCTACCAGCCTTCTTACGAGTTCGTAAACAACCACATCGTTGATGCTAACGGTCTTCCTTTGTCATTCGCTGAGTACACTGCTCACAAGCCTTTGACTGCCGTTGGTACTCCCGATACTGACCTTTCAGTATTTACCGATCCTCGTTTGGACGTAAGTGCAGGTCGTTTCGGTGTGCCTTACCTCGATTGGGGTACTCCTAACAATGTTGCTTCTTACATCCGTGACTACGGTAACGGTGGTATGTACTTCAACAAGAAGGGTCACCACTGGAAGGCTGAGCGTGAGGCTCACGCAGCTGTTACCAGCCCCACTGCAACTCAGGTTAACTACCACATCATCCGTTTCGCTGAGATTCTGTTGATGCGTGCTGAGTGCTACTACCAGGAGGGTAACTACGGTAAGGTTATCGAGATCGTTAACCAGATCCGTACACGTGCTGCTAAGGGCTTCGTAGCTGCTGATGAGACAACTGTAGGTTCATACTCTATGGAGAACAAGATCGACGGTACAACAACAGCTGGTGCTGCTGCTAACTACCGTATCGGTGTTTATCCTTCTTCTTACGCTAACGCTGCTCAGGCACGTGAGGCTTTGGAGCGCGAGTACCGTCTCGAGTTCGGTATGGAGGGTCACCGTTGGTTCGACATCGCTCGTTGGGGTAAGGCTGCTGACGTATTGAACGCTTACGCTAAGGCTGAGTCTCAGTACCTCGGTAAGTTCATTAACACTTACTCTCCTTCATGGGTTAACTTCCCCATTCCTCAGTCAGAGGTTCAGACCGCTCAGGGTCGCTTCGTTCAGACTGCTGCTTGGAAGTAATCAGAACTTAACAAACCTTATATAGGTAATTCAGAGGGTGCCACCTTAGGTTGGCACCCTCGTTTTTTTATTGCGGTGGGTTAAAAATTTGTTTTCATGAAAAATATTTTTATATTTGTTGAGCGAATTGTGCATATATGTGGGTGAAAAACATGTTGCAAAGAGGATAAAATGCCCGCTGCGAATGCCGTCGCATAAATAACGAATATAGAGAAGAGACCGATGAAAATTAGCAAAAATCTTATAGCTCTGATTGTTACGGTTGTTGGCTCAGTGTTGCTGGGCGTGCAGCTGCAGGCTGATCAGGCGTTTATGTTTTTCTACCGTGAGTCGCAGCAGTTGCTTTTCCTCGACTGGAGTTATCTGTCGGAGGTGCTGTTGCAGTTTGGTGGTGTGGGTATATTCCTGTCGCATTTTTTGGTGCAGTTTTTTATTCATCCCGTGGTGGGAGCTCTGACAACAGCGCTGCTCGTTGGTGGTACTGTGTGGATGATGTGGCTTGCGCTACGAAAAATAAATGATAATGTAGCCCTTTTGCCCGTGGTGTTTGTGCCTCTGTTAGTGCAGATTATATATCTTGCAACGGCATATCATCACTATGAGGGTTTGGTGGCTTTGTTCTTCCTTGCAGTTGCCCTATGGGGATATTCGCTCTGCAGAGAGTGCGATTATAGAGTGCGACTGGGCATTGGCGTAGCAATAGCTTTGGTGCTGTATCTATTGATTGGTTCAATCGGAGTGCTCTTTGCTGTGTGTGCGTTGCTGTTTGATGCAATGCTCAAGCGCGAGAAGTGGTATCTTGGATTACTCTACGCTGCAGTCGTCTGCATTGCGGGCTCGTTCCTTGTGCAACGTGGCGAGATTATAGATTATGAGTTTGCATACACACCGAAATTTTACTACGAGTTTTATGTTGTGATGACTCCTTTCTTAAGGATGGCGTGGATTGCAACCGTAGTGGTTATGGTAGTCTTCTATCTGGTGGGGCTTATCAAGCAGCTGCGTCCCTGGATGAATGGTGCGTTGCTGGCGGTGCTTTGTTGCGTAGTTGCCGGCTGGTATCTGCCACGACATGAGAAGGTGGTTAATGGTGGTGTGTATACCTACATGGAGTTATACCATTATCTGACGAGGGAGAATTGGGATGGTATCCTGTCGGTGGAGAAACTCAATTTCCAGGATCCGCTGAATGCAAACTTTGTGAACTTTGCCCTGTCGAAAAAGGGAGAGTTGCTTGATAAAATGTTCCTTTATCCGCAGATTAATGCCTCGTCGCTGCTTAATGAGAGATTTGGAACTTTTGTCGAGGAGCACTGTGTATATAGTGAGATATATTATCACTTGGGTATTGTGTCACAGACACTTGAGTTGTCGCTGGCTGCAATGGCCGGAACATATCCCGGTACGCCGCTTCTGTTGCAGCAGTTTGTTCGTAGTCGTATAGTTATGGGCGATTACGATCTGGCCGGTAAGTTTGTTTATCGTCTTTCGAAGACTTATGGCTATAAGAAATGGGCGGAGGAGCAGCAAAAGTTCCTGCACAACGATGCTGCCGTGGAGGCTGATGCGGAGTATGGCCTGAAACGTCGCACGTTGCCCGAGCTGAGTAGTGAGTTTGTGTCGATGAACGGAATGTTCTACGACTTTATGAAGGCTCTTACGGCGAATCCTGACAATGAGACTGCACGCGAGTATGCCATTGCTTGTTTGCTGCTGCGTAAGGATTTCGACATGATTCGCAGCTTTGTCGAGGAGTATTACTCTACGCCCGTGCTGCCTACGTTGCCCGTGCGTCTGCAGGAGGCTGTGGTAACCTATTCTGAGCGTGATATGGATTATTGCCGTCGTTATGGTGTGAGCGAGCAGACGATCTCTCGCTTTGCATCGTTCCGTCAGAAGATCCTTAATCTGCGCCACCGTCAACCAAATGCAAATCCAAAATCGCAATTAGGCGAGTTTCGAGATACTTTCTGGTATTATATGCTTGGCTAATACCAGACCTAAACAAGATAATTAATTATTAACCAACCAAATGACTATGAAAAGATTAAGATTTTTATTGTATTTGTGCACGGTCATTTCTTTGGCTTCATGTTCGACGCCCGACATTACGGTCAGCCGTATGCTCGGTACGCAGGCAGAGATTTTCCCCGATTATAAGGATATTATCATTCCGTGCAATATTGCTCCGATGAACTTCAATGTTCTCACGGAGGGTGAGCATCAGCTCATCATCGAGGGTGCCTCGTCGGAGTTGCAGGTTGCGGCCAAGGATGGTCTGTTTGATATTCCGATCAAAGAGTGGCGCCGCCTGTTGCGTGAGAATATGGGGCAGAAACTGAGTTTTACCGTTGCGCGTAAAGAGAATGGTGAGTGGCTTGCATATGAGCCTTTTACGATGGAAATTTCCCCCGATTCGATCGATAGCCATATGGCCTATCGTCTGTTGCCTCCTGCCGAGCAGTGGCTTAAGATTGGTATCTTCCAGCGTAATCTTGAGAACTTCGACCAGAAGGTGATTTATGAGAATAAACTCTCGGAGAATAACTGCATCAATTGCCATACCTTCCCCGCTCGTAATCCTGATAAGATGATGTTCCACCTGCGTGCCAAGAACTACAACGGTACAGCGATGGTGGAGAATGGAAAGGTGACAAAACTCAATACAAAGACGCCTGAGACAATCTCGAGTCTTGTATATCCGTATTGGCATCCGTCGGAGCGCTTTATTGTGGTCTCTACTAACATCATCTACCAGAGTTACTACTATCATAGCGAGGATCGCATGGAGGTGTATGATGAGAAGTCGGATGTGGTAGTTTGGGATGTGGAGCGTGGCGAGTTGTTCACTAACGAACTGCTCTCGTCGCCCGATGCTATGGAGACACTTCCTACATTCTCTCCTGATGGCAAGACTCTCTATTTCTGTACGGCAGAGAATGTCGATAGCCTTGGATGGAATATCGACAAGTTAAAGTATAGCCTGTGTAGCGTTGATTTCGATGCTGAAACAGCGCAGATTGGCACAAAGGTCGATACCTTGTTCAACGCGCCCAAGGATGGACGCAGTATCAGCTTCCCGCGTATTTCGCCCGATGGCAAGCAGATGGTTGTTGTGCTGGTGCGATATGGCAACTGGTCGATCAATCATAAGGACTCGGATCTCTATACGCTGAATATGGAGACGGGTGAGCTTAAGCCTATTGATATACTTAATAGTGAGGAGGTTGAGAGCTATCACTCATGGAGTAGCAATAGCCGCTGGATGGTCTTCAGCAGCCGACGCGATGATCGCCTCTATACGCGTCCCTATTTTACCTACGTCAGTGAGGATGGTACTTTCCATAAGCCCTTCCTTCTGCCGCAGCAGAATCCGTTGACGCATTATCGTGATATCCTACATGCCTATAATATCCCCGAGCTTATCAGTGGCGAGGTGAAGGTAAAGGCTCACGACATTGCTACAGCAATGCGAACAGAGGGCACTACGCTGACGTTCAGAAAATAAATTATTCTATCGCTTGGCATATGAGGCTGCACTTCAGGTGTAGCCTCTTTTTTTGCGTAAATATGTTTGTTATTGTGATTTTTTACGCTCAATTTGCGCGATTATTGTGTTTCGAACGATGTTTGCTCGTTTACGAATTGGGTTTTGGGGTTTTGAAGTGAAAATTAGTAACTTTTATTTTGAAATCTTGTGTTTTATGTGTTCCTTTGTATAACGAAATATAATCAGCGTATTACAATGATCAAACAAGCGGATGTAATTATCATTGGAGGTGGTGCAACGGGAGCCGGAGTGGCCCGCGATTGCGCCCTTCGAGGTATTAAGGCTTTGCTGCTGGAGAGAGGTGATATTGCCACCGGAGCTACAGGACGAAATCATGGCCTATTGCATAGTGGAGCTCGATATGCCGTTACCGATCGTGAGTCGGCAGAGGAGTGCATCAAGGAGAATATGATCCTTCGTCACATAGCCTCTCACTGTGTCGAGGAGACTGATGGATTGTTCCTTAGTCTTCCAGAGGATGGCCTGGAGTTTCAGGCTAAATTCATTGAATCGTGTCGTGCTGCGGGCATTAGAGCCGATGCTATCGATCCGAAAGAGGCTCTGCTTATGGAGCCGTCGGCTAATCCTGCGATGATAGGTGCTGTGCGTGTCCCCGATGGCGCTGTTGATCCTTTCCGTCTTACGGTAGCCAATCTCATCGACGCCAAAGCTCATGGTGCCGAGGTGTTGACTTATCACGAGGTTACGGAGTTTATTCGTGAGCAGGATCGTATCGTAGGTGTGAAGGCGGTCGATCGTCGCACGGGTGAGTCTAAAGAGTTCCGTGCACAGATCGTTGTTAATGCCGGAGGTATCTGGGGCCATCATTTGGCAGAGAAGGCTGGTGTTACAGTTAAGATGTTGCCGGCCAAGGGTTCGCTGCTCATATTTGGTCATCGTGTAAATAATATAGTCCTGAACCGTTGTCGCAAGCCTGCCGATGCCGATATTCTGGTGCCGGGTGATACCATTTCACTTATTGGTACCACATCGAGCAAAGTGCCTTTCGACGAGGTTGATAATATGTACGTTACAGCCGATGAGGTGAATTTGTTGCTTCGTGAGGGTATGAAGTTGGCTCCCTCGTTGGCTCATACACGTATCCTGCGTGCTTATGCCGGTGTGCGTCCGTTGGTGGCGTCGGACGATGATCCCAGCGGTCGTAGCGTAAGCCGAGGAATTGTGGTGCTTGATCATGCTACACGCGATGGTCTGGAGGGTTTCATCACCATTACGGGAGGTAAGCTGATGACCTACCGTCTGATGGCGGAGTGGACAACAGATCTCATATGTAAGAAATTAAACATCAATAAGAAATGTACTACGGCCGAGTGTAAGCTCCCTGGCTCACGCGAAACTGAGAAGCAGGTTTCAAAGCGTATGCAGAGTGCCCCAGTGGTGCAGCGTGCATCGGCTATCAATCGACATGGCGAGATGGCCGAGCGTGTCAATGTGAGTGCTCCGGCGCTACGTTCGCTCGTGTGTGAGTGTGAGGAGGTGTCGGTTGGCGAGGTGCAGTATGCTCTCAACGAGTTGGATGTAAATAACCTTGTCGATTTGCGCCGCCGTACCCGAGTTGGTATGGGTACGTGTCAGGGCGAGTTATGTGCTTGTCGTGCAGCGGGTATCATGGCCGATGCAGGCAAATATTGTACTCATCAGGCGAAGCAGGATCTTGTCGCATTCCTCAATGAGCGTTGGAAGGGTATGGCTCCTGTGGCGTGGGGTGATACGTTGCGCGAGAGCGAATTTACGATGTGGCTCTATGATGGAGTCTGTGGTTTGAAAAATAAAAAAATAGAATAAGATGCGTTTTGATACAGTAATTATCGGAGGTGGCCTTGCGGGCCTTATCTGTGGCATTCGCCTTGCCAAGCAGGGCGAGCACTGTGCTATTATTTCGTTGGGTCATAGCGCATTGCACTTCTCATCAGGTTCGCTCGAATTGCTTGGTGCACTGCCCGATGGAACTGCCGTAGCCTCCCCGGCTGATGCTTTGGAGCAATTGCGGGACATGATGCCGCAGCATCCATATGCGCGATTTGATCGCGATTGTTTTCTGTCGCTTGCCCAAGAGGGTAAGTCACTTTTGCAGGAGGCTGGTGTCGGCGTTTACGGTAGTGCGGAGCATAACCATTATCGCCTTACGCCCGTGGGTGGTATGAAGCCAGCATGGCTGACATTTGAGGGCTACGTGCATAGCGATCAGTCGGAGAAGTTGCCCTGGCAGAGCGTTGCTCTGTTCAATGCGGAAGGGTTCCTTGACTTTTATCCTCAATTCCTTCGTGATGAGATGTTGCATATGGGAACAAAATGCCGCGTATGTACGTTTAATCTTGCAGAGTTGGAGCAGATTCGCCAAAATCCCACAGAGATGCGTTCGGCAAATATTGCTCGTATCTTTGATAAGGCTGAAACGCTTGATGCACTGGCGGATGCTATAGCCAGTCAGTTGGGCGATGAGGAGGCTGTCCTGTTGCCCGCTGTGCTTGGAGTTGATAGCCAGAGTGGTGTGAAATATCTTGAGAGTAAACTTAACCGTCCTGTTGCTGTTGTTGCTACGTTGCCCCCATCGGTGCCTGGTTTACAGGTGCAGGCCCTCCTGCGTCGTTACTTCCAGGAGTTGGGTGGCGTCTATATGTTGGGTGATACGGCTACCGGCTATCAGGCTGATGGCAATAGAATAGTCTCAGTATATACGCGTAATCATGGCGATATACCTCTCTCGGCAGCCAATTTTGTGCTGGCTACGGGTAGCTTCTTTAGTGGCGGTCTGGTGGCTACGTGTGAACAGGTGAGTGAACCTCTGTTTGGTGTGGATGTGCGCTACGCAGCCGATCGCAACGATTGGTATCATAGAGATTTATTTGAGAATCAGCCTTTTGAAAGCTTTGGCGTTGCTGCGGATGATAAGCTGCGTGCAATGCGCAATGGTGTGGCTATTGATAATTTATATGTCGCGGGAGCTGCACTATCGGGCTTTAATGCCGTCAAGGAGGGGTGTGGAGCAGGTGTTTCGATTTTAACGGCTTTGGACGTGGCCGCCACAATTATAAGCAATAGATGATTATGATGACTGAGCAGAGTAATTTCAATTTCGAACAATGTATAAAGTGTACCGTTTGTACGGTATATTGCCCTGTGGCAGCTGTTAATCCGCTATTCCCTGGCCCCAAGCAGGCTGGTCCTGATGGTGAGCGTCTGCGTCTTAAACATAAAGGTTTCTATGACGAGTCGTTGAAGTGGTGCCTTAACTGCAAACGCTGTGAGGTGGCCTGCCCATCGAATGTTCGTATTGGTGACATAATTCAGGCCGCACGCATTCAGCATAGCGTGAAGAGTCCGGGCTTGCGTGAGCGCATGCTTGCAAATACCGACTTTATGGGTTCTATGGCTGCTCCGTTTGCACCGATTGTAAACTTCAGCGTAGGATTAAAGCCTGTGAAGATGGTGCTTGATAAGGTTATTGGCATTGATCATCGCCGCACCTTCCCCAAGTACTCATTCGGCACGTTTGAGAGTTGGCTTAAGCGTCGTCGCAAGAAACAATCGAAATTCGCACGTCAGGTGAGTTTTTTCCACGGCTGTTATGTGAATTACAATAACCCGCAGCTGGGCAAGGACTTTGTCAAGGTGATGAATGCTCTTGGTGTGGGAGTTCAGTTGCTTGAGAAGGAGAAGTGCTGTGGCGTGCCGCTGATTTCCAACGGCTTGATTGATAAGGCTCGCCGTCAGGCTGAGGTAAATATTGCGTCAATCCGTAAATCGGTGGTAGAGAATAAGATGCCCGTTATAGGCACATCTACGACCTGTACCTTTACCTTGCGTGATGAGTATCCGCATCTGCTCGATGTGGACAATTCTGATGTGCGTGATAGTATCGATCTGGCTACACGCTATGTTTATCGTCTGCTCTCATCGGGCGATATAAAGTTGCGTTTTAAGAAGAATGCCCCCAGACGAAAAGTGGCTTACCATACGGCTTGCCATATGGAAAAGTTGGGTTGGAGTTACTACTCGATAGAGTTGTTGCGTATGATTCCGTCAGTCGAACTTACCGTGCTTGATTCGCAGTGTTGCGGTATTGGTGGAACATATGGTTTCAAGAAGGAGAACTACCCAACGGCGCAGGCTATCGGCGACGGTATCTTCCGCAAGATTGAGGCGTCGGGTTGTGACCTGGTTTCTACCGACTGCGAGACGTGTAAATGGCAGATTGAGATGTCCACATCGAAGCCCGTTGTACATCCCATATCTATTTTGGCCGAGGCCATCGAATAAACAAAATCCCTGACCCAGATGGTCGGGGATTTTTTTTACATATTATTAGCCTGCTCCCATATCGTTTGCAGGTTGTCGGGGTTGAACTCTATATCCAAAGCCACTACCTTGCCACTGCGATCTATAAGGAATGTACGGGGAACGTACATCGATGCATATAGGTTGTAGATTGTTCGGTCGGGGTCTATGCCCATCTCAAACGGGAAAGAGTATTGATCCCGAAATGCGATGGTCTCCTCCATAGTCTCCTCGCGCGATATTGCCAATAGTTTGAATTTTGGAGGATTTTTGCTTATCAGGCGTTTCAGCTCTGCAAACTGATTATGGCAATCGGGACATGATGTAGAGAAGAATACCAGCATTACAACCTCTCCACGCAGTGATGATAGTCTTCGTTCTCCAGTGTCGATCAATTTCACCGAGAAGTCGGGCGCCATCTCTCCAACGTTGACATAGGTCGACTCCTCGTGTGAGGGCTGATTCGACATGACGCACCCCGTTGCAAGGCATAACATTGCCATGCACAAGATGAAATAGTATGTCATCTTCTGACGTTTCATGTGTTAAAGATAGTGAAAAATATCGTGAGCAATGCAAATAAACGAAAAAAGCAACACAATGAACTACGTTTCATGTATAAATTATTATAATCTAAATAACCTCTGTCATTTTATTGCGCTAAAATAGTTGCTATTACTTGACTTTTATCGCTTGAAATTGTAAATTTGTTATGCCTTGCACAGGTTGCAAGGTAGTGTAATTCTGCCCAATGATGTAATTTATATACTTCACAATTATGAAAACACAGCTAATTTCTTACAATTACAACCGTAATCAGGTAACTGCAGGTATTCTGCATATTGGCGTAGGTAACTTTCATCGTGCCCACGCAGAGTATTATACCAATCTTCTTCTTGAAGATGCGTCACAGCAGCAGTGGGGTATATGTGGCGCAATGCTGCTTCCAGGCGATGAGGCTCTCTATCGCTCGCTGAAGGCTCAGGAGCGTCTCTATACGCTTACCGTATGTGGCCGTGACGGAGTGGATGAGGCATATCGTATTGGTTCTCTGGTTGAACTTTATTGGGCAATGGAGGAGGCCGAGGCCATCATTGCAAAGATAGCTGATAAAAATATCCGCATAATTACCCTCACCATTACCGAGGGTGGATATAATATGGAGAAGTCTACAGGAGAGTTTATCCTCGGCGAGCCGACAATTGAGCATGACTTGCAGAACCCGCACGCGCCAAAGACCGTTTTCGGATTCATTGCCGAGGGTTTGCGTCGCCGCAAGGCGTTGGGTAATGGTTCCATAACGATTCTTTCGTGTGATAATCTCCAGCATAATGGCAATACCGCCCGTAAGGCCTTTAGTACATTCTTTAAGGCACAGGATGCTGAGCTGGCAGAGTGGGTTGCAAATAATGTCACATTCCCCAATAGTATGGTTGATCGCATTACGCCAGCCACGCGTCCCGAAGATATTGTGCGATTAAATGAGAAGAACGGCGTGGAGGATAAGGCGCCTGTCTATTGCGAGGATTTTATTCAGTGGGTTATCGAAGACAACTTCATCGCAGGCCGTCCGGCATGGGAGACGGTAGGTGCTGAGTTTACAGACGATGTAACCGCATACGAGAATATGAAGCTCAGTCTGCTCAATGCTTCTCACACATTGCTATCTTACCCCTCTTTCCTGGCGGGTTATCGCAAGGTGGATGATGCTATGCACGATGAGCGTATAGCCAAGTTTGTGCGTGTATTTATGGACGTGGATATTACGCCCTATGTTCCCGCCCCCGGAAATACCGATCTTGAACTCTACAAGCAGACTCTTGTTGAGAGATTTGGCAACCGTTCGGTTAGCGATCAGGTGGCACGCTTGTGTTTTGATGGTATATCGAAGTTCCCTGTATATGTTATGCCCAATCTGATCAAGATGATTGCAGATGGTGCAGCGCTTGTGCGTGTAGCATATCTGATTGCAGCCTATCGCCACTATCTGAAGTATAAGGTGGACGACAATGGCGCTTCATTTGAGGTCGCTGAGCCGTGGCTTACAGCTGAGGATGAGGTGGTTATAGCGAGTGAAAATCCTGTTGATTTCTTGTCGCTTTCGGCTTTCAGCAGCACCGACCTGAAGGCTTCACAGCCATTCGTAGAGTTATATCTGCAGATGGTGAGCGAGATCAAGCAGAGAGGTGCCATGCCGGTGCTTGAGAGTATATTGTAAAGGTCGTTAATCCCAACTTAGATGTTATGAATATGCAAAAGCGCAATGGACTTGGACCCTTTGTGGTTCTTACATTCATATATTTCATAGTAGGCTTTCTGACTACGGTGAATGGACAGTTTCAGGGGCCGCTGAAGATTGCTTTTCTCTCACACGCCGATGAGTTAAGAAATACGCTCACCACGCTTATCTCGTTCTTCTTCTTTCTGGGCTATCTGCTTAATAGCTCGCTGGGCGGCAAGTGGATTAACCAGCATGGCTATAAGATAACTCTTCTGCGTGCACTGTGCGTGATGGTGGCGGGACTACTTACATACTCGCTTTCATCGTGGGTAGTGGTTCACTATGGTGATGCGCACCTGACAATTATGGGTGATCAGGTCCCCTATGGCTACTTTATCTTCCTGCTTGGTTCGTTCCTTATGGGTACGTCGGCAGCTCTGTTGCAGGTGGTTATCAATCCTTATGTTGCGGCCTACGACCTGCCTAATACACAGCCTGTTCAGCGTATGAATATAGTTTGTGCCATCAACTCTTTCGGCACTACTATTGCCCCATTCTTCGTTACGGGTATCATCTTTGCCGGTGTGGCTCTGGATAGTGTTACTGCTGACCAACTGATGATTCCTTTCCTGCTCATTGCTCTCTGTATAGTCGTTACGACCGTCGTAACATCGCGCCTTAGTCTGCCCGATATTGAGGGTACGCGCGCCGAGGGTGACGAGAAGCTGGAGCGTAGCGTATGGTCGTTCAGGCATCTTACGTTGGGTGTCGTAGCGATCTTCTTCTATGTGGGCACCGAGGTGTCGATTGGCGTAAATGTCAATTTGCACGCCATGGAGCTTATCGATGCGGGTCATGGCCTTTCATTCTTTGGTAAGGATCATTTGATTCTGTGGGGTTTGGATTTGGGTATTCCTGCGCTGCTGGCAACACTCTACTGGGGAGGTTTTATGGTTGGTCGTATGACCTTCAGCTTCTTCGATAGCATCTCTCCTCGCAAGTTGTTGGCTGCAACAACCATCATAGCTGCGGCTCAAATCGTGGTGGCTATGGTTACCAACAATCTGTGGATTTTAGTCTCTGTGGGACTGTGTCACTCGGTTATGTGGAGCTGTATCTTTACGCTGTCTATCAAGGGATTGAAGAAATATACCTCTAAGGCGTCGGGTGTATTTATGATGGGTGTATTTGGTGGTGCAGTTTTTCCCGTGTTGCAGGGTGTATGTGCCGATGCGGTTGGCAGTTGGCAGTGGACGTGGATCATTGCTTTGGTTTGCGAACTCGTCATGCTTTATTACGCCTTGTGGGGTTGCCGCATCAAGGATGTAGAGTGTATGGACTAACAAATAATTGAGATATGAAGATAAGTGATTTTTGCACAGGATTGCAGCATATAGGCGTTCCGACAAACGATATAGAACGTACTAAGGCCTTTTATGAGCAGTTGGGTTTTCAGCTTGTTATGCAGACCGCAAATGGCGATGAGCAGGTCGCTTTTTTACAGATGCATAACCTTGTTATTGAGACATATCAAAACTTTGCCGCTACGATGCGCTCTGGTGCTATCGACCATATAGCCATTGATGTGAAGCAGATAGATGCGCTCTATGAGCAGGCTCGGGCAATGGGGCTTACAATTCTTGAAGGAGGACTTCAGTCGCTGCCATTCTGGGAGAGAGGTATAAAATATTTTATCATCCTTGGTCCCAATAATGAGAAGATCGAGTTCTGCGAGAGGTTGTAAAGCTATTGCTCAATAATTGGATTAAACAAAAAGTGCCCCAAGGTTTATGCAAAAACTTTTGGGGCACTTGAATTACTGTAACTATGATAAAAAAAATAACTGCCATGAAGCAGTTATTTTTCGTTTTTTAAGTGGGAGTTGACGGATTCGAACCGCCGACCCTCTGCTTGTAAGGCAGATGCTCTGAACCAGCTGAGCTAAACTCCCTCAATTGCGAGTGCAAAGGTAGCGTAAAAATCCGAATATGCAAATTTTTCGCTGCCAATTTCGCTAATTTTCTACTTGCACTGCTTATCAATAATTGCTGCTACGGTAACATCGCCCGTGACATTCACCGATGTGCGCAACATATCCAGCGGTCGGTCAATGCCGATAATAAGAGCAAGGCTCTCGGCCGGAATGCCCACCGACGTGAGTACCATAGCCAGGATGACGTAGCTTCCACCGGGTATGGCCGGCGTGCCGATGCTCGACAGGGTAGTCATTACGATGATGGTGAGTAACTGCGATATTGAGAGCTCAATGCCGAGTGCCTGAGCGATGAATATAGTAGCTACGGTCTGGTAGCACGATGTTCCGTCCATGTTGATAGTTGTGCCTATGGGAAGCACAAAGGATGTTACTTCGCGAGATATGCCCAGCTTCTCCTGTGCTGTAGTGTATGTGAAGGGCAGGGTAGCGGCGCTGCTGCTTGTCGTGAATGCAAATAGCTGCAACGGATATACGTTTCGAATGAAATGTTTCGGACGAATACCTCCGAAGAATCGAGCGAGTGTAGGGTAGAAGAACAGAAGCAGGAATAATAGTGCTATGACAACATTTATCGAATATACGCCCAGTGCGGCGAAAACCTTTCCGTTGCCATTGAAGTCAACAACCAAGCCGGCCATCAGCGCGGCAACACCTACGGGGGCACACGCGATGATGTAGTGCACAAGTCGCATTATGGCCTCGTTGAGCGAATCGAGCAGCGTTAGCAGAGGTTGTTTC
>JAEIGA010010557.1_pt1 | contig 14003 bp, 10 predicted proteins | sample 9270691 | NCBI WGS metagenome assembly JAEIGA01 (sample SAMN17057246, study PRJNA624740) | gut metagenome | biome: biome; isolation source: fecal sample | host: Bos grunniens | place: China: Xizang | collected 2019 | reverse complement strand
GCGGGCTTTAAGTTCGAGTACGGAATGGAAATGGACGTCGGCTGTCCCGAGTTTTTGTACGCTTGTCGCTGTATGGAATATGCCGCAGCACTTGGCGCGAGGGATATAGTCGTACACACGGTATGGGTGACTGACAAATCCGTTGACGCGGTGGATTATAATATTGGTTTTTATAAGAGCCTTGAGCCGTTCGCCAAGAAATTTGGCATAAGAATTGCGGTGGAGAATGCCGCCGGAACGAAATCGGTAGAGCAGGTGAACCGTTTTTGCGAGGCGTTGCCCGCCGAGCATTTTGTCGTTTGTATGGATATAGGACACGTGAAAAAGGACGGCTTTGAGCCCGGCGAGTTCGTGTGCGGTATAGCACCCGGCAGGCTTCACTCCTTACACGTGCACGATAATCACGGGGCTATCGACGAGCACGCCCTTCCTTTTCTTGGCGCTATCGATTGGGAGGAAACGCTGCGCGGATTGGTAGAGGTCGGCTACGACGGTGATTTCACGATGGAAGCTGGTAAGTTTTTGAAAGCCTTTCCAAAGGAGCTGCTCCCCGATGCTCTGAAATTTTATTACAGCGTAACGAAGCATCTTGGAGATAAGCTCGAACTGATGAAAAGGGAGAGTGCTTTAAATGGTTAAAGACGGATGGTTCGACTGTCATTGCCACACGTGGAATTCACCCGATAGCAAGAGTGACCCCGAAAAGATATGCCTTTCGGCAATAGAAAAGGGACTGTCCGGCGTTTCATTTACCGACCACTGCAACGTAAATTATTATCCCGACGTGGACGTGCTTTCTGTCGTTTTGGCTTCTCATAAGGACGCGCAGCGAATGAGTGAACGCTTTTCGGGAAGCTTAAAGGTGCTTCGCGGAGTGGAGCTTGGTAATCACGCATATAATCAGGAAATAGTTAAGCGTGTGCTCGACATTGGCGGATATGATATAGTTGTCGGCTCCGTTCACGCGGTTTCGTATATGGGATATGACCAAAATATTTCAAGAATTGACCTTCAAAGCTTCCCTGAAGAGCTTGTGCACGGCTATCTTGACGTTTACTTCAAGGAAATTTTGCGCACGGTTTCTAATGAGGATATTGATGCTTTGGCGCACATAGCCTTTGGAGTTAGATATATGGCGCTGCCTGAGGGGCGCAGGATTGACGTATCGGGTTATCTTGATACAATAGATTTTGCATTCAGAGAAATGATACGGTGCTCTATAGCGCTTGAAATTAACATCAACAACGTTGTGCCGAGAAGGGAAATTTTTGGCCGCATCGTTATGACTGTCGACGGTGCGATGCGCGAGTTAAAGGTCGAGCAGTTTTACTACGAGCTTGTAAAACGGTATTACGCCATGGGCGGCAGGCTCATAACCTTAGGCTCTGACGCTCACACGCCCGAGAACGTAGGTAGGAATTTTGGAGAAGTGGTGGCAAAGCTTAAAGAAATCGGATTTAGAGAGGGCTGTTATTTTCAAAACAGAGAGGTTAAATTTTACACGCTCTAAGATGGGCGTCAAGCGATAGATTTAGAAGCTTCAATAAATTAAAAACGAGGGGACACGTACGTGCTCCCTCGTTTACTTTTTGCTTTATTTGACTTTCGGATTTTTCTTATGAGTAAGCTTACTGCTTACTTAAGAGAGCTTCTGTTCAAAGACTGCGCGAAGGCTTTCGAGCTTCTCTTTGCTCGGAGCAGAGAAGCGAGGGGTGGCCTTGCCGAGAGCCGCGTACTTATGCTCGCCCATTTTGTGATAGGGTAGAGGCTCTATGCGCTCAGGTGTGCCGTATGTGGCGAGGAAGTGTCTGATTTTCGTCATTTCTTCGAGTGTGTCGTTTACACCCTCAATAATGGGAATCCTTACCCATACGGGCGCGCCAGCGCGCAGAAGCTTTCCCAAATTTTCTAAAATCAGCTCGTTTGTAACACCCGTATAGTGCGCGTGAAGGTTGGGGTCAAGGCACTTGAGGTCATATAAAAACAGGCTCGTGTAGGGAAGTATACGCTCGAAATGCTCGAAAGGAACGTGTCCGGCGGTGTCAACTGCCGTGTGAATACCCTCTCTCGTGCATTTTTTGAGAAGCTCGAGAAGAAAATCTATCCTCAGCATACATTCCCCACCCGACATGGTAACGCCGCCGCGTGATAGCTTGTAGTAAGCCCTGTCCTTTAATATCTCGGTGAGAAGCTCGTCGGTTGTGTATTCCTTGCCGCAAATCTCTCTTGCACCGGTCGGACAGGCGAGGACGCATTTTTCACAAAAATCGCAATTTTTTAGCGAATATGCACACTTTTCTTTGCATTTTCCACAGTTTATGCAGCGATTTTTGTGAAAAAGCAGTTGCTTTTCGGGCGAGATTCCCTCGGGATTATGACACCAAGCGCACCTTAGGTTGCAGCCCTTAAAGAATACGGTCGTTCTAATTCCCGGCCCGTCAACAAATGACGAGCGCTGTATATCAAAAATTGTAGCCGTCATTTTCCGTGCACCGTTCTTGCTATAATATCGTCCTGGAGCGACTCGTAGAGGTTGACGAAATACTCGGAAAAGCCACTCACTCTCACTCTTAGGCTCTTATATTTCTCGGGGTTTTCTTTTGCCGCTATCAGCTCTTCCTTACTCACGGAGTTAAGCTGTATCTGAGCGCCGCCCTTATTAAAGTAGGTTTCTATCATCGTGACGGTTTTGTCGAAGTTTTCGTCGTTATAGACGAGCGAGGAGTCGAGGTTTATATTAGTGACCGTAACGCCGCTGAAATGACGCGTCGGGTCGTATTTTGCCACCGAGTTAAGAAGCGCTGAGAGGCCCTCGCGGTCGCGACCTGCCGTTTGTCCTGCGCCTATAGTCTTGAAGGGCTCGCCCTTGTATCTGCCGTCGGGGGTTGCGCCTGTGAGGGCGCCGAAAACCTTGTGATACTCGCGGTAGCCCGGCGCCACGACACCGAGGTATCGCTTGCCGAATATGTCGGTTTTGTCCTTGGCGAACTCTCTTATGGCGCTCGTTACTTTTATAGCGACCTCGTCGGCATCGGGGTAATCGTTTCCAAAGAAGCGCCCCTTTTTCATAATATAGGTATGAAGCTCCTCGTAGCCCTGCCAGTTATGCTCCAAGGCATCAAGCATCTCGCCCGCTGTTACAATTTTTTCGTCGTACACTATTTGCTTGAATATCGCGAGAGAGTCTATGGTACACATAAGTCCTGCACCGCCACCCAACTCGGAAAATCCCGAAGCACCGCCCTTATGCATCGACGTGCCGCTTTCTATGCAGCCCGTCATAAAGAGGCTTCCGAGAACACATTCGTCAAGAGATGCATACTCGTGAAGGCGGTTGCCAACCTCTCTGTCGCGCTCAAGAAACTTATATAATTCATCCTTGTAGATTTCAAAGAACTCGTCAAAATTCTTTGCGGCTTCGATGTCGGCTCTGCGCGTGTAGAGGGTGGTGTTTAAAGGCTTCACCTCGTTTGCATAGCCCGTGCCGTACCAAACTCCGCCGGCAAGCGCTATCATATTGCAGCCTATTGTTACATAGTTTACGGCCTCCTCCCACGGAACGTCACAGCATTTCATCAGGCACTCAATTTTGACGTCATCGTTCACGAATGCTATGCGCTGATTTTTGTCGCGGCGCTCAAGGTCCATAAGGTGATAAAGCAGCTCGTGAGGCGTTTTTTTCGTCCAGCGGAAAGTGACCTGCGGAATATAAAGCGGCAGGTCCATAAGCGCGTTTACGATAACCTCGGAAAGCTCGTTGTAGCCGTCCGCGCCATTTGCGAGATAACCACCGAGAGAGAAGTTGCTCTGACCGCCCTTTGTAAAGTTTCCGCTGTCTATTGCCGTGCTGCTTTGAACACGGATAAACAGCTCTTGCAGAAGCTCTGTCGCGAAATCGTCTGTAAGCGCGCCGGAAGCTTTGTCACGCATATAGTGCGGGTACAGCCAACGGTCAGGAAGCCCAAGGCTGTCGGACAGAAAATCAAAGCAAAAATAGAGGCACTGCACGGCTTCGTAGAACGTGCGCGCAGGGTAACGCGGAACGCGTGCGAGGTTTTCGGACATTAAAAGAAGCTCCGATTTTCTCTTTTCATTGGTTTCTAGTGAAGCAAGGCGGCGGCATTCGGCACAGCATTTGTCTGCCCAAGCCAAAATTCCGTCACACATCATAAGGCAGGATTCAAGGAAATCCACCTTGTCGGAATCGTCCTTGTGCCGTTCAAGAGATGCGCGTATTTTGTCCTTCACACCCTCAACGCCGAGGTCGATAAATTTGCCGAAATCTGCGGTCGCGTGCTGCCAGCCCCAGAACTTAAAGTCCTCAAAAGCACCGTTTCTGAACTCAAAAAAGCTTGCGAGTATTTCGTTTGTGTGAGTAAAGCCGGCCTTCAGCATAAAGTCCGATGGGTAGGGGCATTTCCAAAAGCGCATCAGACCGACAAGCAAAGCGCCCTCGGGTATAACGACGTCCTGAGCCAGCATGTATTCACACAGGCGTTTAGTCTCTCTTTTGCGCTTAGTAAGAAGATAATCGGATCTGTCGTATTCTATAGCGCGACTCTCGGGATATATTGTCTTTTTTAAAACTCCCTCTGCCATTCTTTTAATTCTGTCAGTCATATAATTTTGCCTCTTTTTCGCTGAGATTTTAAGTAAAAACCGTAAAATAATATAATATTTCTATCATTATACTATAGGGTTTAGATTGTTTTGTAAATACACAAAACAGAAAATTTGCACTTTTTAAAACAAAAATGTTGCAATTTCCCTCTTTTCCTGCTATAATAAAAAGGGAAGAGGTGAAAGTATTTTGAAAAACGATAAAATCAGAGTAGAAGAAATTTTACACGTATACCGCATCGTCGGAAACGCAAGTGGCTCGCACACCGAGTATAAGCTTGATGGAACTAAACATTGTCAACTTCTTTACAAGCTTCGTGGTGAAGCGGTAATAACCTTCAACGGCAAGGCCGTAACCGAGAAGGCGGACAACGTGCGATTTTTGCCGGCTGCAACAGCCTTTCACAAGGCGCCTGACTATACAGCAGACGTCATAGAAGAGGGCGAGAGTATAAATATCGCTTTCGTCACAAGCTCGCCGTTGCCGTGCGAGATACTTGTAAAGGATTTTTCAAAATTCCCTGCAGTTAAGGAAGCGTTTCAGAAAATTGAAAGATATTGGTATTATAAGCGTGACGGATACTATTATAAATGCATGTCTGTGCTTTATGATATTTTCGCGAAAATATCAGCCGAGACAAGCTATATTTCTTCAAAAACATATAATCAAATATCTACTGCTATAGACTATATAGACAATCACTTTACCGAGAGGGAGATTGACTGCGATTATCTATCGGAGCTATGCGGCATCAGCCACACTTATATGACGAAAATTTTCAAAAAGCACTTCGGTACCTGTCCGAACAACTATATAATTCACAAGAAAATTGAGTATGCCGCAGACCTTTTAAAGACGCGCGAGTATACAATGTCAACGATTGCCGAGATGGCGGGATTTTCAAGTCCCTACTATTTCAGCCGCGTCTTTAAAAAACACATAGGAGTCTCCCCGTCACAGTACTCGGCCTCGGTCTTAAAAGAGTAAAAAACGGCGTGACGTTTTGCATTACTAAGATCAGTGTATAAAGCAATTATACAAGATAAATTCTAACATATATTTACAAAAATGAGTCATAAAGCGCGAATTGAGTACTTTTCGGCTTGTTGTGAAGTTTCAGTATAATTGTGTATGATATTAGACTTGACTTTTGTTTGTAATTTGAGTATAATAACTATATAAGAATACAATAACAAGAAATTTTTACAGAATTTAGGTGATATCATGAACAAACTTATCAGGAAATCTATTGTGATTCTTGTCTTGTGTGCAATGCTTCTGAATCTGAGCGCTTGTGCTCCGACAGAAAATCCATCCGACAAAATAGAAGCGGTTCACGCATCCGTTATTGAAATCGAAAAGTACGGCCATGCAGTGCTGGATATCTCCACAGCCGATTTTATCGGTATCGGGTACGCGCTTGGAGATATTGTCTCTGTGCGTTCTGGCTCTTATGAAGCAGATATGCCATTTTTTGACGGATATTATTCAGTTCCCGGTACAGTTATGCTACGCGGAATATCCCCGGAAGAAAATATCGCAGTATGCATTAACTACGGTGACTTTTCTGTTGAAACCGGGATAGCGGTGGGCGACACCGTTGAGATAGCTTTGGTTGAAAAAGCCGGAATGCTGGCAGTTCAAGAGCTTTGTTCACTAAAGTACAGCGACAATCGCGACGACTATTCCGATGATGTCACATTTGCCAATTTCCGCGCTGTAACAATAGGACGCATCGGCGATGGAAAGCTGTATAGAACCGCATCTCCAATCAACAACGAGCACGGTCGTGCCGGCTATGCCGATGACCTTATTGCGTCTGTAGAAGTAGCTACAGTTTTAAACCTCGCCGATTCTATAGATGATATAGAAGGATATTGTGAAGCCGAAGACTTTAATTCGGAGTATTACCTTGCTCTCTATGAATCAGGGAACGTAATTGCACTTGATCTGACTGCAAACTTCTTCTCGGATGAATTCGCCGGTTCTGTTGCTGAAGGACTGACATTCCTCGCACGTAACACACCTCCATATTGCGTACATTGTACGGAGGGTAAAGACAGAGCCGGATTTACAGTTATGCTGTTAGGAGCATTGATGGGCGCAGAGCTTGAGGAAATTATCGATGACTATATGCTCAGCTTCTACAATTACTTCGGTATTGCTAAAGAAACCGAGCCGCAGAGATACGATGCCGTTCTCAACAACAATCTGCTTGCGATGCTATACCATGTAACAGGTGTAGATACGTATGAAGAGTTGACGCAGGTCGATTTGGAATTCGCGGCAACAAAATATTTGCTTGAGGCAGGTATGACGGAAAACGACATTCTTGCATTAAAAGCGAATTTGAGTTGATTTAGAACTTATGAAAAAGGCGAATTGGCAAAGGAAATCAAGGATTTTATCTATAGCGTATAAGACGCACAATAATCGGCATTATCCAAGGGAGAGTAGTGTGATATAATAGGGACAACATATTCACACGCAAATTTAATATTTTTTGGACAAAAAACTGTTGTCCCTATATAAACTTACTCGTGGAGTGTGTTCAAATAGGGACAACTTTTTTATTTGTTTTTGCATTTTTCGGGGCGTCGAGGACGTCGCCCCCTACAATTTTTCTGCTTAGGATGCTCGTGCCATCGGCATTTGTGCCGCATCTAACATATTCTCTATAAAAATTCCATACCCCTCGGTCGGATTTGCCACCATCACGTGAGTTACAGCACCGACGAGCTTTCCGTCCTGTATGATGGGGCTGCCTGACATACCTCTGACGATGCCGCCGGTTATGGCTTTGAGGGCTTCGTCGGTGACACGGATTTTAAAGGATTTGGGGCCGGTGGCAGAGCGGTCGATGTCGAGAATTTCGATTTTGTATTCAGCGCTGCCCCCGTTTTTCAGAGTAGATACAATCTTTGCCTCTCCCTCGCGTACTTCGCTTCGCGTGGCTAGCTTTACGGTTTTAAGACCGTCGGGTATTTTGGAAAGATAACCAAACACGCCACATTCGTTATTTGAGGTAAGAGTTCCGCATTTTTCGTCGGTGAGAATACCGGTAAGCTCTCCCGGCTTGCCTATCTCACCCTTATGGACACCGCCGAGAATTGCTCCTGTAACCTCACCCGATGACATATCTACAACCTCACCCGTTTCACCGTCACAGATGCCGTGGCCAAGTCCGCCGAAAAAGCCTGTTTCCGTGTCGACAAAGGTTATTGTTCCTATACCTGCGGCACCGTCTCTGAGAGTAAGACCGAGCTTGTATTCTCCGTCTTCCAGCGTAGGACGGACTTCTATACCCACGTCCTCGCCCTTGTGACGTGCGCGGATAGTAACGCTCTCGCCGCCAGAGGCACTGACTGCCTTTTTTACGTCCTCGGCGCATTTGATTTCCGTACCGTTTATAGAAAGTATTATATCACCTGCCGAAAGGGCGGGAATTCCCTTAGCGTCGGCAACGCTGACGTAGCTTTGTTTTATTCTGACACCAAAGACGGTGCCGCCCGGTGCGAGTGCGAGGCTTTTCTCCTTCTCTTTGCCAAAGAGAAGCTCCCATATTCTAGAGCCGACCTCTACGTTATCTGAGAGAACCTCGGCGTATTCTTCGTTTTGTATTGCTTGATTCGCGTTTGCGTCCTCTGCTGACGCACCGGCACTTGCCGCGGCATATGCCGATACCGGACTGAAAGAGAGTAATGTATAAAAGGAAAGAACTATCCCCAAAAGCACCCTCGTTTTTTTGTTTTTCATTTTATCTCCATTCCGCCGCAAATGCGGCTCGCCTGTTATATCTTAAGCTTTTTTTGCTGTTCTTTTGAACCTGTAGTTTCATTTGGCTGTTACTTAATTTGCGTATTTTTGTGATTTGATATGTGTAACAAAATAAGGAAGAAATGAAAAAAATAAAAAGGCGAGATCGAATTATCTCGCCTTTTAAAACCTTAAAAATGTAAATAAAAGTGTTCAAAATACTACTTAATTATGCCTGTATAGAATATCTCGTGGTATTTTGATGCAAAGCGCTGTCGGCTCACAGCGTAAACCTTGAAGGTCATAGAGCAATTAGCAACCGTTCTCAGAGTCATAAGCTCATCCGATATATTTACATTGAATCCGGCTTGCCTTGCAAGACGTATCAGCTCGAGTCCGTCGGATTTGTCAAAGGGGAGATGCCCGTCTGAAGAAATACTAACCCGAAGCTCGTCTTCAACTATTTTGATGTCTATATCTACGTACCTGTCGGCCTTGATATAGGAGAGCATAATTTTAAAAAAGTATGCCGCTCCGTCCTCTGAGACAACTATATAGATATTGCCGCTTTCCGAAATGTCGGAATTTACACTGCAAAGTCCGCGGAAATTGCCGTTTAAAAATTCCGAGGTCGCTTTTGCAAAATCCGATGCCGATACCGTGCGTCTTGCGACGTCTACCGGTTTGACCTCGGATATTCTGTACTTTGAATAGAAGTCTGTTTTTCTCATATTGTTATCCGTTTTAATCTGTGTCACCGCTGATGCTAACAAAGCACGTCTTAAAATAAGCTTTTATGAGCTGCTTCAAGAATTATCGGAGAGCTGCATTCTCAAATCGGTTTAGTACCCGTCTTACTTGAGATGCGATGGATATGATAGCTTTTGTTAGCGGTGTTTTCTCTAAAATTTGATTTTAGTGCGGGAGCGTGTCGCAAAAATGGCGTTTTTGAGTGCGAAAGCCGTTATTTCGCTATATCTGCGTGAACAATCTCGCCGTATTTATCGGTCAGACGCGCTGACTCTGCAAGTGCATCCTTCGTACCGTATATTTTTTTGCCTATCTCGTTTTTGATATAGGAGTTCAAGACTAAATCTTTATGATTGGTAAAATAATCTTCGTCCTTATTAAGCATTGCGAGAACGTAGTAACCGTTGCTACCTTCGTCTGCCGCCCCCTTGATAAGTATACCATCGGACACCTCGTCAACCGTCATAGAAAATGCCGCGTCGATGTAAGATGAGAAATAGTAGCTGTCGAGTGAATATTTACCGACGCACGTGCCGATTACGCCACCTTTACCGTCAAGCTCGGTAGAAATGGTTTTGCTGGTGATAAGCTCCGCGCGTTCGTATGCAGTTGATTTTGCTCTTAGGCTCGCCGCAAACGCATCAACCGTGCTTTGCGTAAGCATAAGATTTTCAGGGAAAAATGCCTCAAGGACTCTTACGCACTCCTCACCGTTATAGAATCTAAGAAGTGCCTCGTCACTTATATCGAGATTTCCTCCTACAAGTCCCTGAACAGTGTCCTCTGTGCCGGCAAAGTAGGTTTCGGTTTTCGCCTTCGCCCACTCGCTCCTTATCAAAAGGTCTGCAACCGAATAGTTAAGGCCGCGCGAGGCAAGGCTTGCAAGAAATTTTTCGTAGCTGCCGTGACCCGAGTGTCCCTCGCTGTCGCCCTCGACGCTTACTCTTATAGCTTCCTTAACGGCATTGTCCGCATCAACCGAGTAGGGATTTATGCCGACCGACTTTGCTACGTGAAGCGTTGAGTATATATACGATGCCTTTTCACATATTATTTCATTTATTTTGTTTATGTATTCATCCTTGTTTTCACCGGACCAAACGCTTTCGTCGCCGCCGTCAACGAGCGATTTGCAACCTAAAAAAAGCGCGCGGTAGAGCTCGTATTTTACCTCGAATTTTTCTGTGCCGACTTCAAGCTGCATAACAACTCGTGACTCCTCTTCAGTGCTTGGCACGGGATCGTATTTTTCACCGCAGGAATACAGCGCAAGCGTCAAAATGAATATGGAAAATAGGAGTAATAGCTTCTTCATATCCGCCTCCTCTTTGTTTTGTCGATATAATTTTAGCAGAATAATGTTAACAAATCAAGACGGCAGGATAAAAATATTATATATTTGATTAAATTTATGACAAATTACTTGAATTAGAGCTGAAACTTTGATATAATAATTTCAAACAGCAAACCAAGGAGAATAAAATGGAAGAAAAATATACCGTTAAGCTCTCTAAAATAATAAGCGAATTTGATCTTGAAACCTTGTTCCTTCCCGACCTGCCCGAGAACATACACATTGAGTGTACAAGGGTTAACAGACCCGGTCTTCAAATTGCCGGCTTTTACGATTACTACGAGCCTGCAAGAATACAGATAATAGGCAAGGCGGAGAAAAAATTTATTGATACCCTTACACCCGAAGAGCGTTCATCGAGCCTTGAGACGTTTTTTCGCTCACTTCCTGTGTGCGTGATATATACAAGCTCGCTTCCGGTGCATGATGAAACGCTTGAGTATGCAGAGAAGTTCCGCGTTCCGCTGCTCCGCGCCGCCAAATCCACATCCGACTTTCTTGCCGCTACAATAGCATTTCTTAACGTCGCCCTCGGGCCGAGAATAACCCGTCACGGAGTTCTCGTTGAGGTGTACGGTGAGGGTGTTCTTCTGCTCGGAGATTCCGGAGTAGGTAAGAGCGAAACCGCAATAGAGCTTCTGAAAAGAGGCCACCGTCTGATTGCTGACGATGCGGTTGAAATCAAGAAGGTTTCTGCGACAACTCTTGTCGGCCGCGCTCCCGATATAATACGTCATTACGTTGAGCTTCGCGGCATAGGCATAGTTGACGTGCGCCGTCTTTTCGGTATGGGAGCTGTCAAGGATACTGAGAAAATAGACCTCGTTATAAACCTTGAGCCCTGGCAGGAGGGCAAAATGTACGACCGCTTAGGTCTTGATGAGCAGACTACCGACATTCTCGGCATAAAGGTACCGAGTATAGTCCTTCCCGTCAGCCCCGGACGTAACCTATCCGTAGTTATTGAGGTTGCCGCTATGAACAACAGACAAAAGCGTATGGGATATAACACTGCCGCAGAATTTAATAAGCGCCTTATGGAATCAATGGGCGCGGATTATTCATGAAGTAAATAAAAATTTGCATTTTCGTATATTTTTGAGCCTTTTACAGCCCACGCATACAGCGGGGGCTGTTTCTTTTTGTGCTGATATTATCAATCTTTACCTCCTCAACCGTCCTGCTTTACATAGTGCGGATTTCAAAAAACAGTATAGAATTGCTTGGTTTTGATATTGCTGTTTTTGGGTGGCGCAGACCGAAAACGCAGATGATTTTATTGTATATTTTGCGGAAGTTTCTTGTGATTTATCAGCTCGTTTTAGTGTACTGGCATTTTTGCCGCGAATTTTTGTTTGTCATAAAATTCTTTTCCTTTGAATATAGTCTAATAACTAAAATGCGAAAAGAGGGTATATTATGGATATTAAAAATGAAGTAAAATTTGGAAAGCTTTCCTCATTTACCGAGGCTTTCGCTGAATCGTCGGTTGATTATACGTTGCCCGATTATCTCGGTGACGTCAGAAGGGTGCTGTTTACCAAGTGCGAGGCACGTGCGGCGTCTCTTTTTAAGACGGACGATTGTGAAGAAGTTTCGGGAATCGTTGCTTACAACGTGATATATATTGATGCGGATAACAAACTCTGCTCAGCATCATTTAGCTCCGATTATGATACGTCGGTGAAAACGGGGGCGGATACGGAGGTTAAGGCTTCGGCTTCTCCCAGAGTTTTGTCTTACAACGTGCGACTTGTCGGGCCTAGAAAATTCTCGGCAAAGGCATCCGTCAGTACGCTTCTCAGGGTTACTTCCGAGGACCTGATAGCTGCCGGAGGCACGGCATACGGAGGCGAAGAAAAGCCGATAAGCGCTACCCGTGTGTTGAAAATACATAATTCTCTTTCCTCTGAGCGAGTAGAAAGGGAATATGCTGAGGTTGTTGAGAGGCTTGACGGTTCTATTGCCGATGAGGTAAATGTGCTTTATACCTCGGCGGATGTAGTCTTTGACGGAGCGGAGGCGTCAGACGGTGAAGCTGTTGTCAGCGGTACGCTTGTTTTGTCTGCGGTAATTCAGGACGCAGATTCTCCTATTTATTTTGTGGAAAAACGCGTGCCGATAGAGGAGCGCATACCGTTTGAGAACGTAAGTGCTGATATGAGTCTTATTCCGGAGGGAACCGTAGTATCGCTCAACTCTAACGTCAATGCAGACGAAGAGGGAAGTGAGGTTGTGATTTCCGCGGTTGTTGAATACGCTGTTGTCGGTGAATATAACGAAGAGGTCATGGTGACAACCGATGCGTATTTAAAAAAATTTGCGGTTGAGAACACATATTCGGATTACGCCTATTCCGAGCTTGTTGACAGTCAGACTGTGTCGGAGAGCCTTTCTTCCGATATTACCAGAGAAGAGATTTTCGGTGATGCTCTAAGAGAAATAGTTTATCTTGAAGCTATACCTAAGATTGAAGAGATGAGCTTTGAGGGTGCAAAGACCTTAATACGCGGAGATATGAAGCTTTCGGGGCTTGCCTCGGTAAACGATGAGGACGGAGAAATATCATATACGGGACTTAAATTCACAGTACCGTTCGAGCTTGCGTTTAAATGCAATGCAGCTGAAGGTGATAGCTTTAAATGTAATATACGTGCATCGTGTCCCACCTCTACGATAGATACGGACAGAATCAAGCTTGCTTATACCGTTTCGTGTGACGTCACGGCAACACGCGCAAGGTGCGAGAAAATTCTGATTGAAAGCAGCAGTGTGGGCGACGAGAGACTTGAGAGTGTGGCGGGAAGGATTACCGTATACTATCCCGATTCCGACGAGAGCTTGTTCTCGGTTGCAAAAAAGTTCCACACAACTCCCGAAAAAATAGCAGAGGACAATGCGCTTTCTGAGTCTGTAGCGGCATCTTCGGAAAGCGGAGGTCTTGGCGGAGTGAAGAAGCTGTTTATATACTGATTCATTGCTAAACAAAAATATTGAAATACTAAAAACAGTGCCAAATTTGGATTATAATGTTTAAAAAGTACCAAAAAAGCGGAGAATTCTGTGATTCTCCGCTTTTTAATTATGTCTGTTCGAGCCAGTTCGGACCTGAGGTGACATCTGCTGTAAGAGGTATAGAAAGCTTTGCTACGTTCTCCATCTCCTCGCGAAGAACGGTCTTGACGCGCTCTGCGTCGGAAAACCTTGCCTCTACGACAAGCTCATCGTGCACCTGCATAACGATTTTCGCATCAAGCTCTTCACACTTCAGCCTTTTGGCTACATTTATCATAGCCATTTTCATTATGTCGGCAGCTGTACCCTGTATCGGTGCGTTCATTGCAACGCGCTTGCCAAAGGCGCGCATATTGCCGTTTTGCATATGAAGCTCGGGAATATATCTGCGTCTTCCAAACACGGTGGTAGTGTATCCGTTTTTCTCAGCCTCTTTTACGACCTTTTCAAGATATTCGTCAATTGAGGGGTAATTCATAAGGTAGCTTTTGATGTATTTTGTTGCCT
>JAEIGA010010555.1_pt1 | contig 14003 bp, 13 predicted proteins | sample 9270691 | NCBI WGS metagenome assembly JAEIGA01 (sample SAMN17057246, study PRJNA624740) | gut metagenome | biome: biome; isolation source: fecal sample | host: Bos grunniens | place: China: Xizang | collected 2019 | reverse complement strand
CTTTATGCCACCCCACCGCGAGCTTGGTTTCAATCCGCAGGTGACCGTGGATGATGCCTTGTTGCTGTCGGAATATATGAACGATGGCCTGTTGTCATATGAAGAGGCTGAACGTTGCCTCAGGAATGACATTGATTCTTTGCACTCAAAATTGTCGGACAACGGCGTCGTTTGCTTTGGCGAGTTGGGAACATTTGAAATGGACATTGAAGGAAAAATTTCATTTACTCCAAACGAGAACAGCATTGACGACCCGCAGAACTATGGTTTTGAGCCATTGCTCATTGCCCCACTCAAGGAACTCAAGAAAAAGGATATTGTAATAAAGCGCAGCAACATCGGCAAATATGTTTCGGCCATTGCAGCGGCAATCATCATCATTTTTGTGCTTGTACCGTTTGGCAACAGCATATATGATGACAGCAAACAGATGTCGGTTGCCGGTTTTGCACCGGTTGATAATGTTCCAAAAACAGTTGTTACACCAACAGTTGAAGCCATTTGCGAGATTGCTCCTGTGGAAGAGACTGTCACAGAACACATCTTTACTGAAAGCACTGAACATGTTGCAACTGCTGTATCAATACCAGAGACACCAGAGGTAGAGATTGTAGTACCCGAGAATTCAAAACAATATTCTATAATTGTAGCAAGCACTCCAAACCCAAAGAATGCCCAGTTGGCAATAACTGAATTGTCAAGAAAGATGCAGGCAGACTACAAGGTTGTTGAGGGTGACAGGAGATTCCGTATTGCAATAGAGAGCTACAATAGCGAAGAGGAAGCAAACATTGCTTTGGAGCGTATTCAGGCAACATTCTCCGATGCTTGGGTATATATTCATTAATGCACAGACATCATGAGCAAGATAATCTGCCCCAAGTGTGACCATGCGATAGATTTTGATGCAAGCGGTTACAAAGAGGGCCAATCATTGGTTTTTGAGTGCGAGCATTGCCGCAAGAGTTTTACTATAAGGATTGGTGAGAACAAGGACGATATTGAAACCGAGGATTTCGGTCATATCGTTGTCATTGAGAACACCTTCTGCTACAAGCAGATTATCCCCTTGCACGAGGGCGACAACATGTTCGGACGCTACAACAAAGGCACTGTCATATCCAACCCCATTGAGACAAGTGACCCCAGTATGGACCGCCGTCACTGCATAATCAACGTAAAACGTGGATACGCCGGTGATTTGACTTATACAATACGCGACAACCAGAGCGTAACCGGTACATTCGTAATGAACCGTGTCTTGGGCAACCGCGAGCGCCTTTTGATAGAGGACGGCGCAATAATCACCCTTGGAGCAACGACACTGATACTGCATACAGCCGACAGCGAAGAGTAAAACAGCACAATAACAACAAGAGTAAAGGCAACCTTCGATAATGAATGGTTGCCTTTTTATTTTTATCAATACACGAATGTGAAGAATGAAATCAACGGGATGGCTACAAATGTTCCGTACATTACCAGAAGGAACAGATAAACATCCGACACCAGATATCCACTCTTGGTATATTGTGTAGATATCCAGTCGCGGTTGGCGTTGCGTTTCTGGTGTTTGACAACATACCTGTACAACCTGTACATACCCCACCCTACAGTAACACCTATGAGTGTGCCTGCAAGGATGTCACCCGGATAGTGTACGCCAAGATACATTCGTGTGAAAGCATTCATGGATGCCCAGAAAATAAGCGATACTGTGAGCGCTCTGTTTTTTACAAGCAGGAGCATGAATGTTGCAATACCGAACGAATTGGCTGCATGGCTCGATGTAAAACCATAATCCTTTCCTCTGATGTTATCTACCACATCTACAAGATACATAAGCTCGGGGTCATTGGTAGGACGCCATCTTTCAAAGAAAGGCTTGCAGATTCCCGATGATATGACATCGGTAAACACAACAACAAGCAGAAAAGAGAAAAAGAGCAACAGGAAGTCCTTGAAGCTGTTGTTCTTTATCAATATGTACAACAGCATCAGTATAAGGGGAATCCATATGGCAATAGTTGTATATACTTTCATACAACCATCCCAAAATATTGAATCACTGCCGTTAATGGAAAGCAGCAGGTATTTATCCAGATCTGTTATTGTGTTTGTATCCATCAAAAATTCCCCTTTAAAATTTGTCTTTATATACGCTCCATGGAACTTGTCTTTATCCAGCCGACAACCCTGTTGCCATTGTTTGCCTCAATCTTTACCCAATCGTCCAAGGTTTCATCGATTATAGAGACCTTCAAGCCTTCGTGTATCTTTGTAAGCTCGGTACCGGAGTTGTCGGGTGAGCTTTTCACGACCACCATCTCATCAAGTATAACACCTTGTGGAGTGTCGGTTCTTCTGCTATTCAAGCTGGACGCCGAAATATTTGCAAGTATGGTAAACAGCAGGCATACTGAAGCAATAACGACTGATACGGTACGTGTATTTCTCTTGAAAATAGAGAAATACAGTGCAACAAGCATTGCAATGAATGTGACTACAGCAATTACTCCCCAAGTATCCTTTGAGAACATACCGGTGAAAGCATTTCCCCAGACCTTATAAAAAGGCACCTCGTCCTGTGGAATCTTGTCCACAATCATGCTCTGCACAAATTCCAGATTGGCCTTGGTGTCCTCGTCATCTGCATCAATGAGCAATGCACGTTCATAATTGAGTATGGCTTTGCCCGGCTCGTTAATACGGTAATAGGCATTGCCAAGATTATAATACAACGGCAACGATGCTCCCTCTTCTGCAATGACTGCCTCATAGATTGTCACAGCATCGGCATAACGGGCCTCGGCGTATGCCCTATCGCCAAGTTCCTTGGTATATACGTTATCGTTTTCTTGCGAAAAAGCAATGAACGATGTTATAGTGAGCAGAAAGAGTGTTATGATTCTTTTCATGTCTGATTTCATTTATAATTATTGTTCAACACACCGGAGCGCATTACTTCCTTATTGAGTTTTCCATTTTTCCTATGGTATCCAAAGCCATTTTATAAACTTTGTCCATTGTGGCTTCCGAATCACCCGGAGCGTAGCGTGCAAACTCACACTCGTTCAGCAGATTCATGAGTTCATCAACAAGTGCATTTTCACATCCGCGTCTTGACAGTTCGTTTGATATATTGTCCTTTGACAACTGTGAAAGCGGAATGCTCAACTTGTCACTCATATATCCCCACACTGCCTTCAATGTCTCGTCATAGAACTCATTTGTGCGGTTGCAGCGCAACAGTTTGCTTGCATTCTTCAGTCGGCGCACAGCAACAGAATTTGCTTTCTTGGTCTTCACCAAAGTGACATTGGAATTGTCCTTTATACGTTTGCGGCAAACGAGCGCTGCAATGGCAAAAATTAAGAGCGGAATGAAATATAGCAACCAATAAAGTGTCGATGCAAAGAATGTTCCACGCTGTTTGCCGCTGTCGCCCAATTTGATATAACGGATATCATCGGCCAACAATTTGCCGTCCTCCTTTACAATATATACATTTCCGGCCTGCGATGGCTGGTTTGCGCCTTTCGCAACCTCAATGGTATGTTCTTTGCTTTCCACAGTTCTATAGCTGCCGCTAGAGGTGTCAAAATAGACAAATCTTGCAGAAGGGAGCGTGTAAGTACCGGCGGTGCGCGGTGTCACGACATATTCATAAACCTTCTCACCAGCAAAACCTTTGGTGGTAAGTTTGTAGTTGTTGGTGATGATTGGGTCATACACATCAAACTCCGATGGGAACTCGACAACCGGATCGCCCATCAGTTTCATGTTACCGTCACCTTTTACAATGACCTTAAGGGTAAACTCCTCGTTCGACTTCAGCATGTCGGTACTGATGGTGCTGTTGAGTGTGAAATGTCCTACTCCACCCGAGAAACCATCTGGCTTGCCGGCCGGTAGTTTCTCTACATCAATGACAATCTTGTTCGATTTGATTTTCTTTCGCACTTCAACATACGAATATCCTCCGTTGAACATCATTTCGAACGGGTCCATGGAATTGCGTGTCTGGACTGCCACAACAGCCTCGTAATCCATTGCCGGTATCTCCAGTTTTCCGGTCTCCTGTGGGAACAGCACAAATTGGCGCCATACAAGAGTGTTGTAATTCTCTCCCTTATAATGCTCAAGTTCGAACTGGCGCTGTTGAGAGAGTTCAATCTCCTGGATGTTGAAACCTTTGAGGTCAGGAACCGGATTGTCAAGGTTTATAAGGTTTACATTGGTATAGACTTTATATGTCAACAGCAAGGCCTCCTGGTCATAGACTTTTGTCTTGTTGACCGAAGCAATGACAAACAGGTTCTCATTACTGATATTTGTGCCCGAAGATGCCGACGAAGCAGCACCTCCACCCTGCTGTGGTGCAGATGATGACTGACCCTCGGGCAAGACCTTGATGGTAAGAGGATTTGATGTGTATTTTTTACCATCTACCATTACCGAAGCTCCGGGAACAACAATCTCACCCTCATTGTCAGCAACGACAATGTAGGTATAGGTGATTGTCTGTTTTTGAGTACGTCGTCCGTTCACAGTGCTGCTTTGGGTAAAGAATGAGCTGTGAGGTCCTGTAAGCACCTTCAACCCGTCAACATCGGAGATTGTAGGCTGGCTGTCGGTCTTTGTATTTGCCTCGTACTTCAATTCGAATCGCTTGCCTACAACAACCGACTTTGGAGCAGATGCGACAAAGGAAACTTCGTCGGCAAATGCTGTGAAGATTGTAGTTAGAATCAATAATGTCGATAATAATATCTTTTTCATTTATATAGCTTGTATTGGCGATGTTTATATCCTGTTTGCGGTCACTGATGGATAAATTCAATTACCAGTTTTTCTCAATGTAATCGGAGTTCATATTTGCCTTTTCGATCTCTTCCATCTTTTCTCTTATCTCCTTTTCATCCTGCATCAGCGCCTTCAGCATCTGTTCCATCTTCTCTTTTTCCTCCTGGGCTTCACGCTCCTGCTGTTGCTGTTGTTGCTGCTGCTCCTCCTTTTCTTCTTGTTGTTCTTTATCCTGTTGCTGCTGCTGTTGTTGCTCTTGCTTTTCTTTCTCCTGCTGTTGCTGCTCTTTCTCTTCCTGTTGATTCTGTTGCTGGTCGTTATTCTTCATCTGGTGCAATATTACCGCCAGATTGTAACGTGCTTCTTCGTCGGCAGGATTCTTGCGCAAAGCCTCCTTGTATGCTTCGGCTGCGGCTTCAAGATTGTTACACATATGATTGACAACGCCTATATTATGATAAGCAGATGAGTATTTTGCAGTATCCGACAAATCCCCGGCAGCTTTTTCAAGCCTGATTTTTGCATAATCCAAGGCCAAGCTGACTGCGCTGTCCAATTGATATCCCTCTTCATTGAAAGACTTGCTTAACAGATCGTAATTCTTCATTATTGAATTGACGGCTGTATTGTAGTTGACCAGGTTCTCCTGTCCGCTGAATTTACCGGCTCTCATATATGATTCAACAGCCTCTTCAAACAGACTGTCGCGATGCAGCTTGTTTGCATCGACAAGATACTCGTTCTGGCTCTTGACCAAGGGACTGCCATCCTTTATAAGCGCGTATATCACGTATATTGTCACCGCTAAAATGAGAGCGGCAACTGTGATGAATATGTATCTTTTTTTGTTCGGACTCATATCTGGGCTTTGTTATTGTCTTTTCTTGCGGTTTTTATTGTCCATCACTGTTATAATTACCAAATCGAGGAACAGCAACATGAATGCCAATGTCGCAGGATAAAGAAAGAGTTCGTTGTATCCTGTGTACATTTCGGTCACTGTTTCGTCCTTTGCCATTTTATCAAGTTGGTCAGAGAGCACTTTCTGCGCCTCATTGCTATTATCGACATGCAGATAGACACCATTACCGGCCTTAGCCACATTCATGGCTGCTTCTTCGTTCAATTTTGTCACGACAATCTGCCCCTCGCGGTCACGCAGATAGTTGCCGTCGGACATCTTAATACGTCCACCTTTCGCTGTACCAATTCCAAGTATAAAGACCTTCTGTCCCTTTTCCGAAGCCTTACGTGCAGCCTCTTCTGCACCGGATTCGTGGTTCTCGCCATCTGTAATCAGGACTATTGCCTTTCCGATATTCTCATTTGGTGTAAAACACTTCGAAGCCAATGTGATTGCTGCGCCGACATCGGTACCCTGCCTTGCTATAAGATTGGTCGAGATGCTTTCAATGAACATGTCAATTGAGATATAATCGTCTGTTATGGGCAACTGCACATAAGCATCACCGGCAAAGACAACCAAAGCAATCTTGTTTCCTTTCAGCTGTTCGGCAAGCCTTTTCACCAAGCGCTTAGCCTTTTCCAACCTGTTCGGGTATATGTCATCGGCCAGCATTGAGTTTGAGATATCCAAAGCCACTACCATTTCCACACCACGGGTGGTGACTGTGGTCTTGCCTTTGCCATAACGGGGACGTGCCAATGCAACAATAATCAACGCCATGGCAACGAGGGGTATCCAAAACATAAGAGCCGAGCGCATGGTGGAATATGATGGAATAAGTCTTTTGACCAGCTCCTGTTCGCCATAGCGTCTTATGTTTCTTTTTCTTCTGAAGCAGGCCAGCTCATAGATGAGGATGGCCAATGGCAAGAGCAGAAGAAGATACAGATATTCGGGTGTTGCAAATTTCATCTCTATAATACTTTATCAAGGTATTCTCTTTAATATGGTGTTGCGCAGCAATATCTCAAGCATAAGTGATGCCAAGGCAATTATTGCGAAAATCATGAATTTCTCCTCCTTGTTGCCAAAATGCTTTACATCGAGTTTTGTACGCTCCATCTTGTCAATCTCTTTATAAATATTCTGCAGACCGGTTTTGCTTGATGAACGGAAATATTCACCGCCTGTAGTTGATGCGATTGTCTTCAAAGTCTTTTCATCAAACTCGGAATTGTCAAGCATACCATAAGGAGTCTGCACAATCTCCTGGTCGGTTCTGAACCCGATTGTGTATATTCTTATTCCATACTCCTTGGCAATCTTTGCAGCATCTTCGGGTGTTATCTCACCGCTGTTGTTCGATCCGTCGGTAAGCAGGATTATGACCTTTGACTCGGCCTTGCTCTCTTTCAGGCGCGATACGGCATTGGCAATTCCCAAGCCGATGGCAGTTCCATCCTTGAGTGCTCCATTCAGCGCATATTCAATACCCGACTTATCTATCAGGCTCAGGACGCTTCTGTAATCCGTGGTAAGCGGACACTGCGTAAAGCTCTCGCCGGCAAAGAGTGTAAGACCGATATTGTCGCTTTTTCTGCCCGAAACAAATTGTGCCGCGACCTCTTTTGCCACATCAATACGGTTGGGCTCAATATCCACAGCCGCCATACTTGTAGAGACGTCCATTGCCAACATGATATCGATTCCCTCAACACTCTCCTCGCTCCAGCTGCGGGTTGAGACGGGGCGCATAAGAACCATTATCAGCATAAACAATGTTATAACCCTCAGCACAAATGGTGCATGGATAAGATAGTTCTTATAGGTCTTGACGCCTTTGGCAAATGGCAAGAGTGTAGAAACCTTCATTGAGGGCGTTTGCTTCCGTCCCCTGAGGATATACCACACAATGTATGCAATTAGTGGCAGAAAGAGCAATAGGTATATAATTCTTGTAAAATGCATATCTCAATCAAATTAACCCAACATGTGACCAAGGTCTATTATCAACAATGCTGCAACAGCAACCAATGCGCATGATATGAGCACAATCGATGCCACAAGCCAATATTTACGTGTACGGGAACGTTCATTCACAACCTTTGTCTCTACGGGCTTCAGGTTTTCTTCCTCGACATTCTTGGTTGCGTTGACAAAGTCAATGGCATTGAGCATGTTACGGTCATTCTCATTCAACGACGGTTTCATCTTCGCGAACTTCACAAGGTCGGCAACTTCAAGAATCTCCTTGACCTCCTTGATAGCCTCCTTATCATTGAAACGGAGAAGATTCTCAATTATCTCACCCGTTGTCATGTCGGTCGCATTGAACTTGTAACGGTTGTGCATATACTCGCGCAGTGTATCGGTGAGCCTGGTATAATAATCCTTTACACTCTCCTCGCCACGCAATGTGTTGTCGCTCTTTATCTCATCAATTTTTTGCAAAGCAGTAAAGTGCGATGGTTTGGGCGGTTTTACCCTGACAACGCGTATTATCGGCTTGTTCTTGACAATTCTTATTATGATGAGAACCAGCAACGCCAAAAGGAGAAGAACCAGGAACGAAAGATATACCGTATCGCGATACTCCTCCCATGTGAGCCGTGCATCCCATACCGGCCTTAGACCTTTGATATTCTTCAGGTTAGTGGTATCTACAGGGACTGTATTTACCCACAGGTTGACAGGGTTTGTGTAATAGGATGTGCTGTCGTCGTTTACCTTTGCATATATCGGTGGAATAATCTGCGGTGCATCGAGGAAGGATGTAATGGTACATTCACTGCGGTATATATCGCGGCCTGTGGGGTCACTTGTCCTATAATCTTTTCTGTCAAGCACCTCTATGTCGCCTGCAAGTTTCTTTGGCACCAAAAGCTCTACATCATATCCGGTGTCGATGCACAATTCAAGAGTGAGTGTTGCATGCTCACCAATGCGCATCTCCTTTGTGTCAACGTTCAATGAGTCGAAATAGGCATTGAACATGACGTTCTGCGACTTTACGGGCAGTGCCGTGAAGAGTAAAAGAATTGCGGTTATTATAAATGAAAATATTTTCTTCATCTCTCTATATTTACAGCCATTACTTGTATCAGCCACGTTGTGCAAACAGTGCCATGAGCGCCTTGACATAATCCTGGTCTGTGCGCACAGAGACATAATCGACACGGCTTCTCTGCAATGTATCCTTGAGGTTTTCGCTCTGTGTTCTCCACCAGGCATGCTGAGTCTCACGGACTTTGCGTGAAGATGTATCAATGTACATTTCCTCGTCACTTTCGGCATCACGGACCTTGATGAGTCCGATATTTGGCAATTCGGCCAAGCGGCGGTCATAGACCTGGATTGCGACAAGGTCGTGTTTGCGGTTGGCGATTGTCATTGCATTCCTGTAGTTGTCTGCAGAGATGAAATCGCTCAGCATGAACGCTGTACACCTCTTTTTGATTGCATTAGTAAGGAATTCCAATGGGACTTTTATATCGGTACGTTTGCTTGCAGGCTCAATATTGAGCAGTTCTCTTATTATATAAAGGATATGTTTGCGGCCCTTCTGCGGTGGAATGAACTTCTCTATCCTGTCAGTAAAGAATATGACACCAATCTTGTCATTGTTCTGAATTGCGGCAAAAGCGATCGTTGCTGCAATCTCTGCAAGCATTTCGCGCTTTGTACGGACAGAGGTACCAAAATCGAGACTGTCCGAAAGGTCAACCAGCAGCATCACGGTGAGTTCACGTTCCTCTTCAAAGACCTTTACAAAGGGCTTGTTGAAACGAGCTGTGACATTCCAGTCAATATCGCGTACATCATCGCCATACTGATAGTCACGCACCTCGCTAAAGGACATACCACGCCCCTTGAATGCAGAGTGGTACTGTCCTGCAAAGATGTTGTGCGAAAGGCCACGCGTCTTTATCTCAATCTTGCGAACCTTTTTAATGAGTTCACTCGTCTCCATATCAGGTTTTATTTCTTAATTAGGGCACCTCAACACTGTTCAAAATACGGCTCACGATCTCATCGGTTGTGAGGTTGTTTGCCTCGGCCTCATAGCTCAGGCCAATGCGGTGACGGAGCACGTCGTGTGCAACGGCACGCACATCCTCGGGAACCACATAGCCGCGACGCTTGATGAAGGCGTAGGCGCGTGCTGCAAGTGCAAGATTGATGGAAGCACGTGGTGATGCACCGAAAGAGATATAGTCCTTCATCTCCTTCATGCCATATCTGTCAGGGAAACGTGTCGCAAAGACAATGTCTGCAATATACTGCTCAATCTTCTCATCAATATACACCTCGCGAACAACCTTGCGCGCCTCAACTATATCAGCAGGCTTGAGAATTGGTTTTACCTCAATCTTCTCGCCTGTGATGTTCTGGCGGATGATTCGTTTCTCCTCAGATATTTCGGGGTAACCAATCATGACCTTGAGCATGAAACGGTCAACCTGCGCCTCGGGGAGCGGGTATGTACCCTCCTGCTCAATGGGGTTCTGTGTTGCCATGACAAGGAAAGGCTCGGGAAGCTTGAATGTCTGTTTACCGATTGTCACCTGACGCTCCTGCATTGCCTCAAGGAGTGCACTCTGCACCTTTGCCGGAGCACGGTTGATCTCATCGGCAAGAACGAAGTTCGCGAACACAGGACCTTGCTTCACCTTGAAATCCTCGCTCTTCTGGCTATACACCATTGTACCCACTACGTCGGCCGGCAAAAGGTCGGGGGTGAACTGTATGCGGCTGAAATCGGCCTCGATAAGTTCTGACAATGTCTTTATGGCAAGTGTCTTTGCCAAACCGGGCAGACCTTCGAGCAGAATGTGTCCATCGGACAGCAAACCAATCAACAAGGACTCTACCAGGTGCTTCTGTCCCACGATTACCTGACTCATACCTGTCTGCAGGTTGGTCACAAAGGCGCTATGTCTCTCAATCTTTTCGTTCAACTCACGAATGTCAATTGTTGCACTCATAATTATATTTGTAAGTTTTGATATTATTTTTGTACAAAATTACAACTAACGTAGCTGCATTTATGTTAAATTCATTAAAATAGATTTAACCACTGTTAGTTTTAAACAAACTTTAACGTAACATGGTTATTTCTTTGGCTGTAAACGTGGAATGGCAATTTCCATACCGTTTCTCAAGCTGTTGGGATTGCGCATATTGTTATATTTTACAATGTATGGCCACAGTTTCTTGTCACCAAAATATTTATGTGCAATCTTTACAACAGTCTCGTCCGGAGCAACGGTGTGACGGGCCAGTTCGCCATCAGCAACATACAAGAGTGTATCGGCCATTGATATCTCTTTCAACTTTATGGCTGCAAGTTCTTCAACCATAACAAAGGTATAGACATCCTGCACCTCTTCTTCTGCCGGTATATTCTCTACAAGTTCCATCTCCTTCCAACGCTCAATAAGCATTCCGCAATCCTCGCGTGCAATGCTCTCCTCGACTTCGTACTCGGCAAGCAGCAGTGCTACCATGTCATCGGTGGTAAACGCGTCCTTTGTGGCTAAATTCTCCCAAAGATAGGCCGCACTCTCGTTTAGGCTGATGATTTTGCTGTAATCTACATTGTCTGCTCCTGCGGGAACGATGATGTATTCGCCACAGACGTTCTGCATCTCAAATCCTTCCTTGATTTTCATATTCTCTACCTGCAGTTCGGGTTCTTCGGATGTTGTGACACTATCATCAACCACTGCTACAAGGGTATCGATGCTTGCAGTCGTCTTGTTGTCGGCAACAGCAGGCTCACTCACATTATCAGCAATCAACGTTGTTTTGGCATTGTCGTCGGTTTCAGACTCTTCGGCATCTGAGCCGCCATCTCTTCCCAGCATCTTCACAGCCACGAAACCTACGGCAAATCCAAGTATCAGGAAAATTGCAAAGCCCCACTTGCTCTTTTTCTTTGCGGCAACAGGTTCTTGCTGTCCGGCGACGGGTACTGCTGTTTCAGCGGGTTCCTGTGCACCATTGGTTTCAGGTTCAACAGCAGCCTCTTCTTCAACAACCTGCTCTTCAATCGTAGAGTCAGCAACTTCGGTTGTTGTCTCACCACTCTCAACATCTTCATCTGCTTGTGTCGCGACAGTCTCTTCAACAACCACTGTTGTTTCAACTGCATCAGCTGAATCATCTGTTACTTCCTCATTGTTTTCGGGCAGTTCAACGGCATCCGCAGCATCTTCATTGTCGGCTTCGGCAGTTGCTTCGGGCTGGTAGGTATCATCAACCTCTACAGGTTCAAACATTGCAAAAGGCTGGTTTACACTGTCCTTCAACGCATCGGCCGGAGTGAAAGTGAGTTTCTTGTGTCCTTTTATCTCAATCTTCTCTCCGGTGTTCACGTTTACACTGCCACGACTTGCCACATCAGTAATCCTGAATGTGCCAAGACCATTTATTTTTACAATTCCATCCTTCTCCAGACCTTCAATTATCAGGTCGAAGAAGTTCTTTGTAAACTGTTCTGCTTTGGCAACAGAGATATTGCTCCCTTTCGCCAACAGCGAAATCAAATCGGACTGGTTCAATTTTGCATCCATAGCTCTATCTCTATCAATTATTTGAATTTATCTTTCAACTTGTTGCTTGGCTTGAATGCCGGCACAATCTTTGGCGGCACCAGGAAACGCTGGCCCGTCTTTGGGTTCACAGACAATCTCTCATTGCGCATCTTTGCCTCAATGATGCCGAAACCCGAGATATTGAGCTGGTCATTCTCTTTGAGACACTCAGTCATCAACCCGACAAGCGCATCGACATTCGTGCTTGCATCGGCAACAGAAATACCGCATTTCTTTGCCAATACGGTGATAAATTCCTTATTGTTCATAATGATAATATTTATTTCTCAACAGTACCCATCAAGTCAAACTCTGTGGCATCGGTTATGCGCACATTGTAGAAGTTACCGATGAGCAGTTCTCCTTCGTTCACATTTATAAGTACCTCGGTATCGACATCGGGTGAGTCAAATTCGGTGCGGCCGATATAATAGTCGCCTTCTACCCTGTCAATTATGGTCTTATAGACATTGCCGGTCTTTGCCTCGTTAAGGCGTGTCGATATACGCTGCTGCACCTCCATCAGGCGGTCGAGACGCTCCTGCTTCTTTTTCCTTGAGATGCTGTCGCGATAATTCTCAGCAGCAAACGTTCCCTCTTCCTCGCAATAGGCAAACGCACCAAGGCGGTCGAACTTCGCCCATTTAACAAACTCCACAAGTTCCTCGAACTCCTTCTCGCCCTCGCCGGGAAAACCGACCATCATTGTAGTACGCAGGCAGATGCCGGGCACCTCCTGACGCATCCTTTCAACCAAAGCGTATGTATCCTCTTTTGTAACGTTGCGGTGCATCTTCTTCAGCACCTTTGTACTCACGTGCTGCAGTGCAATGTCAAGGTACTTGCATACGTTGTCCCTCTCACGCATCACGCGCAACAGGTCATAGGGGAAGTTGGTTGGATAGGCATAGTGCAGACGTATCCACTCCACGCCTTCGATGTCCGAAATGCGCTCGACCAGCTGGGCAATGCTCTGTTTCTTGTAGAGGTCAACGCCGTAGAATGTGAGTTCCTGTGCTATTATCTGGAACTCCTTCACGCCCTTTGCCACAAGGCCACGTACCTCGTCAACAATCTCCTCTATAGGGCGCGACTTGTGCGCACCGGTTATGATGGGTATTGCGCAATATGCACAGCGGCGGTTACAGCCCTCGGAAATCTTTATATATGCGTAGTGTCCTGGTGTTGTCAGCACACGTTCCTGCGCCAAATCCTCGCGATATTGCTGTTTGAGGTCGGCAAGCAGCTCTGTCCAGTTGAACTTGCCATAGAACTTGTCAACTTGTGTGATTTCCTCGCGGAGTTCATCAAGATAACGTTCCGAAAGGCAGCCCATGACGTAGAGTTTTTTCAAATCGCCCTCTTCCTTGCGCTGGCAGAACTCAAGAATCATGTTTATTGACTCCTGTTTTGCGTCGCCGATGAAGCCACAGGTATTTATTACGGCAATCTCGCCACATGGATCCTCGCTGTCGTGTGTGACCTCATAGCCACACTCCTGAAGCTGACGCATAAGGTGCTCCGAATCGACAAGATTCTTTGAGCATCCCATTGTGATGACATCTACACGGTTCTTTTTCATCATTAGAAACTGTTTAAATTTCTTTCAAAAATATTATTTACATTATCCGCAAAAGGCGCTTGTCTTTTTATGCCCTTTTTTGCCTGTTTTTCCATTTTTCACAGTTACATAG
>JAEIGA010010554.1_pt1 | contig 14004 bp, 8 predicted proteins | sample 9270691 | NCBI WGS metagenome assembly JAEIGA01 (sample SAMN17057246, study PRJNA624740) | gut metagenome | biome: biome; isolation source: fecal sample | host: Bos grunniens | place: China: Xizang | collected 2019 | reverse complement strand
TTCCGCGTAAATATTATGTTGCCACAAATGTACAAAAAAGTATTTAGATTACATCACTTTAGAGGGTATATTATGATGTGACAAAATTGTAGAAGGAGTGTCATTATGACACCAAAGGCAGAAAAATATCCTAATTTCACAAAACAGACAATAGACAACAAAAGATTTTAGCGATGTTTCCGCAGAAAAATATATCGGGTTACAAAATAATTCGTATATTTGCACGATATATATATAAATATGAAGATAACTAAGAGAATATATACCGCTATAACTGCACTATGCGCGGCGCTTATGATGTTTTCGTGTAGCAACGAGACCGACACCACATTGGCATCGCAGCAGAAGGCCATTGAGACCTATCTCACAGGCTCGCACACTCCTCGTCTTATTGAGGAGTATCTCATACCTGAGGCTGTGATTGATAATCCACCATTCTACACACAGTGGAACCTTAATATCTTTCGCTATATATCCACCTACTACGATAAGGGTAGAGAGAAGTGGCCCGTTATAGAGAGAGGTACGACCTTTGATATCATGTACACTGCCTATATCTTTAGGAATGGCAAGCCATCTGCAGCAGATATGTATGCAACAAACATCGAGGCCAATATCAAGGAGCTATACAAGGGCTACGATGACGAGACAAACATCTGGAGCACGGAGCCTGTACGCATAACATTGGGCAGAGATAGCCTTGTAGGTGGTCTAAGCACCGCATTGGAGGGTTGCCGTATTGGTGATAGCGTGGAGGTTTACCTTACCTACGATGCTGCATACGGCAAGCACTACTTCGGCGTTATACCAAGCAAGACAGCAGTGATGTGGGAGATTAAGATTATAGAAGCGAAATAGAATAATATATGAATTTTAAGAGATTTGCAGGCCTATTCATCATGCTTGTCGTAGTTGCAACAGCATGCGTTAGAGAGCCACAGGAGAAATACGATACACTTGAGCAGCGCTCACTCAAAGCATGGATAGAGAAGTACCACCCAGAGCTTTTGAAGAACTATCAAACAGAGGGCGGATACTATGTTGAGGTATTGGCAGAGGGCGATGGCATAGAGCCCATCAGCGGCAAGGATGTATGGGTATGGTTTGACATCACCGTACGCGACCTTCAGGGCAATATTATCGAGACACGCAGTGCAGTGACCGCCGAGCAGCTTGCTACATACTCAAACTATACGCACTACATCCCTGCAGTGCGCTTTAGTGGAAAGGATAGCCACACGCTCATGGAGGGTACATACCTTGCAACATTCAATGAGTTAAATATTGACGGTAAGAGCTTTAGCGTTAGTAAGAATACTAAGCTACGCCTCTACCTACCATCCGCTGTTACGGGAACTACCTCAAACACCGCAGATGGTGGTTACGAGGGTGAGTTCCAGATGAACGAAAACAAGCCTTTGATTGTAGATTTGACTATCTACGGCCATGTGGAGAACCCTGTGGAGTATGAGGGTGAGCGCATTGAGAGCTTTGCCAATGTTAATGGTGGCGTATGCACAGACCATAAGGTTATCAAGGAGGAGGAAGAGGAGAGCGAGAAGAGCTATATCCGCCGCTACACAACACGCACCGAGGATAGCGAGGAGGAAGAGGTGGTAGATACACGCCCATTGGAGTTCTTCGATGGTCGCTGGCATCAGCCTGTAGATACACTTGAGCATCTGCTTGTTAACTACTCATACACACCTAAAAGCTCTATCGACTTTAAGAATAGCATCGGCATAGACACGCTTAAGTACCCAAGCGAGAATATCTACAACGCAGGTAGAATATATGGCAACAACCAGATGGACGATGTTGACCGCCGCATAAACGAGGCGCTTATAGCACGCTTTGGCGAGGGTATAAGCTACGATGATGTACTTGAGGCTGACTCTCTCAAGGCTCAGAGCACAGCAAGAGTGTGGTACATCGGTCGCTTCTTGGATGGCTTTATCTTCGACACTAACATTGATGAGGTTAAGCAGATTATCTACGGTGAGGTAGCATCTGAGGGCAAGGCTCTAACATTCCAGACAGCAGACCCTACCAAGAATGAGTATATCTTGGCTTGGAACTACTCACTCCCAACACTCCGCTATGGTCAGTGGGCGGCGATACTCTCATCATCGACCTACGCCTATGGCATTGCGGGTAAGGTGGGCTCACACTCTACAACATCAAGTGTCGATAGTTCATACTACAACATGAGCAGCTACTATAACTATATGAACTACATGAACAACTACTATGGCTACGGTTATGGTGGCATGTATAACAATGGTTACTACGGCTACAACCCATACTACTATGGTTACAACTACGGTTATGACACCTACCCAAGCACAGGCACTGTAACCACTACAACAACTACATCTACAGAGATTCCAGCATACTCACCACTACTTTTCCAAGTATTTGTTGAGAATATATCTGAGTAGTGAACACAACAACTTAGAGGCCGACCAGAGATAGTTTGGTCGGTCTCTTATTATATCCATCCGCCTATATAAATTAAGGGAGGTTCTATAAATTAGGTCGAGTTGATTTTGTTGGATATTTCGAACATATTTTTTATCTCTTTCGAGGGCGCTATGTGAGCATAGCAACCGAGGAAAGATGAGAAAGATGCCGAAATAGACACAAAAGCGACCGAAATATAAAATAGAACTTCCTATTGTTAAACTTAATTTACTAATTTATAGAACATCCCTTAAGGTATAGCGGCTTAATGGTTAGGCTAAGTGGGTGGCGTTAATTGTGGTACTACCCTATTTCCTCCTACCACATAGCAAGAACGAGGGCGACTAAGCAATTAGTCGCCCTCAAACTTATATTCTACCTCTTGGCTACTCAACACTAAGCATCGAGCGTGTAGCAGGCTTAGCTGCTGTGGCAGCAGATGTTGATGCACCCTCAGCGAAGAACTCCTCAGCAGGTGAACAACCCTCATATGTGAAGGTCACCTCCTTAGAACTCCACACCTCAGTAAAGTTACCATTAGCATCCTCAGCAACACCGAAGAATACATAAGGCTCACCAAACTCGAATGCAAAGTTTCCGCTCATCTCAGCAGGACCCTCAGCTACAAGGCCATCGATAAGCTGCTCATACTGATAGTATGGGAAATCCAAGGCGTTCATAGCTGTGTAGTAGATATTTACAGCTTCGCTATCGACATTTGCATCAACATGTGCGATAACAGCGCCCTCGAATGCAGCGTAGTTAGGATTTAGAGCTGCAACCTCTGAGCCATCGTAGTAGTCACCAATCTCCAACTCAAACTCGAGGTCTGCATAGACAACATCAGGTGTTGTGAACTTATAGCGCTGAAGCGCAGTTGTTGGCGCGTTAGACTGGCAACCGAATACCAACAACTCATACTCTGTAGATGGCTTCAAGCCTGTAGCTACAGTGCTCATAGTACCTGTAATATACTGCAAAGAGAAGTTATTGATGATATACTGGATAATATCCTCATCGCTATTATTCTCAAAGCGCTCGGCGGTAACAAGTGATGCGATGTATGTATCATCGTTAGATGGCTCAACAGTAACAGTAGCCTTGCGTGGGTGAAGCTCTGTAACCGACAAAGTGAACTCATTATCCGATGCCGACACATTACCTGTTGTGAAGTAGTAGTACTCAGGTGTAGTGTTGAGCAACGCCTCGTTATCCATACCAAATGCCCAAAGGACAAACTCGGTATTAGCATCCAACTCAACATCAAGGTGTGTAGTACCCTTATATGCCAACTCGTTGAATATGAAGTTTAGGCCCTGCTCTGGAGTATCAAAGAATGATGAGTAGAGAGCCTTCTGCTGCTCCCAATCAGCCTCACACAACTCACGCAACACCTCTGGAGCTGTACCCTGAGGCACATCGCTTGCCCAGAAGACACCAAAGTAGTAGTAGCCGTCATAACCTACAGGTGTGATATCCATAGATACATTAGGGCCATCTACCTTAACATCGAAGTCGAAGTGAAGAGTATAGTCACTAACCTCTGCAGTGTTAATCACAAGACGAGTAATCTCGGTCAAAGGGGTTAGAGTCTCGTTATCGAAGCCGTAGGCATAGGCAACATAGGTAGTGTTAGGTGTTACGCCTGTGAACTGATGTGATATCAAGTCGCCCTGATACATAAAGGCCTTAGCAGCCATTGTTGCATCTGAGCCAAAGGCGTTACCAAAGCTCTCAAAAATCTCAAGATCGCTTGCCCAAAGAGCCTCATCATTAGTCATAAGGTCACCCTCCATAAGGTAGTCACCATTACCCAATATAAAGACATAAGGCATATTCTTATCCTGTGGGATAACATCAAGGGTGATGGTTGTAGCGGCAGCATTAACAAGATTTAGCTGAATAGAGTGCTCCTTACCAACGCTCTGCTTAACCTTAATGGTTGGATTAGGATATAGACCTGGATAGATCAACTCAAGGCGGCAGCTACGCTCCTTAGCCTCATAGCTCTCATCTACATCGAACGAGATAACACCATTCTCGGCAACGATATTTCGCACCCACTCGTGCTCGGCGTTAATCGTAAGCTCAGCGCCCTCAACAGCATTGGTTAGGTAGTAGTCAACCTCGAAGTGACCACCATCTGCAGTAACCTCAACAAGGCTCTTCTCCAACTCAATCACAGGAGCATCAGCTGGCTTATCAATAGGCTCATCGCCCTTGCACCCTGTGAAGAGTGCAAGAGTAATAAGCGGACACAATATTATTAACCAAAATCGCTTCATAGTAGTAAGGTATATTTATTACAACGCTGGTGAATTCTCAATAGCACCGCTATATGAACCCTTGAAGTTAGTGTCATTTGACAAGGTTACATCAAACTCTACATCATAGGTCATAGTATCCTCATGATATACAAGAACCAAAGTAGCCTCCTTGAATGACTTAGAGTTACCATTGTACTTACTATAGTTATAGTCGATATACTGAACTGTACCATCGAGAGTATAAGTACCAGATAAGATATAGTTTGCAGAGCTATCACCTGTACGAAGGTCGAAATCGAATGAGTGGTTACCCTCAGCATCTTTTACATTCAAGTTCCAGTTATCTGAATACCACTTCTTTGCAACAAATGTTGTCCAATTAAGTGTATCAGGAATAACCTCTGGCTCTACGATAGTCACACCTGTAACCTCACCTACATAAGCGAGCTTAAATGTACGGCCATCCTGAATCTTGAATGAGATATCGAATGAGTATGTCTTAGCTGTGAAGTCAACAGATACAGATGCATTAGCATCAACAGCGCTATACTGACCCTCACCCATTATTCGAAGATTTGTAGCCCCAGCACCAAGGTAACGACCATCAACGCTATTACCAAGGCGATAGTAACCTGACAACAAGTACTCAGATGATGGGCCGTAGAAGTCCAATACCAAGCGATACTGCTCTACACCATCAACATCCTGAACAAATGTAGCATACCAGTTTGTGTTATCGTCATAAGCAGTTGCAGAAGCACCTGTTAGCATAACCTCGATAATCTCCTCAGACTGTGCCAATGAGATACCATCGATAGCACCCTCATACTCTGCCTCAATAACATAGTTATCCTCCAATGTGCCGTAGAATGTCACCATATATACCTGAGTAGCCCAATCGATAGATACATGGAGTGAACCTGTGAGGAACTTAAACTCACCCTCACCAGCAACAACGAATGATGAAGTCTCTGCATCGAACTGACCAGCCTCAGCAGCGCGTGTTGACATGGTCTCGGTAGATGTATTGATTACATAGGTATTAGCTGCAAGGTATGGCGCATTAAATGCGTTGTAAACATCGAACACAGCCTTATTACCAGCCTCATCCTCGAAGTTCAAAGTCCAGCTATTACCATTGTTTGCAGTAGTTGCAGATGCAGCAACGAAAGTAGTGTTAATAGTAGTAATATCGATAACAGGCATATTATCAACATCACCATTATAAGTAGCCTTTAGGTGACGACCATCCTTAAGGAAGAGGTCGATATCGAATGTATAGGCCTTAGTCTCAGGGTCAATCTCAACAACAACAGCACCGCTCTTAAGCTGAACACCATTGTCGTAGCCATATGTAGAGTAACGATATGAGCTTACACAGTTAGGCTCTGTTGACTCCATAACCTCGTAAGTACCTGCTGGAAGGTAATCCTTCTCTGGGTCGCCATAGAAATCAAGGCTTAGGGTCTTATCGTTATATGCGAAGTTATCTACCTCGTTAGCATCCTCGTATGAGAACATCATGAAGTAGCTTGAACCATACTTAGTACCGCGAGCGCGTGTGTAGTTGTGGCTGATAACCTGATCTGGATCATCCTCAGTCTGGAATGCCTCCTCAACAAGTGTATTCTGCTCTGCACCCTCAGCAGCTACAACGAGCTTATATGCCTTAGATGACTCCAAGCCCTTAACCTCTATAGACTCCTTAGAGCCAACCTCTACAGACTCGCCATTAAGAAGTACATACTGCACTGTTGGAGTCTCCTTATCTGCGTAAAGAACAAGGTAAGAGATCTTCTCAGCGTTCTCAGCATTTACACGGAAGAACATATTCTCGTGTGTAACCTGCACAACCTCTACTGATAGTGCAAGGGCTGCTTGAGGCTTTGTAGTGATGTAGAGCGTGTTCGATCCTGCTCGCTTTGATCCATTCTTGGCTGCAGCAACCACCTTATATTCTGTCTCGGCATCAAGCCCTTCTGCTGTGACTGTGGCGCTCCCATTCTCATCGAGATTAACCGCTGTACCCTCTGTAAGAATCGTGTCAAGAGCTGGCGACTCAGCCTCATCCTCAACTACCATATACTTAACCTCCTTGGCATTAGTAGATGTAACCTTGAATGTTACATTGTTAATACCCTCAGCAACCTTCTCCAAAGCTACAGTAGGCTGTATATCCTCGTTTGTATCCTGTGGAAGGTTTGTTTCGCAGCTATATAGACCAAAGGTCAAGGCTGCAAGTAAAAGTAATCTAAACTTTTTCATAATGATATAGTTTTAAGGTTTAATTTATTATATGCGTTAGTTATATATGTTCGTTTAGTTGCGAGTAAGAACGATATTGCTTGTACCGTAGAAGTAACCCATCCAGTCGAAGCCATCGAAGTAGTAACCAAGACCTGGATATGCGTTGGCCATAGGCGACTTGATAGTAATTGTGTTGAAGTCCTCAGAGATCTCTACATTAAAGTCAGTGTTTGTGTCGATGCTCTGGTCATCTGATTTCATGTTAAGCATAAAGCAGTCACCGAAGAACAACCAACCTACAACAGAGTTGCATGCCTTACCGTCCATGGTTACAACATCACCCTCAGCAATGTTGAACACCCACTTAGGGCCCCACTTATTCTCTGGCTCCTCAATCTCCATCTCTACAAGCTCTGTAAGACCATAATATGGAATATTGCACCAGCCATCAACAGTCGCAACAAGCTGATTCATTGCGCGGTAGTCGTAATTAACATCTGTAACCTCAGCAAGAATATTCACAGTAAAGTTGTTCTCCACAGGATCAGAATACAAATCTGTGATAGACTGGACACCGCTCCACTGACCAAGAAGTTTCTCAAATAGCTCAGACTCTACACGCTGCTGTGTCTGCTCACCAAGAGTAGTAAAGACCTCGCTACACATAAAGCGGTTAAGCTCTGTATCGATACCCATGACAATCGCCATATACTCACTCTCAGGCTTTAGTCCCTTATGCTCCATAACCTTAGCCTCATCGTAACGAGCGCCAACATTCATAGCGTGGTATGACATATAGGCATTCTCATCCTCCAAGCCTGCCAACATAGCCTCAGCCTTACTGCGCTCAGCAAAGTAGTACCAATACTCGCTCACGCCCTCGGTAGGCTCAATAGATATAGTCATCGAGTATGTATCAACCGTGGTAGTCTCCAAATAGATAGTCTCAGCAGACTGCTTGATTGCAGGGGTACGGAACTCGCACAAAGTAAGCTCCTCATCCTCGGTAGCATCCCAGTAGAAGGCATAGATGTAGAAATCTGTCTCAGGACGATAACCTGCATTACTTAGAATATCCAACTTATCACCCTTAGTGAGCATTGTTGCCAAGACCTCCTCGTATGGAGTACCTGTAAGCTCTGCCATCTTAGCCGAGCCCTCCTCAATCTCTCGCTTTAGGCTCACGATATTAACCTCACCGATGCGACCCTTAGAGATAATATCGTAGTAGTAGAGTCTATCCTTATCGCTTGGCACAACATCAAATGTTACAGAGTAGGCTGCAAGCTTATCCTCCTGCACACTTATATTAAAGAGTGCTGTAGGCTCGTTTGGCTCTTGCTCTTTGTTGTTCGGAGTATCGTTCTGATTAAACTCAGAGCAAGCAACAAATGTTGAAATTGCAAGAATGAAAAGTAAAAATCGCTTCATAGTTGTATGTTTTAGTATTAGTATTTCGCTTTCCGCTACACAAAAATACTAAACAAGAATAGTTATTTAGGCAAAAATATATGTTATAATAGTATAACAATTTGAAAAATTATTATTACATTTGTATTACAAATTTACCTATATAGCTAATTTTATGATACTTAGACACTATAACATTTTTAGCGTCAATATTTTGAGAATTACATTTGTAATACTCGGATTATGCCTTAGCATTGCACCGATATATGCCGAGCAAGTTGGCTCTGTGACGCTAAATCGCAACATCGAGAAGTTCAAGCAGTATCGCACTACGGATAGGGATAGAGCCCTCGATTATGCCACTATGGTGCTTGCGGATGTAGATACAACCTCGGTAAGTGAGGATATTGCGATGGTATTTGACTTTATGTCGGAGTATAGCGAGGGTACGCTACATAGATATAGCGAGGCGTTGCAGTATCGCAAGATGGCACACTCGATATATCAGAAGCTAAACAACAGACCCTGCATAGCACGAACAAATGCCCTACTCGCGCGTATATATATGCGTAACAGCGACTACCACAACGCCTTTAGCAGCAGCCTAAAGGCTCTTGAAGATGCCCAAGAGCTTGGTGACTCTACAACCATGCGCGAGGCATACCTCGCACTGGAGCAGGTTGACTATTTCTACCATAACGACACGCAACGCGCAATGGATTATAATATGCGTGTATCGGAGCGCTACGATGGTCGCGCACAAGCACATCAGACTGTGCGCGCACTTAACAACCGTTTCCACTACAACCTCATGCCAGATGATGTGAACACCATTATAGAGCGTTCGGAGGCTATATGCAAGGAGTTTGGCTTTAATGACCTATTAGTTAATGTTTACCTCAACGCTGCGATGCAGGAGTTTATGTTCGAGGACTTTGATGCTACGGAGAGGTATCTTAACCTTGCCAAGCCTCTACTATCGAACTTCAAGGAGGAGGGCTACTACTACTCTGCCCGCGGCTTCTATCATCTGAATATGGGTAATACAGTTCAGGCAATTGCCGACCTAAAGCTATCCATCGATCTACTCAACCGTGGTGACTTCGACACCAAGAATGTACACTCCTACTTTCTACTACAGGATATATATGCGCATCAGGGAAGATACAAGGAGGCGTATGACGCCCTTATGTCGTTTGCCGAGACCTATACCCGTCAGCACAACACTCAAAATATCGTTGAGCTATCGCTGCTAATTAACGATATGGAGCTTCGCCATGCCGAGCAAGAGCATCAGCGCCGCGAGGAGATACATCGCCAGGAGGTGACACATAGTAAGATGGTATCACGCTTCTATGTTATGGTTGTAATAGTCATCCTTATTGTCGGTATATTGCTCTACTCGCGCTACCGTCTTGAGCGCAAGAATCGTGACTTGCAACGCGCTCAGGCCGAGCAGGAGATAAACTACAAGAATGAGATTATCAAGATCCAAAAGCTTCAACAATATCAGGAGCAGAACAATATGGATAAGGTTATCGAGGAGCTTACCGCAGCCCTCAACATCAGCGACAACAAGGAGATGCGAGCAGAGTTGCGCCGCATTATGCGCCAGCTACGCAACGATGTAAGCGGCGGTGGCGACTGGGCAGAGGTGGAGAAGACCCTCGCGGATGGAAACGATATATTCTATGAAAATCTCCTACGCGAGCACCCCAACCTCACCAAGAATGAGCGTAAGCTCTGCCTATTCATCCATATGAAGATGTCAACAAAGGAGATATCAAATATCACTAACCAAAGTTTGGGTAGTATAAATGTTGCGCGCTCACGCCTACGCCAGAAGTTCGGGCTTACGGGCGATGATAAATCTCTGATTACCTATCTAGATAAGTTTGGATCATGAGAGAGCTAATACAGCGATGGACCTCTGTCGGGCGGCACGATATAAGCAGGACAGATGATATTGAGATAATCTTTGGCCGCCCACTATTCTTGATGGCCAAGCCCGCAGGTTCATCATGCAACCTACGATGTAGCTACTGCTACTATCTCGAGAAGAGCGGCTTATATCAAGACTCATCGCAACTAATGGATGAAGAGACCCTTGAGCTATTTATCAAGGAGTATATCGAGTCGCAGACCACACCCGAGGTAATGTTTATATGGCACGGCGGCGAGCCTATGTTGCGCCCTATAGCCTTTTATCAGCGCGCCATAGAGCTGCAACAACGCTACGCCAATGGTCGCAGAATAGATAACTGCATACAGACCAACGCCACGCTGATAACTGACGAGTGGTGCAAATTCCTGAGTAGGAATAACTTCCTGGTAGGCGTATCAATAGATGGACCACGACAGATGCACGATGCTCTACGCAAAACACATCAGGGTGACGGCAGCTATGGAGATGTCATTCGTGGCATACGACTTCTAACGAAGTATCATATCGAGTGGAACGCAATGGCTACGGTAAATGCCGTAAATGTGAAGCATCCGTTGGAGTTTTACAGATTTTTCCGCGATGAGCTTGAGTGTCGCTACCTGCAGTTCACGCCCGTAGTGGAGCGAACAGACACATCTAATGGCAGTCACAGACTTATGCATGGCGCAGAGTCTAATGGCACTGTTACGCCATACTCGATAACGGCAAAGCAGTGGGGAGAGTTCCTATGCGCGATATTCGATGAATGGGTGCATAACGATGTTGGAACTATGTTTGTGCAGCTCTTTGACTCGACCCTCGCCAACTGGGTGGGCGCACCTGCGGGAGTATGTACGATGTCGAAATATTGCGGTCAGGGGGCAGCCATAGAGCATAATGGCGATGTATATTCGTGTGACCACTTTGTTTTCCCCGAATATAAGCTCGGCAATATACACGACAGCTCGTTGATAAGCATGATGTATGGCAGCAAGCAGCGAGAGTTTGGTGAGTCGAAACATAGGTCACTACCTCGACAATGCCACGAGTGCCGCTATGAGTTTGCATGCCATGGCGAGTGCCCACGCAATAGATTTATAACTACGGCAGATGGCGAGCCGGGGCTTAACTATCTCTGCGAGGGTTACTACACCTTCTTTGCGCATGCTCACAAGGCGATGGAGTATATGCAGCGACAGTTAGAGCATGGTGAGCCACCAGCAAATGTTATGAGTTGGTTGGCAAGAAATATTAGTAATGAGTAGGGAGGGCCGAGAATGAAAATAAAGAGACTCTATACCTCGATGTTGTGTGGTGGACTACTTATCCCATCACTTAAGGCCTACAGCCAGCAGGAGCAGCCCAACATCATCGTTATAATGTGCGATGACCTCGGCTACAACGATATTGGATGCTATGGTCAAAGACTTATCGAGACACCCAATATCGACAGAATGGCACGCGAAGGTATGCGCTTCACACGGGCATACGCTGGTAGCCCCGTGAGTGCGCCATCACGAGCATCCTTTATGACAGGACAGCACTGCGGCCATACCGAGGTGAGGGGTAATAAGGAGTATTGGCGCGATGCTGCTATGGTGCGCTATGGCGAGAATGAGGAGTACTCGCGCGTGGGTCAACACCCATACTCCGCAGAGCATATCATCCTCCCCGAGATAATGAAGGATAACGGCTACACCACGGCCATGTTCGGCAAGTGGGCTGGTGGCTATGAGGGGTCGCACTCTACGCCCGACAAACGAGGCATAGATGAGTTTTACGGCTATATATGCCAATACCAAGCCCACCTCTACTACCCCAACTTTCTAAATAGATATAGCAAGATTGAGGGTGACACCACCCTACTAAGGGTTATCCTTGAGGAGAATATCAAGCACCCACAAAAGGGCGAGGAATATACCCTACGCACGCAATACTCAGCCGATATAATCCACCGCAAGGCTATGGAGTGGCTACGCCGTCAAGATAGCGACAAGCCCTTCTTCGGCATCTTCACCTATACCCTACCACACGCCGAGCTTGTACAACCCGAGGACTCGTTAGTGGCGTACTATAGGGATAAGTTTACCGATGACATGGATTGGGATGCACCACACTGGAGCCGCTATAACACCACGCGTGACGCACACGCGCAGTTTGCAGCAATGGTTTCGCGCTTAGATAGCTATGTTGGTGAGATTATGGAGATACTACAAACACAAGGCCTTGCCGAGAACACCTTGGTTATCTTTACAAGTGATAACGGCCCACATGATGAGGGTGGCGCCGACCCTATGTTCTTTGGCTATAACGCCGAGCTTCGCGGCATCAAGCGACAGACACACGAGGGCGGCGTGAGAGTTCCTTTTATCGCATGGTGGCCAGGGAGTGTGGCGGCAGGTGCTGTGAATGACCATATCTTGGCATTCTACGATGTTATGCCTACACTCTCGGAACTTATAGGCGTGGAGAACTACGCTGAGCGCTACGATAATGAAGCCTTAGCCACCGACCACTTTGACGGCATATCATTTGCCCCAACACTACTCTCCGAACCAGGACAGCAACAACACGAATTCTTATATTGGGAGTTCGAGGAGACCGACCAAGTAGCAGTGCGCATGGGCGACTGGAAGATGGTGTCCAAGGGCGGCAAACCACACCTATACAACCTTGCCAAGGATCTGCACGAAGATAACGACATAGCATCCCAACATCCCGATATAGTAAGACAAATGGTCAAGATTGCCCATTCGCAACACACTGAAAGTCCCCACTTCAAGGTTACGATGCCTGTAATAGATTAACCTTACAAAAGGGGTATCCAACAAAGTATTGCTGAGAGTCACATGTTGTTATAATAAAAATATAGCGTTTCTCACACAAAGCGGCTTGGGCAGTGTTTGGGCAGTGTGCCACCCCTCACTTACTACTCTTATTTTGGGGAGGATTTGGTCATAGTTTCAGGGCAGTATTTGGGCAGTTTTCGCTCATTTTTGGGTAGTTTTTGGGTAGTTTTTGGGTAGTTTTTAGACAAAAAAAGACCGACTGGACTGCCCAATCGGTCTTTGTAATTTGTTGATATTTAGGTTTATAACCTTTATCAAACTACTAATACTCCTCCTCGTTAAAGGAGTATTTTGAGCCTATAACTAATTGATAATCAATACCATATATACATAACACAAGTTTATACACAAGAATATATGGTGATTTTTTAAGACTTTTACTGATTTTCAGCTACTTAGTTATCTCCTATCTCTTTGCGGAACCATTGTAATCTTTCATCGGACTCGTCGACATATTGTTTCATCGCATCTAAATTGTTGCGTAAAATCGACTTGTAGTCCAAATTAGTGAACTTTAATAACTCTATATATACACTTTTTTCGTTGATGTTACCATAAATATCCCAGTTGGTAGATACACGTTCAAACAAGCGTTGTTCATCTTCCTTGTTGTATTCAAATAGTGGTGTATCACAACTATCGGTGTTCCAATTGTGGTGCATACCTGCTAAGACAATACAATCATAAAGCATACGATATTCCGCCATAAGCCACTGTTTATCTTCGGGTTTGAAGAGTGCAAGCCAATGCGCAAACTCTCGACCATCTGAATTACGCTCTCTTTTAACCACCGAGCATTTAAGAACTCCATATACACTATCTACGCTTGCCTTCTCGCCTCCTC
>JAEIGA010010553.1_pt1 | contig 14004 bp, 8 predicted proteins | sample 9270691 | NCBI WGS metagenome assembly JAEIGA01 (sample SAMN17057246, study PRJNA624740) | gut metagenome | biome: biome; isolation source: fecal sample | host: Bos grunniens | place: China: Xizang | collected 2019 | reverse complement strand
TTCTCTGCGTTCAAGCAGAAACCGAGAGAGGTTACGCCTTTGTTCAAGATGTCAAGCGCTTTAGCATTAGCTTTGCGTGCGTTCTTGGTAGCGCAAATGTTTTGACGGATAGCCCACTCGTTGTGGGTTTTGGTACCGCGCACGTAAGGGAATTGACCTGGTGCAGATACGGTAGTCTTAAGACCCTTGAGGTCCTCTTGACGGTAGTAAGGCTGTACGTTGAAGCCTTCTGAAGTGCGCCATACAAGCTTCTTATCGAAGTCAGCGCCTTTGAGGTCAGCTACGATCTTCTCCTTCCAAGTCTTTGCAGAGATGGCTGGGAATTCGGCTAACATGTTCAATTTTTCTTCTGCCATGATTTTTGAAGTTAATATTTATAATTAGTAGTTATTATTCTCAAATATATGTTTTTAAGCATATTTTTGCTCGCCAAAGCGGCGAAAGCATAATTTTGGGCGCAAAGTTACTAAAAAAATCGCACATACGCAAGCGCGCAAACGTTTTTTTACAAAAAAAGTAGAGATTTGGCTAAAATCTCTACTCCTTTCACGTTTTATTTCACCTAATATGACTTATTTTGGATATACTGGACGCACCAAAGCGCCTTTTTCGCGACTTAATTGACTATCACAATGAGTGGTAAGGTTAAAATAAATCGTAAGGGTAAATTTTGGCGAGTCATTTATTATTGCTGACGACCAATAATAACCCTGTTCGCCTCGTTTGAATGGAGACTTTCCATTCATACAGCCACCGGCAGGCAGGAAGATATAGTTTCCGTTTTTCGTACTTCTCACCTTGTATCCATTGCCGGTGAGTTCCCAAGTGCAGTACTCAAGCAGTTCGTGTATCTCGCTGGATGTAGGCATGCGCCATTCGCCACCCCAATTAGCGCGAGCAGCATCGTCCTCCACAGATAGGTTGATTGGGCGTCCTGATATTGATTGGTAGTATTTGGTCAATGCTATTAGCGTGTTGTTCTCAGAAGTACACCACTTATAGGTATCCCATGTGTAGTTGGTCTTGGGTTCTACCTCGCCAAAGGCAAAATAATCGCCTGTTTGTGATGGAGACTCTGCGCCCACATTGCATGTCGCCCATTTCACAGATAGACCTAGATCGACATATTCAATTCCCTCGTGGAAGGTTCTAGCATAGGTAGTGAATTGCAGGCATTTGCCGTAATAAGTACCGTTTGCATTCACAGCGTATGTGCGAACAAAGTACGTAGTACCCTCCTCTAGTGATTCTAGATAGGCCATAAAGTTGCCCAAGCCAGAGCCGTATGCTAGTTTGTTGTCTTGCACCGTAGGGTTGGTGGATCGGGAATAGCAAACGCCATACTCTAGGATTGGACTGCCGCCGTCGGTCTTGATTTCTCCCATTATTTTTGCGTTGGTATAGGATATGTCAAAAACATTTTTGGTCAGCACAATAGGCATGTCGCGAGAAAATGTCTGAAAATCAGATGTTTGCTCTGCTAGGTGTTTAGACCATATGTTTGAAATCTGATAGCGAACATAGTAGGTGGTATATTCCTCTAGGCCTGTTATTTCGCCGGTATATACTCCCTCAGGAATTTCTGTTAGGAGGGTGGTACTATGTATTTGTGAAAAGTCTGGCGTCAAGGACAGGCATGCCCTAACATACTCTATCGTGAAATTGCTGCTCAATTCGCATGTCAATTTCGCAGAATTATAGTATGGTTCGATGATTTCACTAATGATAACTACATCAGTACGAGGTGGTTCTGGTTCGCGATGACAGTCCGAGAAAACGACCAGCACTAACAAACAAATATATAAATTAAAAAACTTTTTCATATCTCTTTGTCGTATTAAAATGTCCAACCTAATCCTACTTCTATTTCCATGTACTTGGCCATGATGCTATTTACTCCGGCGCTGATAGTCAGTCCGTTAATGCTTCCTATCACACCACCGCCGAAACTCACTCCGCTGGCTGACGAAGGCGCATACATGATCCATCTGCCGTCCTCGATCTCCCAATAGCGGGCATATTGACCATAACCTAGTCCAGCGTACAGACCCAAGATGGTATTTTTATGCAGGTTTAATTGCTGATCGTTTAGGAAGTTTATCACCGCACCGGCATTGACATTCCACTCTGTGAAACGTCTATTTCCTGTATAAGAAGGCATCAGTGGTGATACCAACCCCACTGTTCCCGCATTGTTGATATGCAATCCTTCTATGGCTTCTGTTGTCTGAAAATTGGAGCGTCCTTTTACATACCAACCTATTCCCATCATTCGGGTCACCTCTCCATAAACTTGTCCTGCCATAAATCCGACACTCCAAGCTGGGTTCATGGCATATCCACCCTCTACTAAGACAAACGTATTATGACGATAGACCTTCAATTGAGGTATAGGATACACTTCCACATGCTCCCCAGGATGAATAACCACTTTCTTTTTCCACGTATGGTGCTTAGGCTTTTTTATTGTCAGTGCGTACTCTCCCAAGCCACAACGTTCATTCTCCAATGGCAGCTCTATCGTCTGCGTTTGCTTCATGTACACAATCTCAGCCGACAGTCCAGCCAAATCAGCGCTATCGTTTTTCACACTGAGCCAACCAAACTTGGGCACTAAAGCAATCGTAGTGTCACTATGCAACGAGTCTACGACAAACGAACCTTCTGCCGTACGATAATCTTCGGCAGAAATGGTATAGTAGTATGTACCCTCAGTTAGTAATTGCTCTGTTTTTCCATTCTTTAATTCCCACTCTTGATTCACGAAGCCGCATCTTAGCTCCACTTTGGCATGAGCAGGCTCCACAGTCAAAACATATAAGTATTTGGATAGTTTATCGGAATCTAGCAACTTATCTTCTAATGAAAAATGCACACGACCATAAAAAACGGTATTAGGTTGCAATACGACCAAACTATCAAACATCATCTGAGGCAAACATTCACCATCACACGACATTTGAATATTGCGCGCACGCGTTGGCACAAGAAACAACAACTCATTGCGTGCATCCCTAAAAATAGATTCTATTGAGGTCATACGACCAAGTTGAAAACTCAATCGTTTTTTAGCTTCCTTCACCTCATCTGCAGATCCATCTAGTCCCACACGAATCACTGCATATGGGAAAGGCACATCTGCTCCTACTATCTCATATTCGCCAAATTGGTTACGATACACATCCAATGCCTTAGTATTCGGCATAGTCTGAAACTCCTTGGTCAATGTAATTGACTGTGCCATCATGGGCATAAGACATATGGATAGAAAAAACTGTAGAATAAAACGTTTAGTTCTCATATAACGTAAATATCAAAAAGCACTGCAAAGGTACTACACTTTTTCATATCATGCAATACCCTCTCATATTTGTACACAAAAAACTAGAAATTTTTATCTGAGCATTAAGTACTTATAGTCATTTTGTACACTCTATCAAGATAGTTCTTCGTACAATAAAATACCCTTAACTCATTTCCAACATGCGTTGAATAGGCAGAATAGCATCCTTAGCTACTTGTTCATCCACGAAAATCTCACCTGTTTCATCACGCAGACATGCATAGAGTTTCTCCAACGTGTTCATGCGCATATATTCACACTCATTGCAGGAGTGTGGCGTAGCACCATCCATGTTGGGTGGTACCGGCAGGAACTCCACTTCAGGACAAGCCTTCTGCATCTCGTGAAGAATACCACTCTCAGTAGCCACAATAAATTTGACACTAAGTGATTGGCTATTAGCGATAGCATAATTAAGCAAAGCTTGCGTAGAACCTATAACATCAGCATGTTGCAAAATACTCTGCTTACACTCAGGGTGAGCCAAAACCTTCGCATCTGGATATTGCTTCTTGAGTTCAAGTAATGCCTCCTCAGAAAAACGCGCATGTACATGACAACCGCCATTCCATAAAGCCATTTCTCTGCCTGTCATCTTATTGATATAACCGCCTAGATTCTGATCTGGGCCAAAAAGAATTGGTCGATCTGCTGGCAGTTGATCTACTATCTTTAGCGCATTGGTACTCGTTACTACTACATCCGTCAATGCTTTTACAGCTGCACTCGTATTAACATATGATACTACATAATGATCAGGATGCGCCTCTTTCCAAGCACGCAAATCCTCGGCCTTGCAACTATCAGCCAAAGAGCAACCAGCTGTAGGTTCTGGAATCAAGACACGTTTATCTGGGCAGAGGATTTTAGCAGTTTCTGCCATGAAATGTACACCACACATCACGATAATGTCTGCATCGGTTTTAGCAGCTTGCTGAGCTAATGCTAAAGAATCACCAATAATATCAGCTACATCCTGAATCTCAGCACGTTGGTAATAATGCGCCATGATAATGGCATTCTTCTCGCTACATAGGCGACGGATTTCTTCTACTATATTCATTGCTTGTGAGTTGTGTATAGTTAGGTAGAATTGCAATATGTTAGAGTTGAACACCTAAAGTGTTGTAATACACACCATTATATTCAATCATCAGCTTTCCATCACGGAGTATTTTACGTCCTTTCTGAGCAGGTTTTTCTACTTTCACTGACTCAACAGATGTACCCTCACACGATGTGATATAGCGTGAATATACGTATATTACAGATGGCGTTCCAGTATTGAGATTAATCGTGATGCTGCTCAAAGCAGGACCATTATCAGTTGTATTAGTATTACTATCAAAACGCAATTTACCAGCACCGGACAATGTAGAAGAAGGAGTCCAGGTATAATCTTTGAGTTTGTTGGTAGTAGCATTAATCTCACCCACCTTCGTACCATTCATGCTGAATTCCAAGGTCTTATAGCTAGAGCCGCCATATGTACGTAGATTAACTACAATGCTGGTTATATTCGCTAAATCTAGCTGTGGTGACTCGATATACGCGTTCTTTACCACACGCCAATGCTTCGTATCCTTAATTAATCCAGAGAGTGTCCATCCCTCTTGACTATTAAGATTCATCGCTAGACATGGAGAATCCGCCACAGGTCCTTCCTCTTCGGTTAGTTGTGCAAACACTGCATGGAAAGCGGTATTCTGAGAAATCTCTGGCGCATCATCCGCTGTAGAGAATAAATCGGAAGGAACATCATCTTGGGTACCATCAATCACATACTCGCTCCATCCAACAAACTGAGTACTAATCTCATCGCATGATTTAGGCGCCGTAGGCAGTTGATACACTACCCCACCTTTATTAACAGATGTAGTAGGATTACCTACCGTGTACACTTCGCCATTAACATACCAAGTTACACTACATTTTTCTACAGGATCTACCGTACTTCCGCCTTCAAGCGAACCGTTGCTTTCTCCTAACACGAAACGTGAATCATAGGCAGTAATCAACTTTGACAAATCAAGCGTCTCACCGGCTTTCTCACCCCAAATATATTCTGCTAGATATGGATAGTCGATAAATGGATTACGATTACCCTGTGTCTGCTGAATACCATTATTACGATCTATCTCCTTTTGCGACACTGGATCTTGGCGGTGCCATTTCATCAATAGAGCTACACCATACTTTGTAAAGCCATAAAGAGATGACTCTGTATAGCCCTTTGAAAACATCGTTCCTCCATAGCCATCAGAAAATGTTTGATGATCGCCTGCCCATCTAATCAAAGCACCAAAATAGCCACGTGCAAAGTCACCTTTATACTCATCGCGAGGCTCAAACACTGTACCCGAAGCAGAGATTGTAGCACCCTCATTACCAGCAATAGTCTTACCATGAACAATAGTAATGTTCTTAGCAGTACCTAATTTATTTCCATGTTTATTATAACTAGTACTAGACACCTCACCAAAAGCATAGTTGCTGCGCATACCATTCACCTTGCCATCGGTAGGAACAAGATGAAAAATATCGCAACCAGGACCACTCTTAGTATCTCCATACCATGATTTAGGAATAGAGTGCTCACGATTAAAGCAATCACATTCCGTGCTATAGTTACCACAGCGATTACTGCTCAAACTCTTCCATGTACAATCGCTATACATATCCCATACATAGCCATTATCTCGTAGGTCAGTATATTGATAGGCAGACCATAATCCATCGTAGCCCAACGATGAATAACCTACTTTAGCTATCACATGTACAGCATCAAAAAGATTTTTACCAGACTTGCCCTGCATATCCTTATAATATGTAGGCAATTCATTCGCTGGCGTTACCGATTTTGCAGCCATTGACAACGCAAAGAAGCTGCACAGAATAAATAATAGAATTCTATTCATATTTTCTATTTTTTTTATTTATAATCAAATTAGCCTACAAAATTACTACAATTTTCGCACATATACAAATCTTTTTGAAAAAATCTATAAAGACAAAGCGTAAATACAACGGGATACACAATAACAAAAAAAATACCTCTACAAATTTTGCAGAGGTATTCTATATATTTTTATATCACGCTTATCGTCCTAATTGTCGTTCAATCATAGCTACTTCTTGGCGAAGTACAGCATCATAGCTCAACTGATCTTCCATCATATTCAAAGAGTGGGCTACCGTAGCATGATCACGATGTACATGCTTACCAATCTCTGATAGCGAACTATCCGTAAACTTCTTAACCAAGTACATCACGATATTGCGTGCTTTCACTGCATCTCGTTGGCGTGTACGAGCGGTTATAACCGTTTCTGGCATTTTCAAGCATTGGCACACCGCTGTAATAATATCTGAAGGCAAGTAGCTCTTTGGATGCAATTGTACCAATCTACCTACGACCTTCTCAGCCAAAGCCATATCTATCGGACTATCGGTCAATGTTGAATATGCCAACAGACTTGCCAATACACCTTCCAAATCACGCACATTATCCGATACATTAGACGCTACATACTCCACTATTTCCTCGCTCAACTTAATACCATCACGCTTGATATGGTATTGAAGAATGCCTCTACGCAATGGATAGTCTGGACGGGTAATCTCTGCAGCTAAGCCCCATTTGAAGCGAGAGAGCAAACGATCTTGAATACCACGGAGCTCCATCGGGCTGCGATCCGAAGTCAAAATCAACTGTTTGTGGCTCTGTTGCAAATAGTTGAAGATTTGGAAGAATGTATCTTGTGTACCCTTCAAATCAGAGAAGTATTGTATATCATCCACAATCAGAACATCCACTGATTGATAGAACATCAAGAAATCTGGCACTTGATTTCTATTTACTGCATCCTGAAACTGCAATTTGAATGTATTAGCCGCCACATATAGCACACGCGCATTTGGATTCAGGCGACATACCTCATTACCAATAGCGTAGGCCAAGTGGGTCTTACCAACGCCGCTACCACCAAACAAGAATAGTGGATTGAAAATGGTCTTTCCTGGGTTTTTAGCAATCTCAATCGCTGCAGCACGAGCCAACTTATTAGGTTCACCTTTAATAAAGTTCTCAAACGTATATTGAGGATTCAACTGGCTATCCCAAGCGTTCACGCTCTCTTGTACTGACGCATATACCTCCGAACGAGGACGAATAGGTTGCTCACGCAATGGCTCACTAGGCACATCAATACTGCTACCTGCTACCATAATGCGATACTCCAAGCGAACCTGTGGACCAAAAACCTTACGCAACACACGAGAGAGCAAATCTAAATAGTTCTCCTCGATATACTCTACGATGAACTGGCTCTTCACTTGCAAGATCAACACATCATCTTCATATTGCAACGCACACACAGGAGCAAACCAAGTCTGGTATGCACTCTGCGAGAGATTATCGCGCAGAATCTGCTGGCATTGCGCCCATAATATGTTGACTTCTTGTTGCATCTGGAATGAAAATGACGTTCAATTTAGGGGTAAAAAAAAGTGACCCCTTTCGAAATCCGCTGCAAAGGTACTACATTTTTTTTACATGACCAAATAGGCCTCTTTTCGGGATATTTATTTTTTTTATATTTTTCAAAAATTCAGTCAGTTAGCCACACATTATTGATTTTCTATCATTTACAAAGGTTATCAACACGCAACTCGCTGAAACTCATAACCCAAACACTCCATTGTTCCACATAAGCATGTTTCACAAAAAATCCCTAACCAAATGTGATCTAATTGATTAGGGACTTTTTTATCGTTTGTTTAAATTAGACATTCGAAAAATTACTTCTTTTTAGGTAATTTTTTCTGAATAAATGAACGTGCTTTAATGGACATCATAATAGTATCTACATTTTGCACTGCTTGGTCAAGATTTTGTAGCGTAGTATTGAGGTTATCGTGCAACTCTTTATCGTTGAGCAGTAAGCCCAGCGTACCATCTGTTGAGTGCAAAATATCGTCCACTGATTGTATTGTAGCGTTCAGAGATTGAATAGTAGCCTGAATATCGGCTTCATGCACATCTGCTACAATAGCATTAAGACCATTTAGTGTAGAATCAACCTGTTCTACGATAGCAGGGAGTTGTGCATGGGTAAGTTTGCGAATATCGCGGCTGCTCATAGTAAGATCGCTAGTTATCTTTTCGATATTATCTAATGCTACGTGCAAGCTACCCTCTCCCAGTTCACTATTTAGCGATTGCAACAAACTATTAGCAGTAGCTAGCATGCTATCCAATTGAGCCAACAATCCAGTTTGCAGATTATCCATCAAACCAGGTACGATCAGCGAAGGCAAGGTATCACCCGCTTGATATGGCATAGCGCGATTATTTAACGCAGGCAACTGCAATTCAATGGCTCCACCACCCAGCAAGCCATCAGCTACCAATGCCATTTGTGTGCCTCTAGGAAGACTAATCGCTTTGTCAATAGACACTGCCACAGTAAACGAAGGATCTTGTGCAAAGTCATACTGTATGCTTTCCACTAGACCTACTTTATATCCCTTGATATACACAGGAGCTTGCGCAGTCAAGCCATTAGCGCGGTCAAACTGACCTATATACACTTTTGTTGGAGAGAAGATATTAATTCCTTTGAGGAAATTAAATCCAAAATACAAAATAGCCAAACATACAATGGCTAAAATACCTACTTTGAGTTCTCGAGATCGTTTCATATACATGATTATTTATTATTATCTTGGTAATATTTTTCAAATGCGTGGAAAATACTATTAACAATACCTGTTTTTCCTTCTGCACTAGCTAACCATTTCTCTTCTTCAGCATTGCTGAGAAATCCCATCTCTACAAGTACGCTAGGGCAAGCAGATTTAAGCAATACCCAAAAAGCAGCTTGACGCACACCACGGTTTGCGCGTTGCAATGTACCTACAAATTGATTTTGTACCAACTCTGCAAACACCAAACTATTATCCATATATTGGTTCTGCATGAGTTCGAAAAGGATATAGCTCTCCACAGAATTTGGATCAAAACCTTGGTAGATTGTTTGATCTTCTTCTAGCTTCATCACTGAGTTCTCGCGCATAGCTACATCCAGATTGTCTTCCATACGCTCGGTACCCAGAATAAAGGTTTCTGCTCCACATGCATTGCGATTTTCAGCTGCGTTAGTATGAATACTAATAAACAGATCTGCATGATTCTTATTTACTATATCAGCACGTTGTTGCAAAGGTAAAAACACGTCAGTATCTCGTGTCAAGATCACATTCACAGCAGGATATTGCTCACGAATCTTCGCAGCGAGTTGTTTAGCCACAGTCAAGTTAAGTTCTTTTTCCTGCACCTTCATTTTTAGACCTATTGCCCCTGCATCATGCCCACCATGACCCGCGTCTATCACCACAGTAAAAGACATTAGAGGTAATACAATGAGCAACAATAGAAGAGCATGAAGAGTTGAGATGAAGATATTTCGTTTCATTGTCATATATTTCGTTAGATATCAATTATACTTTCAATCTGCAAAGGTACTACTTTTTTGTCAAATATGCAAATATCATGCAAAAAATCACAAACAACTCATATGCAAATAGGAGAACCCGTTATGGATTCTCCTATTCTATAGGCAGTATCACTACTTACCTGTGTGGAAATAAGGATACCTTATTATTTCACGCGCGCGCCTATAGCATTGTATGTATTGCCATTGCGCATGATGAACAATTGGCTATTTCGGATCGTCTTGCTAGCTACTGGCAATTCACTCTCAATGTTCTCCACTGCAGTGGTAGTAGCATCGTAGTGAAGTTTCACAGAGTTTTCATACGAGTTGATTGCGTCTACCTCAAATTTCATTTTGCCGTTAACCTTCTCGATAGTCACTGTACCTTCCACCAAGCACCAGAGGTTCAATGGATCTAGGTAACCATCTTGATCTACATAGCAAACATATGAAGGTGCTGGACCATCAGGTAAAATACCCTTGCAAGCTAAAACAGTACCTGAATTCCATGATGCATTAATAGGATATACACCCGCTGGAATACCAATTTCTGGATCCAATTCGGTAGTATAGTCCACAATGAAATAGAAGTCAGCTACCAAAGACTCATCAGCAGGCAACATAAAGAGTTCGATGATACGATAACCTTCAATCCAATCAACTACCTCTACGATAGCATCTTCAGCAAAAGTATACTCCAACTCCTCATCCTCCTTATCATAAGGAATACGCTCGCGTGTGTATGCGGTCTTAAAGGTGAGGTCATATTGTACAGCGTTATCGCAGATAAACGAAGCTACAGCAGTCACTATATTGTTCTCTATCGCTACAGTCATAGTACCCTTTTGCACGGAATACTCGTCGTATGCCTTGGTAGTAGCATTCCACACCTTCACCCATGTATCACCAGGGTAGAAGTCTGTATGATCAAACATACCATCGTTGTAGAATGTACCAGTAATGCTTCCGTCTTCAATACGCTCTACGTTCACCTTAGCCATCAATTGGCCATCAGCGCTCATCGCATCAAGAATGAAGATACCTGCTGATACTACGCCATTAGTAAGATCAACTACGTCGTCGCCCAATCCGTCGAAAGTATAAGTAACAATCTCGGTAGGAGTTGGAATGGTGTAGAACATTGATATCTCATATTGAATGGAGTCAAAGCCAAGGATAGAAGCGGTAAGGAAGGTTGTATCGTTCTCTTGCCAGATCTTGCCTCCAAACTCAGCGAACGTCACAGGCGAATCATACACATCGCCATTGTCATTAATATGGTGAATAAGGAAGGTATTCTCCTCAAACATGTTTGACATATCAAACTCGTCATCCATCACTTGGTTGATATAGAGGATGTCAAATGATACAGAGTACTCGCCATTAAAGTTAGCCATTTGAAGTTCCTTAAGTCCAAGTGCATCGATATAATACATAGTCTTGGAATTAGTCTTAAAGTCAAGTACCTTGGTCTCTTTCACCTCTGGCACACCATATGATAGATGCATAATGTAGTACTTATAATCGGTACCCAACATTTTAATATCCACTTGATATCCATCGGCTTTGCTGCCAGTAATCTTGAGGTTGCAGACAATAGACTCTATGAGTCGACCAGTCTTCAGGTCGGTCAGATAAACATAGGATGATCCTGTAGGATATTCCGCAGGTGTGGTAATTGAAGTAGCGTTGTAAGCCGCATTGATCATATACTCATCAGTGCTTGCATCTACTGTAATTGTTTGCTGAGACATGCCATAGATATCGCTAATGATAGTATTGGTACTGGTGATTTCAATAGTATCCTCAGCTACTACTGGTGCCTCCATAGCTACGTTAAAGAAGCAGGTATCGGTAGTAAATGCTTCAAACATAAAGATATAAGTCAAACCACCATAGATATTCTCTGCGCCGTACATCACACCATCGAGGTCCATGATGCCTTGCTCGTTGCCACGATAGGAGAGTTTGCTATTCTCATCATCAAGCATTTTGTGGGTGTAATATCCCTCAATGCCAGTCTCTGTGAAGAAAGTGAGGTCCACTTCTACTTCGCTATCTTTACCTGTGATACGCCAGCGGTCCTCATCTGGAGTGATAGAGCAGTTGTAGAGCGCCACATCGAGCTTTGTGGTAGGCTTCATTGTCTTGTGCTCTGCATGGAGTTTGAAGTATCCATACTCCTCACCACCAATACCGCAGGTAACAAGTACGAGCGCATCCACTACATACTTGATCAGGTTATCACTAACCTTCTCCTCTACGATGGTCAAGTCGCAAGTCTTGTAGTAGTGGGTATCGCCATTAGCCTCTGGGAACATACACCATGAGAACCATACATCCAAGTCCTCTTCGGTATAGGTACCCGCCATAGAATTAGGATTATTGGTGTAGATGTCAAAAATAAACTGATAACGCTCGTTGTGCATCACGAAGTACCAATCACCCGCTTCGTAATAAATAGGGTCATCGTAGAAAGAGGTAAAGAATACCTCGGTAGTGTCCAATGTAGCAGCAGGAGCTTTAGCTGCAATCTGCGCAGGGCGTTGTGCAGGCTGTTGCAATGATTGCAATGTGTTGCTCAAATGCTCTTTAGCCATGATCGTTTTCAAGGCTTGTGGCTTGCTATTCAGCGTAGATTGCGCAAAGGTAACCAAAGACAAACTTGCCACAAGGATGAGAGTAAAAATCTTTTTCATACCAATTTGAGTTATTAATAATTATTTCTTACTATACGATTTGTTTTATGATATGCATAAAAACAAAATACGCGACAAAGGTAGTAAAAATTTGCTGAATATGCAATTTTTTTTGAAAAAAATAGGCTCCCTCCGAGGAGGAAGCCCATTTTTGTATATTAGTGATTTGTTAATTACTTAACAATAGCACCTTGAGCGTTGTATTGAACACCGTCCTTCTCGATAACGAGTTGACCGTTCTTGATCATCTTAACGGTCTTAACGGTAACAGTAACGTTCTCAACACCATCAGGAACATCAGTGATAGTACCAGAGATGGTAATATCAATAGCGATACCTGCCATTGGGTTTTGTACTATACCAGTAGCGGTAATGGTGTTGCCTTCAGTTGTGATAGTGAGATCACCCTCGCCGAAGCCAAGCCATGGATCCTCATCACCCCAACCACCTACAGTAACAGTAGAGAAGATGGTAGATGGTTCAGTAGCCTCTGGATAGTAAACAGGTACCTCTACCAATACTGGGTAGGTAAGACCATCTGCATCGTTAAGCCATTCACCAGTCATCTTGAGTGCGTAGTCATACATATCACCCCAGATGAGATATTCCTCAATTTCAACCTTAGCGTTCTCAACTACTACTACAGTTGCCTCCATAGGAGCTGCACTCATAGTGAGGTGGAACTCAAGCTTCATACCATTCCACTCGCAACGTACAACTGCCTTAGCAGATGGAGTGAATGCGTCAACCTCATAAGCATAACCCTCAATGAAGGTAGCGTCTTGACCCATAACAGCAATAGAGCTTTCTGGAATCAATTGGTATGTATCATCGTTGCGGTTGTACTCGCCAAGACCCAAGAATACGTCAACTTGGAATGCAGAACTTGGACCACCGATGAGAACGAGGTTGTCAAGATCGATAACAAGGTTAGTAATCTCATCCTCGTAAACTTCCCAATTATCACCCTTAGCCAAGGTAGCCTCCAATGAGTAGATAGTAGCATCAACTACGAGGGTGATCAAGAGTACGTTAGCCTCTTCGCCCTCTACTACCTTAACAGCAGTAGCAGCAGCAGTAGCCTCAACAGCCTCGTCGATGAAGAGTTGATCTACATATTGAGGTGCATCAAAACCAGCGGTAATGTCCAGAATCTCAACACTTGTCAGCTTGCCCTCTGGGGTAGCGAATGGAGCAACCATCAATACTTGCTCGCCAACAGTTACGTAAGTAGCACCGTTGTACTTCTTACCAAGATCCTCGGTGAGAGCAACAGAAGTAGCGATCTCTACGTTGTTGGTCTCAGGCTCGGTGATCTCAGTTGGGTTGATGAGCTCAGCATCGAGTACCCAGTTCATGTCGCCAAGAGGAGAAGCGTTCAACTCATATTGAGTACCTACGGTAGTCTCAAGAGCGATAGCATCGTTGATGTCGTAGAAGAAGTAGTGGTCGTTGTGGTTAACCT